>Ga0255052_10000325_pt1 | contig 38180 bp, 27 predicted proteins | sample JV7_2_21_MG_FD_188632 | JGI IMG/M metagenome (GOLD analysis project Ga0255052, IMG submission 188632) | Seawater microbial communities from Jervis Inlet, British Columbia, Canada - JV7_2_21 | ecosystem: Environmental > Aquatic > Marine > Inlet | place: Canada: British Columbia | collected...
CTCAGCCAATCGACAAGCGGCTCGGTTGTACTGTCTGCAATACGCCTGCCACCGCAAACAATTACGACGTCCAGGTTACTCAATACATCGGGGTCATCAATGCTGTATTCCGCGTTGACGGACAAAGCGTCGCTTGCCACGACGTCTTCACCAGTTTCCCCGATCGTCCGCCAGCTATAGAAGTCCTGGCCGCTGATTCGATTTGCCATGCGCAGCGGTTCGACCGCCGAGGACAGAGATATCAGCGTAAAATCATCGACTAACAGGAAACCAAATCGGCTTGGTAGTTTTGATTCTGACGTAACCACCGCAGCACATACCCCGAAAAACTCCGACGTACAATTATTTCATAGTCAGGTGCTGCGTCGATACAGCCCAGCAACATGATCGCCTTGGCCAGGCCGCATTGGGCGCACACGCCCATGTCAAAAACCGAAGGATGGAGATCCAGCGCGCATCCTTTCGCCAGCAAATCAGGTACCTTCGATCCGGACAGGTGATACGCGACCTGACCACCGCTCAAATCATTGATTGAAACATGCTGACCGAGCAGTTCGTGCTGTAGTTTCTGCAACAGGTCGCTTTTGTTGCCGAGCTCTGTGACAACCTGCCATTCGTCGGGGCCAAGCCAGTAAATACGATGAGATTCGATTGATATCGTATTGGGCTCAAGAGGCAGGTCCTGCCCGAGGGCGGTGGCAACGCCAGTTGTAAAAAGACGATCCGCAGCGTCGCCGCGAATATTGATGTGCCCAAGGTCTACTCGAGTGATTTCAGACATGCTGGCGCTCGCCCTTCGGGTCGTAAAATGTCGGCGACACTATTTTGACCTCAGTTGTCACTCCATCGCCCAGCATCGCGTGCAGTGTTTCACTTCTCTTCGCTCGACCTCCTTCGACAAGCGCGAGTGCGATCGGGTGGCCTAGACAAGCACTGAAGTAACTGGAACTCACATGACCGCACATCGGCACCGGTTCCCGGGCGGTCGGGTCGACAACCAACTGTGTGCCCTCCGGCAATACGGTGTTGCCGTCGACTGACAGCAAACCTACGAGCTGCTTGCGGTCGTCGCGCAAACAATCGGGCCGCGACAATGATCGCTTGCCAAGGAAGTCCTTCTCTTTCGACAACAACCAGTTCATTCCCGCATCGACAGGCGTAACTGAACCGTCAGTGTCCTGACCGATAATAACGAAGCCCTTCTCTGCCCGCAGGACATGCATCGATTCTGTGCCATACGGCGTAATATCGAACTCTTTGCCGGCATTCATCAGGCCATTCCACATCTGCAGCGCATGATTGCTATCGATATTGACCTCGAAAGCGAGTTCTCCACTGAAGCTGACACGAAACAGCTGCACGGGTATGCCCAAAAGCTCGGCATCCTTTACGCACATGAACGGGAAGCTGTCTCCGTCGAGATCAATGCTGCATCCAACCTTTTGCAGCAATCGTCGGCTGTTTGGCCCCACAACGGCAATCGTCGAGAAATGGTCCGTCAGCGACGTCAGGTAAACGTCCAACTCAGGCCATTCGGTCTGCAACCAGGATTCCAGCCAGCTCAACACATTCGCGGCACCGCCGGTCGTGGTGGTCAGATAGAAATGTTGCTCGCCCAGACGCGCCATGACGCCATCGTCCATCAGCATGCCGTCTTCGCCGAGCAGGACGCCATAAGCACACCGGCCGACCTTCATCTTGCCGATATTGTGCGTATAGATGCCCTCTAGGAACTCCACCGCATCCGGACCACGTACATCGATCTTGCCGAGCGTCGACGCGTCCATGATGCCTAGCGAGTTACGCGTCGCCAGGCATTCGCGCTCCACGGCGGCGTGCAGGTCTTCGCCTTTCGTGGGGAAATACCATGGCCGGTGCCACTGACCGACCACTTCGAAAGGTGCACCCGCTGCCTGGTGCCACGTGTGTATCGCCGTTTCTCGTATCGGCTCAAACATCGCTCCGACGTTCATCCCAGCGAACGCACCGAACGTAACCGGTGTGTAAGCCGGGCGAAACGTCGTTGTTCCTACCTCTGAGATCGACTTGCCAAGGCACTCAGCCAGTATTGCCATACCATTGATGTTGCCGAGCTTGCCTTGATCGGTTCCAAAGCCGAGCGCCGTATATCGTTTGACGTGTTCGACGTTACGATATCCTTCTCGAACCGCAAGACGTACGTCGGCAACGCTCGTGTCGTTTTGAAAATCGATGAATTGCTTTGGACAGCGATCAGAATCTCGTTCCGCCGGCACACGCCACAACGGTTCGATTCGAAACGTCTTTTCGTCTTCTGTTCGCGGGACGCTGACATCAGCCGGCTTCAATCCGCAGCGAGTTGCAGCTTCACTACCCACCGTCCGCCCTTCCTTTAGACAGTCCGACAGTGACCACTTGCCATTGCCGCTACCGACCGACTGGTTCGCTTGTGTCGACTGGCCCGGCACGAAACAATGCAGCTCATCACTCCATACGTTTCCACCCCCGCCCTGCGAGTGCAAATGCACGGCAGGGTTCCAGCCACCGGACATCGCAACCAGGTCGCAATCAATACGCATCGTACCTTCGATCGTCGCGGACGGATCACCGGACCATTTTCCAACCCGCACACCGGTGACGCGTTTTTTGCCTTGTACATCGACGACAACATGACCCTTGAGTACGGGAATGTCTGCTGCCACCGCCGATTCGCCGGTCATGCCGCTTGAGCGGCTATCGACGATCGCGACAACGGTGATTCCGGAACGAGCGAGATCGATGGCAGTCTGATAGGCAGAATCATTGTTCGTAAACACAACTGCGCGCCGACCCGGCAAGACCGCGTATCGATTCAGATACGTCGATACGGCAGAAGCCAACATGACACCGGGGCGATCGTTGTTGCAAAAGACCAGCGGTCGCTCAAAGGCGCCTTGGGCGAGTACGACCTGTTTCGCACGCACCCGCCAGACGCGTTCCCTGGCACCCACGCGTTCGGCCTCAATCAAATGGTCCGTGCAACGCTCAGCGATCGTCAGGAAATTGTGATCGAAGTAGCCAAATACGGTGCTCCGTGGCAGCAGTGTTACGTTACCCATGTCAGATAGCGTAGCAATCGTATCTCTGAGCCATTCGGCTGCGGGTCCGTCATCGAGCAAGTCGTTGCTGGCAAGCAAGCAACCGCCAAATTCGTTTTGCTCATCGGCGACGATGACGCGCGCCCCGGCGCTGCCGGCGGCAAGCGCCGTCATGAGTCCGGCTGCCCCCCCGCCTGCGATCAAGACATCGCAGTGCGCGTTGCGGTGCTCGTAGGAATCAGGATCGGCGTCCGTTGGAGCTGTGCCGAATCCGGCTGATTTTCGTATCAACTTCTCGTACAGACGCCACAACGACTTCGGCCGCATAAACGTTTTGTAGTAAAAACCTGCAGCGAATAGGCGGCTAAAGAGATTATTGACGGCTGAAATATCGAAGCCAACGCTTGGCCACCCTTTCGTCGTCTTTACGATCAGCCCATCGTACAACTCGACTTGTGTCGCGCGCAGGTTTGGCAGCGTCGTGGCGCCTTCACCAATTTGCATGATCGCGTTCGGCTCTTCGGCACCGCAGCCGACAATGCCTCTGGGCCGATGCAGTTTGAAACTGCGGCCCACGACTGAAACCCCGTTTGCCAATAACGCGGATGCAAGCGTATCGCCCGCGAATCCCTGCAGGTTTTTGCCATTGAAGCTAAAGCTCAGAGGCTGCGAACGGTCAATACGTCCGCCGTTGTCGAGTCGATTTCGCTGCACGAATGTGGCTACCGATTGTGGTTGTCGCGCGGCCCCAGCTTGCGGCTCGCACTGATTGCGTAAGTTACTGTGTCCCGCTCGACTTCGAACCAGCGCCGACAACCCTGAGCGTGGTTCCATAGCTCGCGATGCTTTCCGCGCGGATTCTTGCGCATGAACAGGTAGTCGGCCCACTGTGCATCACTAAGCGCATCTGGGTCTGACGGCCGAGCAATGCCTGCTTCGCCACCGTAGGAAAAGTCGCTCTCGGCGCGATCACCACAAAACGGGCAGGAAATTTGCAGCATTGAATCTCGTCCTAGTGAGCCACGGCCGCGGCGCCGTGCTCATCGATTAGTGCGCCCGTCTCAAACCGACGAAGTTCAAACGGTGCGTTAAGTTCGTGTGGCTCGTCCCGGGCGATCGTGTGTGCAAAAGCCCAACCCGACCCGGGCGTCGCCTTGAAGCCCCCGGTCCCCCAGCCACAGTTGAAATACAGCCCATCGACGGATGTTCTGGAAATGATCGGGCACGCGTCGGGGCAGATATCCACGATGCCGCCCCACTGCCGTAACATGCGCACGCGGCTGAACATCGGGAAGAGTTCGATAATCGCTTCCAGCGTATGTTCGATCGTCTGGAAACTACCCCGCTGACCGTACCCTGTGTAGGCATCGATTCCAGCGCCGATGACCAGTTCACCTTTGTCTGACTGACTGATATAGCCATGCACGGCATTCGACATGATGACCGTGTCCAGGACGGGCTTCATCGGCTCCGATACCAGTGCCTGCAAGGGGTGACTCTCGATCGGCATACGCAGCCCGGCCATATCGGCCAGCACACTGGCATTGCCGGCCACTACGACGCCGACCTTGTTGGTGTTTATCGTCCCACGTGTCGTCTGAATGCCGCTGATGCGTCCGCCGTCCCGGTTGATTCCAGTAACCTCGCACTGCTGAATGATGTCAACTCCCAGCGCGTCTGCCGCACGTGCAAAACCCCATGCGACGGCGTCGTGCCGCGCAACGCCAGCGCGGCGCTGCAATGATGCGCCCAGAATCGGGTACCGTGCTCGCGGCGACGTATTGATCAGTGGGACGGCTTTCTTGATTTGTTCCACGGTTACGACTTCGGCATCGATCCCGTTCAGGCGATTGGCTCCTACCCGGCGCTCTATATCCCGCATGTCTTGCAGGCTATGGCCAAGGTTGTAAACGCCACGTTGACTGAACATGACATTGTAGTTGAGGTCCTGGCTTAAACCCTCCCAGAGTTTCAGTGACTTCTCGTACAACAATGAAGCTTCGGTCCAAAGATAATTGGAGCGGACGATGGTCGTGTTTCGGCCCGTATTGCCGCCACCGATCCAGCCCTTCTCCAGGACGGCGATGTTGCGAACGCCATGCTCTTTGGCCAGGTAGTACGCCGTGGCGAGGCCGTGGCCGCCACCACCAACTATGACCACGTCGTATTGTCGTTTTGGCTCGGGGCTGCGCCAGGCTTCCGACCAGTTGCGGTTCTGGCTAAGCGCATTGGTTAACAGGCTGAGGGCGGAATACTTTTTCACGGGTCCACTTCGCCAAGGCCATCCGGACCACCGTCCGCATATTGCGGCAAACCGTCTCCCAGTTCGTAGTAATCAGACGCGTTGGCAACGAAAATATGGGCGATTGCGTCGACGCCTGTTGGCGTGTCGATTGTGCCCGCCATGATGGATACATGCCCACCACCTGACGGACGCCAGAAGAGGTTCGCGCCACAAACTGAGCAGAAGCCGCGTTGCGCGTGCGCAGACGAATCGTACCAGCGTAAACCGCTGCTCGTGACTATGTCGAGGTCCTGTGGTTCGCACGCGCTGGCTGCTACGAAATGGCCGCTGGTCTTGCGGCACTGTTCGCAATGGCAGTAAACGACGGGCCGCATCGGTCCGTCGACGGCGTACCGAACCGCCCCGCAAAGACAGCCGCCGCATGTTTTAGTCGTTGCTGCCATTGACGTCTCTTAGTCGTTCGTTTTTGGCGTCGAACGGGCTGTCGGGAATAACCATCGCTGTGTACATCTTACCGAGGATTTCGATATCGAGTTTCGTGCCGGGCTTTGAGAGTTGCGGTCGAACCATACCGAGCGCGAGCGATTTCCGAACGCGGAATCCGTAACCACCACCGGTGGCGCGACCAATGATTTCGCCGTCTTTCAGCAATGCGTTATTGCCGAGCGCATCGGCATCCTCAATACCGCTAACCTCGATGGTGACAAGCAGGTTACCGGGCCCCGTTTCCCTGGCCGCGAGTAGTGCGTCACGACCGAGAAAATCGCCTTTGTCCGCCTTGATGAAGCGATCCATCGCAGATTCATACGCCGAGTATTCGATCGACAACTCCGTGCCGACCATGCGATAGGATTTTTCGAGCCGCATCGAGTCCATTGCACGAATACCAAACGGCTTAAGCCCAAAGCCTCTGCCAGCTTCAAACAAAGCGTCAAAGATATGATTTTGATACTCGATCGGGTGGTGCAACTCCCAGCCGAGTTCACCGACGTAATTCACGCGCATCGCGTTCACAGGTGCCATGCCTACCCGCAAATCCTGCGCCGTCAGCCAGCGAAATGACTCATTCGACAAGTCAGCATCGGACACACGCTGCAATATCTGCCGCGACTTGGGCCCGGCGAGCACCAGGACGCCGTTTGTGCCTGTCAATTGCGTGAACTGCACAGAACCGTCTTTCGGCATGTGTTTTTTCAGGTAGTCATGGTCGAGACGCTGCAGTGCACCCGCCGACACGAGATAGAACGAATCGGCGGCATCGCGCCGAATCGTAAACTCGGAATGAATACCGCCATTGCGATTCAGCGCATGGCAAAGCCCGATGCCTCCGACCTTCTGCGGCAGCGCATTCGCGACCATGTAGTCCAGAAATGACTCGGCGCCGGGCCCCGAAATGCGGCACTTTGCAAATGCTGTCATGTCGAGCAGGCCAGCGTTGTCTGTCGTATTCCCGACTTCTTTTTCGATCGCGTTAAACCAGTTGGAACGGCGAAATGACCAATCGTCCTGCTGCGGTGCGCCGTCAGTCGCAAAGAAATTCGGTCGTTCCCAGCCGAATTTCTGCCCGAACACCGCACCCATCGCTTTCATGCGCTCATAGCACGGAGCGGTTCGAAGTGGCCTGCCGGCCGGCCGCTCTTCGTCCGGGTAATGAATGACGAATACGTGTGCGTAGGCTTCCTCGTTTTTCTCAACCAGATAGCTCTTGGTCGCGTAGTCACCAAAACGCCGCGGCTCGACGCCGAGCATGTCGATGGTCGGCTCGCCGTCCACTATCCATTCCGCAAGCTGCCAGCCAGCGCCGCCAGCCGCGGTGATGCCGAAACTGTGGCCTTCGCTCAGCCAGAAGTTATCCAGGTCCCACGCCGGACCGATAATCGGATTGCCATCGGGCGTGTACGCGATCGCGCCGTTGTAGACTTTCTTGATACCAACCTCTCCGAACGCCGGCACACGATTCATCGCCGCTTCGATATGCGGCACGAGGCGGTCAATGTCTTCCTGGAACAGTTCGTATTCGGCGCGCGGCGATGGGCCGTCGACATAGCAACACGGCGCACCTTTTTCGTAAGGACCGAGAATAAAGCCGCCGTTCTCCTCGCGCAGATACCAGGATCCGTCAGACTCCCGCAGCACGCCCATTTCCGGTAGCCCGTCTTTTTTTCGTTGCAGCAACTGCGAATGCGGTTCGGTCACGAGGTATTGGTGCTCAACCGGAATTACGGGTATGTCCAGGCCGACCATCTCGCCGGTTTGCCGCGCGTAGTTTCCGGTCGCCGAAATGATGTGTTCACAAGTGATGTCACCCTTCTCAGTCTGGATGAGCCATGCGCCGGATGACGTTTGCTCTATATTCAATACTCTCGTATTGCGGTAAATTGTCGCCCCGCGCGCCCGCGCGCCTTTGGCCAGCGCCTGGGTCAGGTCCGCCGACTGAATGTAGCCGTCGTCGGGATGGACGATGCCACCGACCAGGCCGTCGATATTGCACATTGGCCAGAGTTTCAAAATCTCGTCCGGCGTCAGGAATCGAACATCAACGCCGATCGTCTTCGCTGTGGCCGCATATTGATAGTACTCATCCATACGATCCTGGTTCATCGCCAATCGAATATTGCCGACATTCGAGAACCCGACAGGCTGGCCAGTCTCTTGTTCGAGCTCACTGTAAAGATTGACCGAGTACTTGTGAATCTGACCGACGCTGTAGCTCATATTAAATAGAGGCAGCAACCCGGCAGCGTGCCAGGTCGATCCGGACGTTAGCTCGGCTTTCTCCAACAAGACAACGCCATCGCCCCATCCTTTTCTGGCCAGGTGATACAACGCAGCGACGCCCACGACGCCACCGCCTATCACTACTACCCGTGCATGCGATTTCACTTATTGGATTCCTTTCTTGTTAGCTCAGAAATACGGTTTCGGATTCTGTCCGAATAGATCACGTACCAGTGGTTCAAAGTGCTCGAGCGGATGCGTTGCATAGTCGGGATCGAAGGACACCTGGTCCCAGCGTGCACAGAAGTCCGCACAGGCCTCATAGTGCTCATGGTCCCTGAAGTGGTCCCGAGCATTCGGATCGAGGCCGGCATATTCGAACCAGTAATACCCCTGGAACAGGCCATGATGTTTGACGATCCAGTGGTTCTTTTCGCTGACGTACGGCGCGAGTAACGCGGCCGCGACCTGTGAATGATTTGCTGGCGCGAGAATGTCGCCTATATCGTGCAGCAGCGCGCAGGCAATCGTCTCATCATCGGCACCGTCAATCTCTGCGCGGGTTGCTGTCTGCAGGCAGTGCTCGAGTCGGCTGATCTGGTAGGGCGAGTCGCCGTCCATTTGCCGCAGCCAATTGAGCACACGATCCGCCTGCAAGTCGGCATTGGCAGCGTCATGCGCGAATACCAGGTCGTAGTCTGCCTGCGTGCCCTGCTCCATCGATGTAAATAGGACCTTTTGACTCATGTCAGATGACCCCTCTGCGCTGCAATACAACCAGGTTGTTGCGGACATTGTCGAACTCGAAATAGGCATCCTGCAAGTGCCGCCTGCCCATCGCCTCGAACGCCTCACGCCCATGCAGGACTCGGTGTGAGGCAACGATCAGAATTTCTCCACTGCACAGCCGAAACGTGGCGCGAACGTCGGGATCGGTAACGCGTTGGCACAATTCATGGTACGCGCGGTAGAAGCGTGCCGCGCTCGGCTCATTTGGGTCAATCGCCTGCATCAGTTGATTTGAGAATCGAATTCCGGCGATGCGGCCGTTGACGTCGCAGCGAACCAACGGCGCCACGGCATAGGTTTCGGTGCTGTCGTCGAATTCGCGAAAGGGCACCGGCGTTGCGCATAACGAATCGAAGTAATCCGGATGTTCGCCACGCAATGCGCTAAGCACGGCCCAGCCATCCACAACGATTGATTCGCCGCCCGGGGTTTCATTGGCCAGCATATGCAATGCCTGGACGCTCGGTGGCCAACTATAACTGGCGAAATCGTTGTGTGGCGGCAGCGGTAACGCCGTATGTGCAACGTTATAGCCAGCCGGATCAACCTGGACATCGTGTACCCGGTCAAATAACAACTCCCGGATTGGGCCGAGGCGCGGTGCCAGCATTTCGAGGGTACCCGGAACGTCTGGAGATTGATTCAGGATGACGACACCAAGTTCAACGAACTCGCGGATCGCCGTCGACGCCAAACGATCGTCGTCAAGGAATGCCCGGAAAGAGTATCGTGTCGGTACGAATTGCGCTGGCCATGGCAACCATCCGATGTCACGACCGTAGCCTACGCCTCGCAACTTCTCGCCGTCATAGCAGGTTTGGTGCCCGTCCGGCCAGTCGAGGTGCAGACAATCGCCAACAACCTCGACATTGGTCGGAGCCAGATCGACTGGCACCTGCGTAAGAATAAATTTCTTCTCGCTGGTTTGTGCGATACGACAATCGCTGCACTCACAGTTATCGCGCAGCCACAGATTGGGCAACGTGCTTTGCTCGCCACGGCCCCAGTCAATCTCGATTGAATCGCTGTTGCAGATCACTTTTACGTTCGCATCGGTCATATGGGCTTACGAGACGCGCTTTCGACGTCGGCGGCGCGACGAGTCCCTGTCGGCGCTACTCTCTTGCCGGACAGGTTTGTCAACACGCGAAAATAATATCGGAAAAGGGTCACGTTTATTCGGTATCGCCATCGCATCGACAAAATGTTCCTGAAACTTCGGCTCAACCGCCGTCTCGATCTTCTCAATGTTACGCACGACGTCTTCGATCTCTGCCCGCGCGCCCCGGTTCAATAACGCAATACGCGCACCGGTTCCCGCTGCGTTGCCCGCCGATTCAACCTTGTCCAGATCGCAGTCAGGAATCAGGCCGAGAATCATTGCGAAGCGAGTATCGATATGACTGCCGAAAGCGCCCGCAAGTCGAATCCGATCTACGCGCTGCAGCCCCGCCCTTTCCATGAGGAGCTTGATCCCGGCGTACAAAGCCGCTTTTGCGAGCTGAATCTGGCGAACATCATTTTGCGTGACTGAAATCATCGGGCTGCCATCGTGCAGCACGAAAGACCAGGTGCGATCCTCGGGTATCAGTCTTGATGTCTTGTTCGACATGCCGCCATCAACGACGCCATCCTCACTGATCAGGCCCGTTAGAAACATCTCGGCAATTGCTTCAATAATGCCCGAGCCGCAAATACCGGTAACACCAAAATTCTTAATCGATTCGTCAAAGCCCGGCTCGTCGGACCAGAGCGTCGATCCAATGACACTGAATCGCACCTCGTACGTCTTTGCGTCGATCCGAACTCGCTCGATTGCGCCAGGCGCCGCACGCTGCCCGCAACTAATCTGTGCACCTTCGAATGCCGGCCCGGTCGGGCTCGAGCAGGCGAGCAGACGATCGCGATTACCGAGCACGATTTCGGCGTTGGTGCCAACGTCGACAAGCAGTGAGATTTCATCCAGTAAATGCGGTTCTTCGGACAGAATCATTGCGGCCGCATCCGCGCCGACGTGACCCGCGATGCAGGGCAGCACGTAGACGACGGCGCCAGCATTGATTGCAAGGTCATAGTCCCGTGCTTGCAAGTTAAGTGCGGCATCAGTCGTCAATGCGAACGGAGCCCCACCGAGTTCTACCGGGCTGAGACCGAGAAACAAATGATGCATGATCGGGTTGCCGGCAATCGTCGCTTCAAGCACATCATCAGAATCGATTCCGGCGTCCGCAACGACATTTTGAATTAGATCATTGAGGCCGGTGCGAACCGCTGCTGTTAATTCGCCGCAGCCCTCCGGGTGCATCATCACGTATGAGACGCGGCTCATCAGGTCTTCGCCAAAACGAATTTGCGGATTCATTATGCCGCCTGTCTCGACGACTGCGCCGGTCGTCAGGTTGCAAAGATGTGCAGCGACCGTTGTCGAACCGATATCGATTGCGAATCCGTACGCATCGCGCCTGAAGCCAGGCCATATCGCGATGACGCGCGACTGCTTATGAATCGCCACAGTAACTTTCCATTCGCCCTTGCGCAGCACGCCCTGCAGTTGATTGAGCACGATCGGATCGAACGACAGCTCCTGGAGCTGCCACTGCCATGACAGGGCCTGCAACAAGCGTTGCAGATCACCGCTCGGCTCATCGAGACTGGCCTCCTGAACTTCGACGTAATACAAGTGAACACTCGTATCGAGCGTGATATCCCGATATTCAGCGTTTTTTCGAACAACCTGACGATGCACCTGGCTTTCGGCCGGTACGTCGATAACGAGATCGCCCTGGATCTGTGCCTGGCAACTGAGGCGGCGACCATGCACGAGCGGTTTACGACGCTCTCCATAACGATTCTCGACATCGCCTGCCGGCGTTAGATTTCCAGTGGTCGATTTTATCGCGTGCTTCGTAAAGTCGCCCTCTGAGCACGTGATCTGGCAACGGCCGCAAAGTCCGCGGCCACCGCAAACCGAGTCTACGTCCACGCCCAGACTGCGCGCGGCGTCCAGGACCCGGGTGCCAAGTGGAAAACGACCCCGGCGGCCCGATGGCGTGAATACAATTTTTGCGTCTCTTGCGACCATTACCTGATTCGTGCTCGCGCCTCAGGCGGATCGACGCCGGCGACGCCTACCACCACGCGCACCAGGATCACCTGTCGACTCGCGATATTTCCTGATCCAGCGGGCACAGTCGGAATCGTGTCCCATCATGACGTCGGCCCCCAGCACTGCCTGCATAACTTCTGCATGCAACGGACTCGTAATTGCAGACGTCATACCGGCGCCGATCGCCATTGTCAGAAATGCACTGTTAATGCCATTTCGATTGGGTAGCCCGAAACTGACGTTCGACGCCCCACAGGTTGTGTTGACCTGGAGCTCTTCGCGTAATCGTCGAACGATATGCATTACTTGCTGACCCGCCGAATTAATGGCGCCAATGGGCATGACAAGTGGATCCACGATAACGTCTTCTCGCGCGATGCCGTAATCCGCGGCACGTTCGACGATCTTCTTTGCAACGTCGAAGCGAACGTCCGGGTCCTCGGAGATTCCGGTTTCGTCGTTTGAAATAGCGACTACCGCGGCACCGTGCTTCGCAACCAACGGTAGCACTGATTCCAGGCGCTCTTCCTCACCGGTAACCGAATTGACAAGCGCCTTGCCCTGATAGACAGACAGGCCGGATTCGAGTGCAGCGACAATCGACGAGTCTATCGACAACGGCACGTCTGTCACTGACTGCACCAGCTTGATCGCCTCAGCGAGTATTGCCGGTTCGTCAGCAAGCGGAATGCCCGCATTGACGTCGAGCATATGCGCACCGGCAGCTACCTGGGCAAGTGCGTCCGCTTGGACACGACTGAAATCACCATTACTCATTTCCTCGGCGAGAATTTTCCGGCCTGTCGGATTGATGCGTTCACCAATAATGACAAACGGTCTGTCAAAACCAATACGTACTTCTTTCGTGGCCGAACTTAGCAGTGTTTCCGTCATTTACCGTTCTCCAAAGTGACTCCAGGGTGCCAGGGAACCCGAGCGCCCAGAACTTGCGATCGTTCTACAATCTCGGCGACGCGGTGTTCCTGCCGATACGCCATGATATGAACACCGTGCACGCCGTCGATCTCCTTCAGTTCGTTGATCATGTCAACGCAAATCCGGATGCCTTCATCCGCCATATTTTTTGCACCCTGCAATCGAGTAATGATCGAGTCTGGTATGTGCACGCCAGGCACGTTTGTTCGAATCCACTCGGCTGATTTCGCCGACGCTAACGGACCGACGCCCGGCAGAATGAAGGCCTTTTCGTGCGAGCCCTGATCGCGAACGGCCTTCATGAATTCTTTGAATTTCGCGACATCGAAGCAATACTGAGTTTGAATGAACTGTGCGCCGGCCTCGATTTTTTTCGCCAGTCTGTGCGGCCGATAATCCAGTGGTGGACCAAATGGGTTCGCCGCAGCGCCCAGAAATACGCGCGGCGGTTCGGTCAGCTTGCGGCCGCTCAGGAAACGTTGCTCGTCCCGCATCGTCCGTAACATCTCAAGCATCGAAATACTGTCAAGATCGAAGACTGGTTTTGCCTCGGGATGGTCGCCAACTGCAACGCCGTCGCCGGTTAGACACAATATATTCGAAACGCCCATCGCCGACGCGCCCAGTACGTCACCCTGGATCGCAATTCGATTGCGATCGCGCGCGGATACCTGCATTACCATCGCGTACCCGCGACGCGTCAGCAGTGAACACATTCCGACACTCGACATGTGGCAATGAGCGCCAGAGCCATCGGTCGCATTGATCGCATCGACATAACCATCGTACAACGCGGCTCTTTCGTAAACCTCGTGAGGATCGGCTGAATCCGGCGGTGCGATCTCGGCGGTAACAGCAAACGCGCCGGCGCGCAAAATACGTTCCAAGCGGCCATGTGACACATGGCCGGGCAAGATCGGCAGGGACTCCCCTGGAATCAGCGGTTCGTCGTCAAATCTCATGTTTGAGTTGAACCTCACGCAACCACGCCGAATGGCCAATCAGGCGATTGTCGACGGGCGGCTGCACGACCTGAATCGGGTAATCATCGTCGTGCATTCGTTTGTTGCCTTCCCACGCCTGCACCCAGACACAGTTCATTTCTGGTTTGAGCTCACAAGTTCCATCCACTCGAACCCCGCCACAAGGACCGTTACGCATCTTCTTCGGACAATTCATCGGGCACGAAAGTCCGGTGTAGGCAACGATGCATTGACCACAGCTTTGAGAATCGAGCAAAAAGCCCTTGGTCACTTTTTCGGCCGTGACAAATGGACGGTCCAGGCGATCGTAACCGATCCTACGCAACACGGGATTTGCTTTTCCGAGCAGCCGTTCCACGCCGTCATACATTTTCATTAGCACGTGCGCATTTCGCACAGACCATGTTCGCATTCGATACATAACTTTACTCGCCCGCCGATCCGTGATTACGAATAAGGTCATGCAGTTGCTGGTGACTGATTTGCGCTTCAATCTCGGTTGCCGTGCGCTCAGCCAGTACACGCAATTCTTCTGACGAATCAAGCACTGTTGTCTCGCGACGCCATTCCGCCAGATACGCATCGCTGCTTCCTTTGCCCGCACGCATGGCGGCCCGATCGATAGCTTCCTGAAACCGCGAACTCAGACGTGTTTTTTCACGCCGGCGGCCACGCTGCACGATGACCTGCGCCGGAATGTCACGCCAATACACCAGAATCTTCTTAACCATCAGCCTACGCCGAAGCCACAGCCCGCAGTTCCACTTCAAGTCCGCCGTAGCCGCAATGTGCATGTTCGAATTCGAGATCGAGGTGCCAGGCGGCTGCTTCTGCGGCTCGCAGTAATAGCGGGTCGCTCGTCTGCGACAGAAACACGAGTCGACGGTAGTTACCAAAATACGCATCCCGCAGCTCGGGATGCGCGTCGAGCTTGAGCGGTCGCACGACGAGCTTGTCAAAATTCCGCGCGAGAAAATCTGTCAAATAGAACGTGCCCGGTTCGGCGTCTGACAGTGCGGCGAAACGATCTTTGCCTGCGAAAAACTGGTAACAATGTGCGCCGGGGAGGCGTTCAATTTGCTCTTCCGCGAGTATTCGATCTATGGCACCACCTGTGCCGCAATCAGCATACGCCACGAAAATCCGATCATAACGGCCGGCATTCTCGCGAATTTTTTGCCGCAGCCGTTCCGGAATCAGCGCCGGCTGGTTGTGCAGGCGCGCGTCAATGCATTGCATATCCATATGATTCCAACCATAACGCCGTTTCAGCGCTGTGATTTCCCGGGCGAGCGCGCCGCAAGCGATGACCAGTACGGACTCAGGCACAAGCAGCCTCGCGTCGCTCCTTCAGGAGCTTTGGCGCCATTTCGGCGGTCTGCGCCGCATCGCGACAATAACCATCGGCGCCTACCGCGGCGCCGAACTCCTCGTTGAGCGGTGCACCACCAACCAGTACGACGTAGTCATCACGAATACCGCGATTCACCATCTCATCAATGACGACCTTCATGTAAGGCATCGTGGTCGTTAACAACGCGGACATGCCAAGGATGTCCGGCTTGTGCTCTTCGAGTGCCGCAAAGTAATCCTCGACAGCATTATTGATACCAATGTCGACAACCTCGAAGCCGGCGCCCTCCATCATCATCGCCACGAGATTCTTGCCAATGTCATGTATGTCACCCTTGACGGTACCGATGACCATCTTGCCAATCGGTTTGACACCCGTCTCAGCCAGTAGCGGCCGCAGGATTTCCATGCCGCCTTTCATTGCATTCGCCGCGAGCAAGACTTCCGGCACAAACAAGATGCCGTCGCGGAAATCGATTCCGACGATTTTCATGCCGCCGACCAGCGCCTCATTGAGCGTTTTTTCCGCCGACCATCCGCGGTCAAGCAGAATCGTCGTGCCCTCGACAATTTCCTCTCTCAGGCCGTCATACAGGTCATCGTGTATTTGCTCGACAAGTTCATCGTCGGCAAGTTCGGCAAGAACGATATCCTCGTCTTCCACCGCGTCGTTTGCTTGATCGTCGTCGTTCACACTTCGTCCTTTTTCAATAATCCCTGTCTTCGAATTCCGACTTTCTACGCTTCACGAAGCTTGTCAGTGCTTCGTCGATGGCTGGGTCCAGTGGCGGCGCCTCGTATTCGTTCAACATTTTTTTCCAGATCACGTTGGCGCGTGCGGCGGTATCCAGAGATCCATCTTGTTCCCACTGCTCGAAGCTATTGTTGTCGGCAACGGGCGAGCGATAAAACGCAGTCTCAAAATTGGCTTGCGTGTGTGTCGCACCGAGAAAGTGCGAACCCGGGCCGACTTCGCGCAGCGCGTCCAACGCCTGACCGTTTTCAGACAAGTCCACGCCGCCAAGCAATATCGCGATCATGTTGGCCTGATCGGCATCCATGATGAATTTTTCGTAACCCATCGCGAGGCCACCCTCAAGCCAGCCTGTTGTGTGCAGCATGAAGTTGACGCCTGCCAGCGCCGAGGTCTGCAGCGTGTTTGATGCTTCATAGGCCGCTTGCGCATCCGGAATCTTGGAGCCGCACAGGCCGCCACCGCTGCGAAATGGCAGGCCCAGACGTCGCGCGAGTTGCGCTGCAACATACATGATCAAACTCGGCTCCGGAGTACCAAAGGTCGGCGCACCCGATTGCATTGATACGGCCGCGGCGAACGTACCGAATACGACCGGCGCTCCTGGTCGCACGAGTTGCACATAAGTGATGCCGGCCAGCGCCTCGGCCAGAATCTGGGCGGCCGTGCCGGCGACCGTTACGGGCGACATCGCCCCGGCAATCAGAAACGGCGAAATCATGGTCGCCTGATTATTCTCCGCATAAATGGTTGCAGCGCCGAGCATCGTCGCATCAAACGTCAGAGGCGAATTAGCATTGATCAGGCTCGTGATTACCGTGTTTTCTTGAACGAAGTCGTCGCCAAACACGATCTTCGCCATGTCAACAGTGTCTTGAGCGCGCTCGGGCGCAGTTACCGACCCCATAAACGGTTTGTCGCTGTACTTGATATGGCTGTAAACCATATCAAAGTGGCGCTTGTTGACAGGAACATCGACGGGTTCACAAACCGTGCCGCCCGAATGGTGCAAGCCGGGACTCATATACGCCAGCTTGACGAAATTTCGAAAGTCTTCGATCGTTGCGTAACGTCGGCCTTCATCGAGGTCGCGCACAAACGGCGACCCATAGGCCGGCACCAGTACCGTTCGATCGCCGCCGATCATGACACTCCGCTCCGGATTACGAGCGTGCTGTTTGTATTCCGATGGCGCCGACGCCTGGATGATTGAGCGGCACAGGCCGCGCGGGAAGCGCACGCGTTCGCCGTCGACGTCGGCACCGGCATCTTTCAGGAGTGTGAGTGCTCGTCGAAAATCACGAAACTCGACGCCGATCTCCTCAAGCACGGTTTCCGCATTGTGTTCGATGAGCTGCAGGCCTTCCTCGTCGAGAATCTCGACGTACGGAATCTTGCGATCGATCCAGGCGGCTGTCGACGCCTGCGCCTGTTGCCGGGCAGCTCGCTTCGCCGAACGACCCCGTTTTTTTCGCGGTCGCGCGGTCATTAGCCGCGACACCCGACACCGATTATTTCCGCCACAATGCGGCCCTTTAAATGAGCATAAGTCCACCAGTGTGTTCGAGAATGCAGGATAGCGCTTGCTTAAAAGCGACATTATATATTCCAAAAACGACATAACAGATTGACATTGGAACGAGGCTCAAGCCAGTCGCTACGGCGTTTCCATTCCCCAATCGCGTTGATTCGAGCCGTCCGCAACCGTGCGTGGCCAGCATCGTTATGGTCACGGTGCTATATTCAAAGTGGACTACAAAAAAACTAACGCCTTAGGGGGAATCCATGTCTGGTTACATCCAACCGACGCGTACCGCGTTGTCGCTGGCTATTGCAGCGGCGCTGCTGGGAACAGCAAGCGAGCAAGCCTACGCAGAAATTGAAGAAATCACGGTAACAGCGACCAAACGCGAGGAATCGCTCCAGGATGTGCCGATTGCTGTAACGGCCCTTACCGGCGAAGCGCTCGAAGAGCTCGGTATCACCAACTTCTCCGACTACGTGATGCAATTGCCCGGAGTTACCGCGGGCGGCAGCGGGCCCGGCCAAAACACGATATACATTCGAGGCGTAGCGTCCACCACGCCGAACCTGACGACCGCCGGCGTGGCTGGTCTGGCACCGAACGTCGCGTTTTACCTCGACGAGCAGCCGCTCGCACAGCCCGGCCGCAACCTGGATGTTTACGCCGCCGATCTGCAGCGCATCGAGGTGCTTTCGGGTCCGCAGGGCACGCTGTTTGGCGGTAGTTCACAGGCAGGCAACGTGCGTTTAATCACTAACAAGCCGGACCATGGCGACACCTACGGCAGCATAAAATTGGGAGCGGGTTTTATCGAGGACGGTGATACCAGCTCAAATATCGAAGCCATGTTCAACGTGCCGGTCAGCGATAACTTTGCGCTGCGAGGCGTGTTCTACTATGACAAGAAAGGCGGCTACATCGACAACGTCGCAGGCACCATCGATGCCAGTGAAAGTGCTCGCTTCAGGCCCGAGGGCACCGTACGTGCGAACGGCGTGCCTGTCAGCGCGCAGCGGGCCGGCTTTCAGTCGACCGCCGATCTGAGCGGCGTCAACTTTCTTAGCGCCGACAACAGCGCGCTCGTCGAGGAGGACTTCAACGAAACAGAGTACACGGGCGGACGTATCAGCGGACACTGGGACATCAATGACGACTGGAGTCTCCTGGTTTCACACCAACAACAAGATATGGAATCGGACGGCGTCTTTTTCGCCGACCCGACACTGGGCGATCTTGAGGTCCAGACCTACAGCCCGAATAGCATTGACGATAGCTTCGACAATACCTCCTGGACGCTGACGGGTTTGTTTGGCGAACTCGAGGCTGTCTACACCGGCGCGTTTACGAACCGTGATACCGATCAAATCATCGACTACACAGATTATCTGTTCGTCGGCCAGTACCTGCCGTATTACGTCTGCGACTATTACGTAACTTATACGACCTTCAGCCCGACCGGCAATCCCGACGGCACCTGCCAGGCACCGAATCTTTTTGTGGACAGTGGCACCGAGGTCGAGGTCTGGAGCCACGAGATTCGCTTCTCGACCGCTCCGGCAAACGCCTTCCGCGTAACGGCCGGCGCCTTCTACCAGGACCTCGAACTGAAGGAAGTCAATGACTTTACCTATCCCGGATCGGTGAATGCGGTCTCATGGCAGAATGACGGGCAGGGCGGACGAGTGCTTGGCTTCGGACCCAATTACCCGCTGACCAATGTCGCCGTTACTGGCGAAGTTGGCAATGCTTCAGCCGGCTACTTTAGCGATCCGGGTCCTTTCCCCGACGGCGTCATCTTCCGCAATGACGTAAAGCGCACCGACGAACAGTTTGGTGTTTTCGGCGAAGCGACCTACGACTTCACCGACCAATTTGCCCTTACGGTAGGCTTACGCTACTACGACATTGAAGTGGACTTCGAGGGCAGTGCGAACTCGTCATTCTTCAATTTTGGTCAGACCGTCGATGCACAGGCATTCGGTACGAATATTTCAGCACAGTTTGCGCCGGACAACACGCTGGGTGCACCGGATACGGCGACCGCCGACGGCGTTATTTTCAAGGTGACGGGTAGCTGGCGCCCCAATGACGACCAGATGTACTACGGGACCGTGTCGGAAGGATTCCGGCCCGGCCTGCTAAACCGCCCTGGCGGTAGTTCGAACCCCCAAGGAACCTTCACCGTACCGTTCTCGCTGGACACTGACGATGTCACGAACTTCGAGTTCGGCCTCAAATCGAACTACTTTGACAACACGTTCCAGTTGAACGGTGCGGTGTTCTTCGTGGATATCGAGAATCTCCAGACCACGATTTTTGACCCGAGCATCACCAACCTCTTCTTCTCGGACAACGCCGCGAATGCAGAAGTGCTCGGTTTCGAGGGGGACTTCATTTGGCAGCCCGATGCCTGGGCAGGACTGACCGTGTCCGGTGCGCTTTCAATTCTGAATAGCGAAATTACCGACGTTCTGACGCCAACGAATGATGTCAACAAGGGCGATGAACTGGCTTTTGCCCCTGAATTTCAGGGCAATCTGCGTGCACGCTATGAATGGGATTTCGGAGACACAAACTGGATTGCGCATGTCATGCCCAGCATTTCGTGGTCGTCGGAGGCGTTCAGCGACATCATTACGATCAACCGGGACAAGATGGACAGCTGGGTCATGGGCGGCCTTACCGCAGGCGTTACCAGTGATACCTGGTCCGCCGAACTTTATATCAACAACCTGACCGATGAGCGGGCCGAGGTAGCGCGTAATTTCGTTTTCGACACGCCCAGTGTGACCTACGTTCAGCCGCGAACGATCGGCGTACGGCTGCACTTCGACTTTTGACCGGTAGTGAACAGCCAAACTTGAACCGGAGACGCGCCCTGTTTCAGGGGCGCTATCCGATTTAGCGGGAACGATGCGTGCACGCAGGTCAAACCAGTCCAGACCTCAAATCGATCCAGGACAAAGTCGTTGCCAAACGTTTCGATGACGCATTAACCGATCTGGCCGTCGTGCTGGCAGCCGATCCGGAGAACCCCGAAGCCCTGTACATGAGCGCCGTCTGCCGGCGCTACAAGACAGATTATCAGCCGGCGCTCGAACTGTTGGCGAAGCTCAAGGCGGTGGCACCCGAACACGGCCGCGCGCATCAGGAGGAAGGCCACACCTATCGTGATATGGGACAAGGTGATGATGCGCTCGTGGCTTATTCAAGGGCATGTCAGTTCAATCCTGCGCTGCAAGCAAGCTGGCGAGGACAACTCGAGATTCTGTTAAAAAAGGGCCTGAAACAGCAGGCAGAGCTGGTCGACGCCCAATTGCGACGCTTACAGAATATGCCGCAAGGGCTGGTTGCTGTTACCGACCTGATCGCCCAGGGGCGGGTGCTCAAAGCGGAGGAGCTGTGCAGGGAGTTCCTGCGAAAAGTCCCGCATCATGTGGAGGCCATGCGACTCCTCGCCGACATCGGCATTCGTCTTGGCGTACTTGACGATGCCGAGTTCCTGCTCGAGAGCGCGGTTAAATTCGAGCCGGACAATATTCAGGTTCGAATGGACTATATTCGGGCGCTGCGAAAACGACAAAAATTCGAGCAGGCCCTGGAGCAGGCCAGGCACCTTATGAGTACATCGCCGCAAAATCCGCAATTCCGATCTTTGTTTGCCATCGAGAGCATGCAAACCGGTGACTATGAAACCGCCCTCGCCACCTTTGATGATGTGCTGAAACAAGTTCCCGGTGACCCCACGACTCTGACCTCAAAGGGTCACGCTTACAAGACGACCGGGCAATACGATTCTGCTGTCGGCGCCTATCGTGCCGCGCTGGCCAGCCGACCCCAGTATGGCGAAGCCTACTATTCTCTGGCCAACCTCAAGGTTTATTCCTTCAGCGCCGACGAAATCAGTGACATGCATGCCCAGGAAGACAACGTAAATTTGTCACACATCGACCGCGTCTATTTGTGTTTCGCGCTCGGCAAAGCCTATGAAGACAAGGGTGATTGCGAGACCGCGTTCAATTACTACGAGCGCGGCAATCGCCTGAAGAAAAACCAGGGAAGCTACGACGCTCTGCAGATGTCGGAGGATTTAGAGGCGCAACGCAGGGTGTGCACGGCAGATTTGTTCGCCCGGAAATCAGGTGCGGGGCACCGTGCTCCCGACCCGATTTTTATCGTCGGCCTGCCACGCGCAGGCTCAACGCTGCTGGAGCAAATCCTGTCTTCCCATAGCCAGGTCGACGGAACACTGGAGCTACCGAACATTTTGTCGTTGTCTCAGCGTCTTCGTCGTCGCGGACGGCAGGGTGCTAGCAGCGGCTACCCGGAGATCCTGAGTGAGCTTGCCGACTCGGAGTTCGAAGACTTCGGTAAAGACTTCATCGCCGATACACGCATTCATCGACAGGACGCGCCCTATTTCATCGACAAAATGCCGAACAACTTTCGACACATCGGTCTGATCAAGCTTATTTTGCCCAACGCCAAGATTATTGATGCGCGAAGACATCCGATGGCGTGCTGCTTTAGCGGCTTCAAACAGCTGTTCGCCGAAGGTCAGCAGTTTACGTATGACCTGCAGGATCTGGGTCGGTACTACGTGGACTACGTGGAACTAATGGACCATTGGGACGCGGTTCTGCCGGGCGAGGTTCTCCGCGTACACTATGAGGATGTCGTTGCCGACATCGACGGCCAGGTGCGGCGCATTCTCGAATACTGCGGCTTACCGTTCGAAGAGTCGTGCATAGAGTTTCATCGCTCCGAGCGCTCCGTAAGAACGCCGAGTTCGGAGCAGGTGCGACAACCCATATACAAGGAAGGCCTGGAGCAATGGCGACATTTCGAGCCATGGCTTGAGCCACTGAAGACGGCACTGGCCCCGGTCCGCGACCGTTACCCGATCGACTGAGCAAGAATGGCACGGCGGACAGAGATTTCAAGGAGTCGACATTGAACGATGAGCAACACGAAGTCCCGAATCAGCAGGATATTGGGCATGAGATCGGCGAGCACAACGTCCAGTGGCTGGGTTTGGATATCCATAACCCGGTGTTTGCCGTATCGGCTGTGCTGGTAATTGCGTTTGTATTTGGCACGTTGCTCTTTATCGATCAGGCCGGAGCCGCATTTACCGATATGCGACTCTGGATCACTACGACATTTGACTGGTTCTTTATGATCCTGGCCAACATTGTCGTGTTGTTCTGTCTTGGGATAGCCTTCTCGCGGCTTGGGCGAGTGCGTCTTGGCGGCACGGATGCGAAACCGCGCTACGGTTATCCGGGGTGGCTCGCAATGTTGTTTGCCGCTGGTGTTGGCATCGGCCTGATGTTTTTCGGCGTGCTTGAGCCGGTGACGCACTCGCTAAATCCACCGATCGGAGTGGATCCGGCGGACACAGCCACGGCGCGGGCCGTTGGCATGTCCGCCGCCATCGCCCATTGGGGCCTGCATGCATGGGCCATTTACGCCGTGGTTGGTCTGTCGTTGGCATTTTTCTGCTTCAACCAGGGTATGCCCCTGACTCTTCGTTCGGCGTTTTTTCCGCTGATCGGCGAACGTGTATGGGGGCCGTTTGGTCACTTCATCGACATCACAGCGGTGCTCGCAACGCTATTTGGTCTCGCCGTGTCGCTGGGCTTCGGGGCGGAACAGATCGCAGGTGGCCTCAACTACCTGTTCGACATACCGACCGGTAACCTGTCCAAAATCGCATTAATCGCGGTAATCATCAGCATCGCATTGGTTTCAGTAGTGGCAGGTCTCGACAAGGGCGTTAAGCGTCTAAGCGAGATTAATATGGTGATGGCAGCGATGTTGTTTTTGTTTGTTCTAATTGCTGGCCCAACACTTGTGATTCTGGCGACGATGGCCAACGCCGTTGTCGATTATCTGTACTACCTGCCAGGGTTAAGCAACTGGATTGGTCGTGAAGACACTGAGTTTTTGCATGGTTGGACAACATTTTACTGGGCGTGGTGGATTTCCTGGTCACCATTCGTGGGCATGTTTATCGCACGTGTCAGCTACGGTCGCACTGTGCGCGAATTTATAACTTGGGTACTGATCATACCAACGATTATCGGCATCCTCTGGATGTCGACATTCGGTGGTACGGCACTCGATCAACTATTCACTGACGGTTATCGCGGCGTTGCCGACTCGGTGCCAGAACTGGCTTTGTTCAAGATGCTGGAACAATTGCCGTATACCGATATCGTATCGACGATTAGCGTACTTTTGATCGCGATTTTCTTTGTGACGTCTGCAGACTCAGGGTCGCTGGTCATGGATATCATCACCGCCGGCGGCAAAATGGACGCGCCAGTGCAACAACGCGTGTTCTGGTGCGTGTTGGCCGGGCTGGTCGCTGCTGCTTTGATGCTCGGCGGCGGCATGGCGTCGCTGCAGGCGCTGACGATATCGATTGGTCTGCCGTTCGGTGTCGTATTGCTAATAATGTGCGTCGGCCTGGTGAAAGGCTTGCGGTCCGACACCTCAACATAATGAACTGCGACTGAGAGAACCTGATATGTCGGACGTCAAAAAAGCATTTTACGACGACAGCTATCAAAAAGAGCTTGAGGCCATGATCACCGCCGTTGACGGCGGATGGATCGAGTTCGACCAGACGATCTTCTATCCTTTGGGTGGAGGTCAGCCGGGCGATACTGGCGTTTTAACGGGACCCGACGGTAGCACTCACCAGATACTGGATACGAGAAAGGGCGATTCGGCCGGGCGAATAAAGCACCAGCTCGACACTGACGATCATGGTCTAAAACCCGGTGACGCGGTCAAAATGGCGCTGGAGTGGGAACGTCGTTTCAAACACATGCGCATGCACACCTGCATGCATTTGTTGGGGTCACTGATCCCGGTCCCCGTGACGGGTGGCGCTGTCGGTGCAGAGAAGAGCCGTCTGGATTTCGACCTCGGTGAGCATCAGATCGACAAACAGGATCTCACGACGCGTATTAACAAACTCATCAATGAGTCGCACCCGGTGGTATTTGGAAGCATCACTGAGACGGAACTCGACGAGCGCCCGGAGCTCATCCGTACAATGTCGGTGCAGCCGCCAAGAGGTGCGGGCGATATTCGGACAGTACGAATCCAGGATGTCGACTATCAACCCTGCGGCGGCACGCACGTGAGTAACACTGGCGAAATCGGTGCCGTTCGGATCAGCAAAATAGAGAACAAGGGCAAACGCAATCGCCGCGTGCACCTGGTATTCGATTGAAGCGCGTCGCGATCGATTTTTAGACTGAACTCGCGGCTGGGCGCTGTGTCAATCTCCATTCAGTTGCGAGGAAAACCGTGCGCAAATCTCAGGCGACTATTCTTTTTTTATTCTTGACAACGCAGGTAGTTGCCGCCTCTCGGAGCGCCTTGTTCACCGAGGCCGAAATTCCCGGCGCGACGCTTCGTATTGAGGTCCTGCCGCCGGTGGATGACAAAAAAGCGGCTGAAATCGTCGAGTGGTTGAAATCTGTAGGCGGCAACGTGAGTCTCGTATATGGCCGTTTCCCGAATCCCTCGACTCGCGTGGTCGTTATTCCCACGGGAAGTCGCACATGGGGTGGAGACAGGCCTGTTCCGTTCGGCCGCGTTACTCGAGATGGCGATGAGACCGTCGAGTTATATGTTAATGCGGAGCGACCCATCGAGGAATTCTATAGTGACTGGACCGCGACCCATGAATTCAGCCACCTGATGTTGCCGTACGTTCGTTCGCGGCATAAGTGGATATCCGAGGGTTTCGCGAGCTATTACCAGAACGTTCTCATGTCGCGCGCCGGCCAATACTCCGCGCGGCAGGCCTGGACAAAACTCTATGAAGGCTTTGCCCGCGGCCGTGCATCGCGCCCGAAACTATCGCCGAACGACGCTGCAGCCTCAGGCGTGCGTCGGGCGCGAATGAAGATCTACTGGAGTGGCGCCGCGATCGCACTGCTCGCCGATGTTGAATTACGGGAACGCTCTGCAGGACGTGAATCGCTCGATGTCGTTCTTGACCGACTGCAACAATGCTGTCTGCCTTCTGAGCGCCGCTGGAGCGGGCCGGAATTATTCGCAAAACTCGATTCTCTCGTGGACGAGGCCGTATTCATGCCTCTGTATCGACGTCATGCCGATAAAGCTGGTTTTCCTGAAGTTCGCCCTCTGCTGCAACGACTTGGCGTCGAAATCGCCGGCGACGACGTAACGCTCATTCACGATGCAGAACTCGCAAGCATACGAACCGCTATTGCCGGCGAAGTCCTTTGACCGGGGCGGAAACTACTTATCGGCAACAACCCGAAGAAGTGACAGACTGACAGTGAAAATATCAGGAGGGTGAGCCATGAACGCAAAACTCCTGTTCAGCGTTGTCCTATTTGCGTTGAGCACGCATATCGCAGGTTGCGCTCGCAACGAAGTCAGCTTTTCGACCGACGTTCAACCGATACTCCAGGCGAGCTGCCTCGAATGTCATGACAGCTCGGGCGAGGGTATGTCCGCCAGCGGCTTAAGCGTTGTCGACTATGCCAGTATCATGAAAGGAACAGATTTGGGACCGGTCGTCGTTGCGGGCAGTAGTATGTCCAGCGCCCTCTACCTGGTCGTGGCCGGCAAGACTGCTCCGGAAATCCGGATGCCGCCACACCACAGCGAGTCATGGGCCGAGGGTCGCGGCACACAGTTATCGGCCGATCAAATCGACATCATCGCTATGTGGATAGATCAGGGAGCGGCGGATAACTAGAACCGCCAATTCGTCACAAATCGATCTTTTTCCTGCTCATAATTAGCACCTATAAAACGGGTGTTTGTACCTATTTACGCGCCCTGTTTCCCGTGCAATAAACGCCTTACCAAGCAAAAAAAGGTACAGCTTTCCTGAGTGCAGGTACGGCGGGTAATCAAGCATGTCAAATACACAGATCGCGGGCGATACCAAGTACTTATTCAAACGAGACCAGACGTGGTGGGTGAAGCTCTCGGTACCGCGTTCGCTTCGTGGCGTCCTCGGCTACGATCTGCGGCGCTCGCTGCATACTCACGATATCGACTCTGCGAGGGAAACGCGTTGGGCCGCTATTGAGGAGTTTCGAGCCGAAATAGAGAAGATTAAGGCTGAGCAGCGTGGCGAACTCGCCGATACGAGTGTGGCAGCACCGGTCGATGATCAGGATGGGGCCGCGCAGGCAAAACAGGGCGTTTGCCAGGTCGACCAACAAATTGTCGAAATCGTCAGCGATTCCGGAGAAGGCGCTCAGAAATGCGGCCAGATCCTGGGGCTGGTGAGCGGCAAGATGGGTAACGGTGTCTGGACGGTAGAGATCATTCCGGCCGAAATTCAGCCGCCGGCGCGAGAGCGCCAGGGCGCCAGCGGTATTCGTGTCCGTATGGGATCGAAGTACGTGACCAACATGGGCAACGAAGCCGATATGGTTGTCGCGTTCAACGAACAAGTGCTCTATTCCCGTATTACGGACGGCGCTTACAGACAAGGCACGGTCCTTTTGCTGGAGAGCATGTGGGCCGATGATCCGGACGAGAAAATCCGTGATCAGTATCGTGAAGCACTCGCCGATTTTCGTGATCAGGGACTCATCGTGCATGAACTGCCGATCGAGAAAGAGTGCCTGAAACTTGTCAAAGATCCCCGCAAGGGCAAGAACATGTTCGTGCTCGGGATGCTCTGCAGCATCTACCGTCGCGATACCGACAAGGCGAAAGACGAGATCGCGAAGATATTCAGAAAGAAGAGTGACAAGGTCATCAAGATCAATCACGAGTTATTCGATGCCGGCTACGCTTTCGCGCGCGACAATTTGGACTACGAATTCGATATACCGGCTGCCGAGACAGATCGCCTGGAGTCGGCGGTCGTCATCAATGGTAATACCGCGGCGGGGCTCGGGGTAATGGCGGCCGGCATCGAGCTGGTCTCGATGTATCCGATCACTCCGGCGACATCGGCGTCCCATTATCTTGCCGAAGACTTTCACCTGACCGGCGGTTTCGTCCACCAGGCCGAAGATGAGATCGCGGCGATCGGTTTTGCGATCGGCGCGTCCTATGCAGGAAAAACGGCTTGCACCATCACCTCCGGCCCCGGCATGGCGTTGAAGACCGAGATGATCGGCCTTGCGGTAATGGCCGAGGTCCCGCTCGTGATCATAGACGTGCAGCGCGGTAGCCCGTCTACCGGCCTTCCAACCAAAGTCGAACAGGGAGACCTGCTGGCCAGTCTCTACGGCGCGCCGGGCGATTCACCCAAGGTCGTTATTGCCGCGGCAACGATCTCGGAGTGTTTCCACTTCGTGGTCATGGCGCGCAAGCTGGCGGAATCATTCCGCACGCCGGTGATCATGCTGACCGACGCGAATCTCGCCACAGGTGTTCAGCCGATTGAACGCCCCGAAGTCAGCGACGAGTGGTTCGCCCCGCCGCTGGACCAGTCGGCATGGGACGAACAGGTAGCGCCCTACGACTGGGACGAGACTACCGGTCTGTCGGACAGGCCCATCCCGGGCATGCGCGGCGGCGAGTATATCCTCACGGGCCTCGCGCACAACCGCGACAGCAAGATTGCCTATGACTCGGCTTCGAACCAGGAAGGCATGAACATGCGCAGCCGCAAGCTGACGGCTTTGGCCGCCACAATGAAGCCCCCCGAGATTCACGGTGATTCCACCGGGGATCTCCTGATTGTCGGCTGGGGGTCGACGTTGGGTGCGATCGAAGAAGCGGTCGATCTCGCGAGGGCACAGGGTCAGAAGGTGTCCTCGGTGCACTTGCGGTTCCTGTCGCCGCTTGAGCCCGGCCTGACGAAGATTTTTTCGGGATTCAAAAAGGTAATGACCATCGAGATCAATTACAGCGACGATCCCGGTGCGCCAATGATCAACGAAGAAAACCGCCGCATTTCACAGCTCGCGCTGGTACTGCGCGCACACACGCTGATGGATATTATTTGCTGGTCAGTGGTTCCGGGACACCCCCTGCAGCCGGGCACTATCGGCAGGGTCATTGACGCGAACCTCAACGAGATACAGGGAGCGGAATTATGTTCGGCTTGAAAGGTGACTGGTCACTTGAGGTCAAGGAACGTTATTTCACGTTACAGGATTATTGCGGCGCGGAGCCGCGCTGGTGCACTGGCTGCGGCGACCACGGAATCCTGGCTGCCGTGCACCGGGTCTGCCGGGATTCGCAGATCAAACCCGAGAAAACGGTGGCCGTATCCGGCATCGGATGCTCGAGCCGTTTGCCGCATTACATGAGCACCTATGGTTTCCACGGTCTGCACGGGCGTGCTTTGCCGGTCGCCTGCGGCGTCAAGTCGCGGCGACCCGACCTGGATGTCTGGGTCGCGACCGGCGACGGCGACTGCTTCTCGATCGGCGCCGCCCACTGGATACACGCATTGCGTTACAACATGGATCTGACGCTGTTGGTCTTCGATAATGGCATCTACGGCCTGACCAAGAAGCAGACGTCTCCCACCACTCCTCTGGACGTGCCGACCAACACTCACCCGTCGGGTGCGTTGCTGCCGCCGCTGAATCCGCTGAGCGTGACTCTCGGCGTGACCAATATTTCTTTCGTCGCGCAGATCGTCGACTGGAACGCCCCGCTCCGGCATCAGGTAATCATGAAAGCGCATGAGCATAAGGGAACCAGCTTCGTCCGGATTATCCAGCGCTGCCCGGTCTACGTAGAAGCCATCGGCAAAGCCTTGCAGGATGAACCTGCGCGGATGAAATTGCTGACGCATGAGAAAGGCGTGCAGGTCAATGATGCAGTCAAACGGCTGTTCCCAAACAATGCCGAACATGACCCGTCGGACCTCAACGCCGCACGCGCACTGGCAGAAGACAGTTCATCCCTGCCGCTGGGAATTCTCTATCACAACCCGGATGCGCCGCGATACGACATGATGACCTCCGCCGGCCTGGAAATGAGCGTCGATGAGAAGCTGGCTGGCATGAACGAAGCGCTGGATCATTTTGCCATCTAAAAAATGAACTCCGTAACGGAAAGCAAGCTCGACACGGTCGGTATGCCCGGCTCGAAGAGTGATTCCGGCGCGGAGGTAATCGACCGGCTCCGTCGTTTCCACTATAGCGAACCACTTGCGGTGGCTAGCACCGCAAAACCAGGCGGTGCAGTTCTCCCGGCCCTGCTCAATTCGTACCGCGATTCGTCGACTATTCGTTATCAGTATCCGCTTTACCTGCTGCCGCCCGACGACTCGACCAGGTCCACGCTCGCGATACCGTTAAGCGAGCATCTCAAGAACTCGCTGGACGCGTTCGCGCCCGGTGCGGAGGACGCCAGGATTCTGAAAGACAATCTGCCGTGGATAGAGCGCTACCTGCGGCAGAAGCTCACCGGTCCCGATCCCGTTGAAGCGCCTGGCCTGTTTGCGGAAGCCGCGGCGGCCCTGCAGCAGCACCTCGCCTTGGACCGAGCTAGCCGGGAAAAACTCGATGCGGATCTCGAACGACTCAAGGGCGCCATAGCGACGGGCGGACAAATGTTGGGTTACGGGCCGCGCGTATCCCTGCATTTGATGCTCCACGCAATTCGGCACAGACAAGATCAGGCCCGGGAGCAGTTTCGCCAGCAGGTCGGAAAAAAAATTCACGGCTTGCAGTCGTTGCTGGAGGTCGAGAAAGCCAAGTCGGCCGACGCGAAGGAACCCGGAAGCGTCAAGAGCAGCGTCGGTCCCGGGTCTCGCTATTTCGACACTGGTGCCCTTTCCGGAATGCTCGAGCAGCGCGCCCAGGGCTCGGTGGAGATGTCGGTTGAGCGGCGGGCGAGAATCGAGCGTGCACTAAAAGAGTTAGAGGCCTGGAACGATGACCCGGTCCTCGTGAGGTTTGTCGGTCAACCCGAAGACTCCTACTTCAGTAAGTTGCCGATTCTCCAACTCGTTGACAGCGACGATCCGTGCACGACAGCAGCCGAAGTTTTTGAGCGTGACGCCGTCGGTTTCGCGCGCTTGTTTACCGCGATCAGAATCGCGGCGCTCGAAATTGACGATAGCTACAACCCGGCCGTACACGATTCCTGGTTCGCGGGTTTCGACTGGCAGGCCTTCTCAAGCGAAGAGATGCAGCTGGTAACACGGGTGGTCGCGCTGGTATCGGCGGATTATCTTGCCGGCGACGGCTTGCCGTCATTCTCGCGCCTCCTCGGTTCGCGCCTGCCGGTACACGTGTTGAGCTGGATCCGCGCCTACGATAATCCGGGCGCCAAACCCGGCGAGGACCCCTTCGATTCCTATCGATTCGAGTTGGCCTACTTCGGCGTCGGGCACCGCCAGGTAGTGGTCGCACAAACATCGGCGGCGCGCCATGAGGACCTGATATCGGGTTTCCTCTGCGCGCTGGACAGCAATCGCGCGAGTCTGCACCTGATTAACCGCGGGACCCAGTCCAAGACGAAAAAACGGCTGCTCGACCCCTGGTTTGTCGCGAGCGCAGCGCTCGAGAGTCGCGCCCACCCGTTCGTACTGGTCAACCCGGATGCCGGTGACCACGCCGCGGAGCGGATCAGCTTCGGCGGTAACCCGCAGGCCGAGAGTGACTGGCCAGTCGAGAAACTCGAGTACCGCAATGCCGACGGCGAGCTTACCGAGATGGATCTCGCGTTTACGTTCGCGGATTACGCGCTGCTGATGCCGGCATTGCACGAGCATTTTCGAATGGTACCTGCGCGCTTCGAGTCCGCCGACCTCGTAGCGGTCGATCATTACCTGGATCTCGAGGAGGATCTTGTCGATCGCCTGGTGCCGTACGTCTGGGGTATCGACAATCAGGGTGTGCTTATCAAGCTTGTGGTTTCGCGTGCCCTGGTGTTTGCGTGCCGTGACCGGCTGAACTACTGGCGAACGCTGCAGGAGATGGCCGGGATCCATAACTTCTATGTCGAAGAAGCGATCGAAAAGGTCATCGAAGAACAGCGGGCGGCGGACGAGCTCGAGCGTGAACAAATTTTGAAAGCACACGAGGAGCAATTGGAAAGCGTTCGTTCGGAGGCAGCCGACGAGGTTATGGGGCAACTCGTCGACGTGCTGATGGGCGCCGATCTCTCCGACATGGTCGGCCGAGGTAACCAGATTGCCACAATGCCGGCAAAGCAAGCGGCGGAAATCAAGACGCAGGCCGAACCCGCGGCGGAAACCGAACCCGCCGCGGAAGCCGAAGCTGAGGCCGAGGAGGAACTCAGTTTCGACGAGCCGTGGCTCGACACTGAAATGTGTACCACCTGCGATGACTGCATGGACATCAACAAGATGATGTTTGTGTACAACGACGACAAGCAAGCGATCATCAAGGATCCCAGGGCCGGTACTTTCGCCGATCTCGTGGCGGCCGCCGAGATCTGTCCCGCCAAGTGTATCCACCCGGGCAAACCGCTGGATCCGAACGAACCCGATCTGGAAGAATTGATCGTCCGTGCCGAACCATTCAACTGATGAACAGTCTGCTCATAGCGCCGGCCATCATGGTTGGAATCGGATTGCTCTTTGGCGCAATTCTCGCGCTAGCGCAACGTTTTCTGAAGGTGGACGAAGACCCTCGAATCGAGGCGACCAACGATATGCTGCCGGGGACCAATTGCGGCGCCTGTGGGCAACCGGGTTGTCTGCCGTTTGCCGAAAAACTGGTCGCGGGCAAAGTCGAACCCGGCCTGTGTACGGTCGGCAGCGACGACGATATCGAGCGGATCGCCGAGTTTCTGAATGTCGATGCGGGCCGGCAGGAGAAACTCGTCGCACGGTTGCGCTGCGCCGGTGGCGGCCGGCAAGCACACCAGATCGCCGAGTACCAGGGTTTCGAAGGGTGTCGCGCTGCAGCCGTGGTATCGGGCGGCGGTAAGGGCTGCGCCTGGGGTTGTCTCGGCTTGGCGGACTGCGAGGCCGCCTGCACCTTCGACGCCATTCACATGAATGCCAACGGGCTCCCGCAGGTTGATACCGAGAAATGCACGGCCTGCCCCGACTGCATGGCGGCCTGTCCCAGGGACCTGTTCGAACTGGTGCCGCTCAAGCAAAACCTGTTTGTGCAATGCAATATCCCGCTGGCAGGCGCAGCAGCGACGCAGCTCTGTTCGGTCGCCTGCGATGCATGCGGAAAGTGCGTTGCGGATGCGGCACCCGGGCTGATACACATGGACGGGACTCTCCCGGTCATCGATTATTCGGCGGGCGGCCCGGCCCGGCCTGAAGCCGTGTTTCGGTGTGCCACCCGATCGATCGTCTGGCTCGAGAAAGAACAGTTTCAGGATCAGGAATCCAGACGAGCGGGTGCACGCTGATGACTGAGCTACGCGACAGAGCAATACATTGGTACCGTAAGGTGTTCGGTGCGCCAGCGGGATCCGATATCAGGGACGAGGGCCTGGACACCGTCCTCGACGGCAACAGCGCGGTCGCACTGACCGAGGCCGGAATCGCCGGCCACGCAGTTCTCGGCGGCTCGATTCCGTCCGCCGATGCGGATTCGGTCTGGCTAAGTGAACTCGCGCACGGCAATACGAATCTTTTTGGCGAAGCACTGTCGGCGCAAAGTGCCGAGGGGCCACGCGGCATCGTCGCGGCGGCAACCGGCCTGGCGCTGGCCGGAAGGCGCGCGACTGCATTTCTGTCCGGACCAGATATCGCCGCCGCACAGGATCTCCTGATTTCGGCGGCCGGCAAACACGTACCGCTGGTACTGCATCTTGGTACGCGCGCGGCCGCAGGTCATGGCAGTGCGCTCGGCAGCGGCCATAGCGCGGTACACCTGAGCGCCGATTCCGGCTTCTTCATGCTATTTGCCATGAATGTGCAGCAAGCTATTGATTTCACATATATTGCCAGGCGAGTAGCCGAAGAGACGCTAGTGCCGGGCATGGTCATCATGGACGGCGAGCAGACCGCGCTCGCGGCGCAGGATGTCCGCTTGCTGTCGCCTGCGCAGGTCAGTGGATTCCTTGGCCCGGCACGACAACAAATCGAATCGCCAACGGCGGTGCAGAAGTTGTTGTTCGGTGAAACCCGGCGCCGCGTGCCAGCCTGGCACGATCTGGATGAGCCGGTACTCACCGGAGCACTGTTCGACGCGGACAGCTTCGCGCTCGGCTCATTCGCGCGCAGACCCTATTTCGATGTTTTCGTCGGCGAGTCGCTGGCGGAATCCTTCGAGCAGTTCGCGGGAAGAACTGGCCGCCGCTACGAGCCCATTTCCCGCTACCGGCTGGACGATGCAAAGACCGTGTTGCTGGCGCAAGGCGCCGCCGTCGAGACCGCGCGGGCGGCCGCCGACTGTCTGCGCAAGCAGCACAAAATGCGGGTGGGTGTCGTCGGGATTCACACGCTTCGACCGTTCCCCGGCACCGCGATTGTCGAAGCGCTCGAGGGACGGGACCAGGTGTTCGTCCTGGAACGCGTGGACGCGCCCCTGTCCGGCGAGCCGCCGCTGACACGTGAAGTCCGCGCCAGTCTGAATCGCATGGGCGACGGCCGGCACCCGAGATGTCATCCGGTGGTTTACGGTGTTGGCGGATTGCCGCTACGTGTCGTCGACCTGGTCGAATTGTGTACCGGTGCTGCCACTCGTTCGGCGTCGCCGCTGTTCCTGGGCCTGGAGTTCGACGACACCTCGGGCGAGCAGCCCAAACGCGAGGTGCTACTCGACGCATTGCGGCGTGCTTACCCGAACGCCGCCGGGATGGGTATTCGCGCCAAACGTAACGCTTCCCCGCCCCGCCACGACAACGAGCTGACAATTGCAGTACGCCGGATCAGCGGCCATGGCGGCAAAAGGATCCTCGGCACGGCCGGCGCCCTGCTTCACCTGCTCGATGGCGGTCGAATACGCAGCCGGCCGGCGGTCGCGTGGGAGCACTGGTCCGAGGCCCGCGTTGATTGGATCACCCACGGTGACGATGCGCTGAAGGACCCTGGCGATGGGCTCATCGCCGACATCACGCTCGACGTTTCTACGGGGGTCTTGTCACTCGGCAGCGATTCAGCGATCTTCGGCGTTCCGCTTCGGGCTGACTTCGATGCGACGCGTGCCTCGGACCAGGAATCCCTGCTCGGAGCTTTGTTCGGCGTATTAACCGGCAGAGGTCTGGTCGACGCAAAGACCCGACGGGTCATCGCCGCCCGACAAAGCATGCTCGAAGGCATAGACGAGGATCACCGCGAGGAACTGATAGCCGCGTTTCAGTCTGGTCTCGAGGAGGTCGTCGAAATAGATCTGGATGAAGGCGCTGCTGGCAATTCCAGGGACCGCTGGGAAGGCGAAGCTCCGGCGGCGGTACGCCACCTCGGTCGTAACGACGATCATTATGCGAGCCTGCCACGCTTCTGGGATCAACTGGGGGTGATGTACCGCGACGGCATGTCGGACCGCCTGACCGCGGGCCCGTATCTGGCGACCGGCACGATGCCGCCGCTGAGTTCGACCTTCAGCGACTTGAGCGATTCGCGCCGCATGCTGCCGGATTTCGACCCGACGCTTTGCACCGGTTGTGGCCGGTGCTGGACGCATTGCCCGGACAGCGCGATCGGCGTCGGAGCAATAGGGCCAGCTGCGCTTATCGATGCGGGGATTAGTCGCACCGGCGCTGAAGCGGTGCGCCAGGTTGCGTCGAAACTCGCGTCGCGGATTATTGCCACCAACAAAACGGCCGAGAGTGTGGCGCCGACATTCGGACAGATGCTCGACGAGTCTTATCTCTGGCTCGAAGAAAAAATGCCGTTACCCGATGATCGCAAACAGGCCATCGGTGAGGGCCTCGCGAGCATTGGTAAAGAACTGGGTACATTGCCGGTCGCAGTCACTAAACCTTTCTTTCACGAGCCCGAGGCGCATAAGAAAGACAGCGCGGAACTTCTGTCGCTCGTGATAAACCCGGACGCGTGCAAGGCGTGCGGCATCTGTATCGACAGCTGCGAACCCGAGGCACTTCGCTCAGGCGACCAGGATCCGGTCTTGCTTGACCAGGCGCGTGAACGCTGGTCGATCTGGGCGGGCACACCCGATACGACGGCGGAGACCCTGGAACGCATCGCGGGCAACCCGGACATTGGCACGATGGCGGCGCTGCTGTTGTCGCGCTACTGCCAGTTCGCGCTGGCCGGCGGGGATCCGGCAGAAGCCGGTTCCGGCGAAAAGATGGCGGTGAGGCTGATCCTCGCCGCGACCGAATTCCACCAGCAGCCGCTGGTGCAGCGTTTTGCGAAAACGCTTTTCGAAGCGGGCGAAGCCGTCTCCTCGCTGCTCAGCGAGACGCTCTCCGGCACCCTGGCGGTCGAAGACCTGCATGCAGTCACCGAGAAGCTGAGACGCACCACCAGCCCGCGCGTCGATCTCAAGATGCTGGCAGAGGAAGCTGCATCCGCGGACCATTCCATCGATACCGGCGATCTTCTCAGGCTGATCGACCTGTCGACTCAGATTACGTCCTCACACCATCGGCTCGTGCAGGGCGAGCACGGTCTCGGCCGCGCCCGCTACGGGCTGAGCGTCGCGGGTGGCAGTATGGCGACCTGGGCTGGCGCGTTTCCGAATAATCCGTTCCAGGCACCGGTCCTCATCGATATGAGCGGCGACGCCGCGCAGCTCGCGGCGGGCCTGATCGAGGGGCATCTCGAAGAGACCACGGAGCTGGTCCGACTGCTGCGGCTTGCTCGTCTCGAAATCGACCAACCCGACGGCGCCGAGTGGACACGGGAAGCGCTCGCGGGTCTGCGCTGGCAGGACCTCAGCGACGAGGAATACGAACTCTGTCCGCCGTTGCTGCTGATAGGCAGCGACGAGATGCTCGCGGGAAGAGGACTGGGCCAGTTGATCTGGCTCTTGAACTCCGGTCTGCCGGTCAAGGTGCTGGTACTGAACGCGCTGGACCTTGGCCTCGCGAGCGATCCTGCGGTCGAAGCCGCTCAGGCGCCGGTCAACAACCCGCGGGGCAACTTGAGTCTTCTCGCGCTGGCGCAACGCAACGCGTTTGTCGCACAGACGTCGGTCGCCGACCCCGCTCACCTCGGCGAGAGTATGCTGCGAGCACTCAGGCATGATGGCCCTGCCCTGATTCAGGTCTACGCACCCAGCCCGACGAGACATGGTTTCGCGAGCAAGCAAACGCTTGCGCAGGCGATGCTCGCCATTACCAGTCGTGCGATGCCACTGTTCCGATACGACCCCACGGTCGACGGGGTTTTCGGCTCCCGGATCAGCCTGGATGGCAACCCGCGGATCAAAGAGACGATGGTCCCGGGTGCGGACGAGGAACGAGCCCTGACACCGGCAGACTGGGCGATAGGGCAACGGCGATTCAGTTCCAGTTTCCAGCCGCTGGCAAATGACGCAACGGCACCGCTCGCGTTGCACGAGTGGCTGCAACTGGACGCGAAGAGTCGCGAAAGAAAGACTCCGTTTGTCGCTGTCGGCGCAGGCGAAGAAGAACGCCGTTACTCGATGGCGCCGGCCATGATCGACAGGGCCGAGCAGTGTCTCCAGGTCTGGCAAACCCTGCAGGAACTCGCTGGAATCGTCACTCCGTTTACCGAGCGGCTCGAGAAGGAAATCCACGCCGAGGTCGTGGCCGAGCATCAAGCGGAACTCGATGCGCAAGCAGAAGACTCCAAAGCGCGGATAAAGGAGATTCAGGAAAAGATCGAGGCCGAGATCGCGAGCAAGATCCGCAGCCGCCTGATGGCCCTGGCGTCACGGCAACGGGGCGGACAAGGATGAAATCGCTCCGTCTACTGCGCCGCAACTTCGAGCACGGAGTCCATCCGGCTCACCACAAGAATCAGACCGAGGATCTGCCGATCCAGCGGGTGCCCTTTGTCAGAGATTACGTAATGCCGCTCGGTCAGCATATCGGTGTGCCCAGTCAACCCGTTGTTGCGGCCGGGGAGCGGGTTTTGCGCGGACAGCTGATCGCGGAACCGGGTGGCTTCGTTTCCACGGGCCTGCACAGTCCGGTGACCGGGACGGTTCGCGAGATCGGCGATTTTCGCGGTGTCGACGGCGGCTTTGCACCGGCGATCGGTATCGAGGCAGATGCGTTCGCAACGCAACAGGTCGAAGCCGGCGCCGGGACGGACTGGCAGTCGCTATCGCTCGAGAGCTTTATCGAAGCGGTCCAGATGGCGGGCATCGTCGGCATGGGCGGGGCGGCATTCCCGGCTCACGTGAAGTTGTCGGTTCCCGATGGCGTAAGGATCAAACACCTGCTGGTGAACGGCGCCGAATGCGAACCCTATCTGACCAACGACCACCGGCTGATGCTCGAGCGGCCGGAGGCGCTCCTCGAAGGTGCGGAGATCGTGCGGCAGAAGCTCGGCGCCGAAGAGACGGTCATTGGCATAGAGGCCAACAAACCGGACGCGATAGAGATTATCCGTCAGCATATCCCGCCGGGTCAGCCCGTGCGCGTCGTGCCATTGAAGGTCAAGTATCCCCAGGGCGCCGAGAAGATGATGATAAAGAGCGTCTTCGGCAAGGAGGTGCCCGCCGGGCAGCTGCCTCGCGACGTGGAGGTCAACGTCAACAACGTCGGAACGATCGTCGCGATCGCCGACTACTTTCTGCGCGGCATGCCGTTGATCGAACGCGTGCTGACGGTGGCTGGTCCGGGCGTCACCTACCCGGCCAACCTGATAGTGCCGCTCGGTACGCCGGTGCGTGAGGTCGTTCGGTTCTGCGG
>Ga0255052_10000326_pt1 | contig 38099 bp, 31 predicted proteins | sample JV7_2_21_MG_FD_188632 | JGI IMG/M metagenome (GOLD analysis project Ga0255052, IMG submission 188632) | Seawater microbial communities from Jervis Inlet, British Columbia, Canada - JV7_2_21 | ecosystem: Environmental > Aquatic > Marine > Inlet | place: Canada: British Columbia | collected...
ATACGCCGCATCAGGTCGTCGCAGATCGATTCAACAAAACCGCCGGAGTTATATCGGCAAATCGCCGTTCCGGCGTGAGCAAACCCTGAATACGACAAACCCCATCAAAATGACGGGGTTTGTCAGCAGTCTGACGCCCCTCGTGGGGCGTTTTTGTTTGTTCTGATGCGGGGAAGCAGAACCACCGAAGGTGGTTCACAAAATCGCCAGGAGCGATTTTGGACGACGGAGCGCAGCGAAGTCGCCCGGAGGGCGAGATGCAGGATGCATCTCGTCAACGCGCCCAAAGGGTGGCGGCCATGGATGGCCGCCATCAATTCCACCCATCACCACCAAATCTCAAAAAGGAGCCTCGATGGCTCCTTTTTTTTGCTTCGGAGCTGCGCAGGCTGGTGCAAAACGAACACGTATCTCAAGCCGGAGTGTGACCTGCCTCGCAAATTGCGCCTTATGTTCAACGCGTTGTTTTTTTTCCACAACAATTTGGGATGTACCGTCATTCAGTACGAACGGCTGTTGGCAATCTGCAAGAGACGTCGGGACATCTCCTTTTAATGGTTAATTGCGGACCGCGTCTCTGGTCAGCATAGGTCTAAACACGTACCAAGGAACTGCCAGCTGGGAATCACATGGATGACAGAGAGGTACGAATCGTGAAGGGCATCACAATGTTGGCTCTGATCTTGTTGGCCGGTTGCGCGGGATATACGCCGCTTGAACAACTGGAGGCACAGGCACTCCTAAGCGGTGATTGGTCACTCGTTGAAAAGCGTGAACGCATGCAAACCAGGCGCAATTTGCACAGCAATATTCAATGTCCACCCGGCACCATGGGTTACTGCGAGACTTACCGCTCGCCTGTTCGCTGCAGTTGCGTTGATTCGAAAGTAATCAGGTCATTCTTTGACAAATTCTAGTTGTGCCGCACCGATTGGGCACAATGCGGTCATCTCCGGCCTGTGAGAACATAACCGTTTTCAACATGCTGGACGGATGATGGCTGATCCAAGCCTGCTTATCGGTGACATCGGCGGCACCAATGCGCGATTTGCCCTGGCCGATCGAAACTTTCCCGGATATTCCGACGTTGCGACACTGCAGTGCGCCGACTATGCGACAGCCGATGCGGCGATCGAGGATTACCTTGAATCAGTCGGCGCGCGGTCACCCGATGTCATCTGCCTTGCTGCGGCCGGTCCCATCGTCGACGAACGTGTGCGATTCACGAACAATCCCTGGACCATTGCAGCCGATGAGCTGGCTGCGGATTTTTCGACATCAGCTGTGCGATTGCTAAATGATTTTGAGGCAATCGCCTACTCGATTCCGTTTTTGTCATCAGATGCCGGCCTGCCCGACCAAGAACGGTTCACCGTCGGTATTGTCGGACCTGGAACAGGGCTCGGTACCGCGGGACTGCGCAAGCAAGGTGCCGCGTTCATTCCGATCTCAGCCGAGGCCGGTCACGCAGGATTCGCACCAGAAACCGAGTTACAGGATGAAATCCTATCGACACTCCGCCAAAAGTTCGATCGCGTCTCAGTTGAGTGTCTCGTTTCAGGACCAGGTCTGCAGAATATCTATTGGGCGCTTGGCGAGAGGCGATGGCCAGGCTCGGAACAAAGTTCCGCGGCGGAAATCTTCGCGAAGGCAATTGAGGGCGCTAGCTATCATGCGGTGGAAGCTGTGCAGCTGTTTTTCGAAATATTTGGCCAATTTGCCGGGGACCTGGCGCTGACGCTTGGTGCCGAAGACGGCGTGTTCATCGCCGGTGGGATCGTGCACCGCTATCCCGAGTTGTTCGCGGCCAGCAAATTCAGGGCTGGATTCGAAAACAAGGGGAGTTACCGGTCTTTGATGGAACGCATCCCGACACAGCTGATTTTGCATGAACAACCGGGACTGCTCGGTGCGAGCTACGTTGCGCTTGAGTTGTTCCGCGGTATCGAGGTGATGCCAACGTCGTGACGCGGGAACTGATCCGCGTCGATTGCCCGGGATTTATTGGCACCGAGATGGTTATGGCGATGAAACCCGAGGCGCGTGAGAAGTTGACTGCGCATATTCCAACGCGGCGCATCGGTGATCCGGATGAGATCGCACATACGGTGCAGTTCATTTTTGAGAATGACTATATCAGTGGTCGTTGCATCGATGTCGATGGAGCTTTGCGCCTTTGATCGTCGCGGCTGAAGCCGCTCCCACAAATCTCAATTAGCGCTGTGGGATCGTCGCGGCTGCGGCCGCTCCCACAAATCTCAATTAGCGCTGTGGGAGCGTCGCGGCTGAAGCCGCTCCCACAATTCTTAATTAGCACTGTGGGAGCGGCTTCAGCCGCGATATGATCTGGCCATGCGACAAGTCGAAAGACACGATTCACGTATCGTGCGCCACGCAGCCGTCATGGCACTCATGTGCCTGCTTCCGGTTGCGTCATTCGCCGCGACCGTTATCGTTACTGGAATCGATGGGCAGCCATTAGCGACCACGATGGTGACTCGCAGCATCGCTGGGGCGGATGTCGTAGATACATCCGATAATGGTTATCCAAAACCCGGATTCGTCAACTCGGTCGTACCGCAGCACACACGATTTACGAATTCTGAAGGTGTCGCGAGCTTCAATACATTGGACATTGCGGGACAGCGCAGTTTTCGTGTACGCAAGCAGGGCTATGCCGATGCTGTTGTACAGTCAGAAAACGATGCTGTGACGCTCGAGGTCACGCTGGAACTGCTGGCTGATGCGAAGGCTGTCGCCGAGAGCAAGCCGTCGAACCTGTGGTTATCCGAGCTCGATTTTAGTTGGGCCGAAGAGCCAGGAGCGGCTCGGGAACATTTTCTGCTGCACTGCGGCTTCTGCCACCAGCAAGGCTCGGTCTTCATGCGTTTGTCGCGGACAGAGGAACAGTGGGCGGACATCATCGATCGCATGCAAATGTATGGCGCAATGGCCAGCGAGGATTTTGTCGACGAAGCAACGGTCGGGCTGGTGAGCGCTTATGCGGATTTGAATCGTCGGCACACCGAACTGCCAGGCTTCGAAGAGTGGGAAGCAAGCTTATCAATGGCAACGATAAGCGAATGGCGTATTGGCGACAGTTTCTCGCAAATGCATGATTTTGTCCTGCACCCGAACGGTAAGGTGTACGTCGGCGATAACCTGATGGATCGAATCTACGCATTCGACCCGGTTACTGGTAATTATCAAGTCTTCAAGGTGCCGCACGATGCTGGTGCGCAGCGCGGTGGCATTCTCGGTGACCGGATGGGCACCTACCCCAAAACCGATAATTACATGGGCGTGCACTCGTTTGCGATATCGCCGCGAGATGGACACATCTTTTTGACGCCTTCGATGCAACGCGAGCTAGTCGAGTTCGATCCCGAGAGCGGCGAGTTTCTTCGCCACAAAATGGACGACGGCTTCTATCCGCACACGATTCGTACCGACGATCAGGATCGAGTGTGGTTCACGCTCGCGCTAAGTTCACAAGTCGGGATGTTCAATCGCGAAACTGGAACATTTACTTTCTACGACCTTCCCGCACGCGGCATCAAGGAGTGGGTTGCGCTCAAGATCATCAAGTTCCGGCTTGGTCACGGCTTTGTCGGCAGCAGGCCGGACTTTGACCGGGAAACCAGCGGCTTCCCGATGCCTTACGGTATTGATGTTTCACCCGTCGATGGCACTGTCTGGGTAGCTCGCTTGTATGCCAATGACATAGCCAAAATCGAACCCGAAAGCGGCGAAATCACGATGATCGAGACGCCATTCGATGGCCCGCGTCGCCTGCGCATCGATGCCGATGGACGCATCTGGATTGTTGCTTTCACGGACGGCAAGCTTGCGGAATACGATCCAACTGTCGGGTCCTTTGAGCTCTACGACCTACCAGTCAAGAGCGAAACTCCCTACGCTCTCAACGTCGATAGAAAACGCGGTGTCGTCTGGGTCAACGGCAATCAATCGGACACGATAATGTCGTTCCATATCGAGAGCCGCACGTGGCGTGTGTTTCCGATGTCACGCATGCGCACGTTCACACGCGACATCGAGATCGCAAAGGACGGCAGCGTCTACACGAGCAACTCGCATTTCCCGAGCTGGATGATCGAGGATGGCCAGCCAACCTTGATTCACATTGACCCAGGACAGCCCGCAGATCCGATCGCGGTGCAAGGCCGCGCTTTATATGCACAGCATTGTGATATCTGTCACTCACTGCCCGACATGAAGGCACCAGACGTCACCACGCTCAGGCAAATGCCGTTCACACGCCTCGCGCGTTCGCTCGAATTGGGCGTGATGATGCAACAGGCCGCACATCTGAGCACCGATGAACGCTATGCGATTTCGAAGTACCTGAGTAGCGAGAGTGCCGAGGCGCGCGATCAGTGGATCGCGGAACGGCATTGCTTAGCTGACAAAGACTTAGCTGTAAGCGCGGGGCCCGAGGATAATTGGGGCTTCGGCTCCGGCAATCGCCGCTCGATCGATACCGGCGTCGGCATATCACCGGCCAACGTCGATGACCTCGAGCTAAAGTGGTCGCTCGCGATTCCCGGCGCGACCGAGATGCGCTCACAGCCGGTCGCCGCTGACGGCATGCTGTTTGTGGGAACTGCGAACGGCGACGTTTTTGCGATCGATCAGGACAGCGGTTGCATACAATGGCGTTTCGCGGCCGAAAGTTCGATTCGATCATCGTTGAATCTGGATACAACGAGCGACGGCAAGGCGACACTGTTTTTCGCCGATGATCTCGGCACCGTTTACGCGATAACCGCGAACCACGGCCGGTTGCGATGGAAGAAATCGCTACGATGGTTCCCGGTGTCTGTGATTAGTGGTTCTCTGGCGTTTCATGATGATCGCTTGTTTGTTCCCATGTCGACGTTCGAGACGGCGCTCGCCGGTCTGGACAGTTATCCTTGTTGCCGCTCGCATGGTGGCGTTGCGGCGCTGGATGCGACCAATGGATCTGAGATCTGGCAGTACCACACGACTCGGCAGGCCAGCAAATCCGGCACCACGAGCGCGGGGACCGATATTTGGGGGCCGTCCGGTGCGGCGGTCTGGACAACGCCAGCGATCGATGTTGAGCGCGGACTCTTATACATAGGTACCGCACAAAACATGTCGCCACCAGCGACGCACAACAGTGATTCAGTCATAGCGCTCGACATGGAGTCGGGCAATGAGAAGTGGGTGTTCCAGGCATTGGCAGGCGACGTCTGGAACGTGGCTTGTCATCTTGGCGGGGCCAACTGCCCGGAAAAGGCCGGGCCTGATTTTGACTTCGGTGGTGCGATCGCGCTTACACAGGATGCCGGTGGCAAAGATATGATCATTGCCGGGCAAAAATCGGGGCATGTTTACGCGTTGGATCCCAATAACAAAGGCGTTGTTCTCTGGAAGCAACGCCTGAGCATGGGCACATCGAACGGTGGTATTCACTGGGGTGTTGCGACCTCGCGTGACGCGGTTTGGGTAACGGTTGCTGACCCGCCGCGACAACGCGAGGGCTATGTGCCACGGCCCGGTGTCCATGCGCTAAAGCTCTCCGACGGCGAGCTGATCTGGTCACACATGGTGGAGCGGGGGTGTCAATTCGATCCATCTGGTGCACCGCGCGTTGGCCTCGCCGCTATGCTCGACTCTGAGCCTGATAACCCATGGCCAGACTGTTCTTATTATTACGGCCATTCGGCCGCGCCGCTTCACGCCAACGGCGTCGTCTATGCAGGTGCGCTTGACGGCAAGCTGCGCATGCTTAACGCGGCATCGGGTGATTTACTGAGAGTCATCAATACGAATCGTAGCTATAACGCGGATAACGGCATTGCAGGCCATGGCGGTGCGATTGATTTGAGCGGTGTCGTCGTCGATGGCGACCGGCTTTTCGTGTATTCGGGTTACGGCATGTTTGGGCAAATGCCGGGCAATGTCTTGCTGGCGTATGAGTTGACGAACTGACGTGGAATCGCGGCTAAAGCCACTCCCACAGCTCTGACTGGACTTGGAATCGCGGCTAAAGCCACTCCCACAGGGCTGACCAGACTGGTGGGAGCGGCTTCAGCCGCGATCATGAGCCAGGCAGCGCCAATGCCCCTATTTCACCCGCTTTCCCAGAAGGTGCACTGCGTCACGCAAGCGCTTGCGCCTGATTTGTACACTCGGACCGGTTAATCGCACTCATGTCCAATTGATTGATGGATTATGTCAAAAACGGAGATAAAACGGTCACTGCAGCGAAAACTGGCCGTACGGCTGTTACAGGCGATAGCAGTTTTTATCGCCAGTATTTACGTGATCCTGCGTGTCGTCATTACGCCGGCTTTTGACGACCTCGAACTTTCCAGGGCAGAGACTGACCTCGTTCGCGCCGATCGTGCGATCCAGAATGACATCGAAAATCTCCAGGCAATTACGCTGGACTGGGGTCCCTGGGACGATATCCACGGATACGTGTCGGGGCGTAATCCGGCATTTCAAAAATCGAACCTCAACCACCTGACGTTGATCAATCTCGGCCTCGACATGTTGGCCGTCTACGAACTAGGCAGTGAGTTGAAGTGGGGACAGTTATTGGTCGACGGTGAAGAGCGCCCGCTTGTAGACCTGAGCATTCTTGGTGCGGATGATCCGGGCTCGCAGAGAATGACCAGGCACGATGACGCTGAAAGCGGCACCGTCGGCATCGTGCAAACGGCACTCGGACCGTTGCTCATCAGCTCACAACCCATCTTGCATTCCGATGACTCGGGACCAGTTGCCGGCGCAGTGGTCATGGGCCAGTTTCTTGATCAATCACGGCTCGCCCGCCTACGTGAGCGAACAGAGGTCGACATGTCCTGGTTGAATCTCGAGGAATTCCTCGCGGATGATGAGCGTGAGCCTTCCGACATCGAGTTGGGAATGTTACCGGTCAGGATTTCGGACGCCACCATCACCAATTGCCTGGTTCTGGCGGACATTTTCGGCAGTCCGCTGCTGGTCCTCAGTGCGAAGACGCCACGAAAAATCTCGGACCTGGGGCGGCAGACCGTAAACACAGCATTACTCTTCCTGGCCATCGCCGGAATCCTGTTGATGTTCGTCATGTGGTCGCACATGAAAGGCACCGTCATTCGCCCAATTGGGCGGCTGACGAGACACATGGACAAGATACGTGAGAGTGGTGACCTGTCAGACAAACTGAGCATGCAAACAAATGACGAAATCGGCCTGCTCGCGCGTCAATACGACAGTCTCACCACAGAAGTGCACGACACCAGAGCGGCGCTGTTGCATCAGTCGTTCAAAGCGGGCAAGGCAGACACGGCTGCGGAAGTACTGCATAACATTCGCAATGCGATGACACCGATGATCAACGGCATGGATCGGCTGAGCAAGGCATTCAAAGTGGCCGAGGGCCTTCATGTCAGCGAGGCGGTCGAGCATCTGTCAGATCCGGATTGCCCGCCAGAGCGCGTCGGCAAATACGTGCAATATGTCGGGGCTTCATTCGACCGCATCAAGTCGGTCAATGCCGAAGCAACAGAAGAGCTGAAAGTCGTCGCAACTCAGGCCCGCCAGGTCGAGGCCATCATGTCTGATCAGGAAAAATTCACAAATGTCGCGCCGGTTGCGGAAAACCTGGTCGTCGATGAGGTCGTCGAAGAAGCGGCGCATGTCATCCCCAAGGAATCGTTCACCGAAATCGAAGTCGACGTTGATGAGAACTTGACCAGGTTTCGAGTTCGAGCACATCGTGTCGGCCTGCTCCAGGTGCTGAGCAACCTGATTCTGAATGCACACGAGTCGATCGAGCGTGCCAACGCTTCAGACGGACGAATCTCGTTGTCCGCCAGCGATACTGTCGTTAATGATCAGCAAATGGTGCAGCTGACAGTGCGCGACAACGGCACCGGTTTCGATGAGGATGTTCGCAACAGGATTTTTCAACGTGGTTTCACCTCGAAGTCGAAGGGCAATACGACCGGGCTTGGACTGCACTGGTGTGCCAATGCGGTCGCCAGCATGGGCGGTCGCATCTTTGCCGATAGTCAGGGCGACGGTAAGGGCGCCGAATTTCATGTGTTGCTTCCGGCAGCACAGGGAGCTTAAGAATGAATACCAGTCAAGATCAGGAGAATATTCGAGTACTGATCGCGGATGACGATGAGCACATCCTGCAGCTGTATCGGGAGGCATTTGCAGATACGGAGTCAACCCAGGAAATACGTGCTCTCGACGCACTCGCAGCCGAACTATTTGCTCCTGATGTCGAAGCGGCCGAAGAGGAGCCGCATTTTGATGTCGTCGCATGTAGTCAGGGTGACGATGCGATCTCGCTCGCGAAAACGGCAGCAGCAGGCGGGCACCCGTTTGATGTCGTCATCCTCGATGTTCGCATGCCACCTGGCATCGATGGCGTAGAGGCCGGTAGCGCGATTCGTGAAATGGATCCGGATGTTGAGATCATCTTCGTCACGGGATTTTCAGACGTGCCGTTCGAGGAGCTGCAACGTCGCGTTCCGCCACCAATGAAGCTGCACTACTTCAATAAGCCACTCTCGTTTACCCAGCTGGCACAAGATGTTGCGTCGATGGTCAGGGCTCACTGAGTAATCAGCGATGACGAATATCCACGAAACCACAACAAACCGCATTCTCGTCGTCGATGACGACGCGATGCTCATAAAAGAGTATTTGCGTTGTCTCGGTGAAGATTACGAGCCTGACAGCGCGACGACGACACTATCGGAGCTCGAGAAAGTTCTGTTTGGTGACGAAACAGATGAGAGTGGCGCAGCCCGATTCGCGGTGGAAACGTGCAATCAGGGCGAGCTGGCCGTCGCAGCAGTTCAGGACGCAATCAAGACGGGCAAGAAATACTCGATCGTATTTCTCGATATCCGCATGCCGCCCGGGATGGACGGAATAGAAGCAGCGAAACGCATTCGCGCGCTCGATCCGGACGTCAATATTGTCATCGTTACGGGCTCGATGAGCGCCGAAGTCGATAACCTCGACTCAGAAGTGCCGCCCGCAGACAAGATTTTCTTTTTCAAGAAGCCATTTCATGCTGCTGAGTGTCGTCAGCTTGCAGCTGCCCTGTGTGGCAAATGGCACGCTGACATGGCGTTACGGAGTGCCAATGAAAGACTCGAGCTTCGGGTGCGGGAACGTACCGAGGCATTACACAAACTCGCCTACTACGATCCGGTAACGCGCTTGCCCAACCAACTGTTGCTGCTTGATGAGTTGCAGGACATGATCGATAAATCCGAGGACGCCAAGGGCGATTCGGTGGTCGTGCTGCTCGATATCGATCGCTTCAGTTTCCTGAACGAGACTATGGGATTCGACGCGGGCACGGAATTGCTGCGTTCCATTGGCAATCGCCTGAGCCGGTCGCTGCGCGAGGAGGAAAAAGGATCGCGGGCGATCATTGGTCGCTTCGGCGCCGACGAATTTGCCGTACTCATGCCGGGCGTCGAGAATGATACGGCGATTCGCAACCTTGCCGAGGGAGTTCAACGTCTCGTTGAAGAGCCGTTCCTGATCAACGGACGCGACATCTTTCTCAAGGCGAGTATTGGTGTCGCCTGGCACCCGGTGCACGGGCGCGACTCGAAACTGATCATCCGTTGTGCCGAGGCAGCACTACATCGTTCGATGCGCAGCCTTGATGGCGCGATTACCTATTACCACAGCGAAATGCGTTATCGTGCGCGGCACAAATTCGACATGGAGGCCGAGTTCCGTGATGCAATCGAAAACGGGCACATCAAGGCGTTCTATCAACCACAACAGAGCATCGAGACCGGCGATCTGGCCGGCGTCGAGGCATTGGCCCGATGGATCAGGGCCGACGGAACAATCGTCCAGCCAGATGACTTCATCCCGCTAAGTGAAGAGATGGGCATATCGGACTTGTTGTTCGAGACGGTTCTAACTGACGTCTGCAACGAAGTCGCCGAGTGGCGTGAACAGGGAGGATGGGAGGTACCTGTCAGCGTTAACCTCTCTGCGCATCAGTTGCGCAATGCCGATCTTGTAAGTCTCGTGAAGCGAATCCTGACAAGCAAAGAAGTCGATCGCAAGCTGATCAATCTCGAACTGACTGAAACGGCATTGCTTGAAGACCTGACGATCGCACGTCCGATTCTGAATGATCTGTCGGCGCTCGGTGTTGGCATCCATATTGATGATTTCGGTACTGGCTATTCGTCATTGAGCTATCTCGCAGAATTGCCTGTGAAGACGCTGAAGATTGACCGGTCGTTCATAGCCAAACTGGTCGACTCCGAATCAAACACGCGCGTGGTTCAGGCGATCATCGCGCTCGGCAAGGCAATGGAGCTGGGTATCGTTGCTGAAGGTGTGGAAACCGATCAGCAATATGCAATCGTTCGCAAGCTCGGATGCGATCTCGTGCAGGGTTTTTTCATCGCGAAGCCGATGCCGGCCGAGCGCTTCCGTCGCTGGTGTGAAGGTCACGAAGATACCCAGAGTTTTAAGCACGCTTCGTCCGTTGTCGGCATCGATAGCGCTCGAACCTGACGCAAACCTGACAATAATTCCCAGACCGTTATCGATTGGGCAAAAAACCAGCCGGCGGTATACTGCGTTGCCGGGTTTTTTTGCGCCTGTGTAATCGCTCCGGTAGTCTCGGCGAAGAGCAACAATAAGAAGGGTCATCTACCCAGAGGGCACATGCATGCAAAAGCGCGGTTTGAGTATCGACTCGCTCGTTCTGATCTTCTCGTTCATCGTTTTCGCCCAACTACTTTCCTACGTTGTTCCGCAGGGGCAATTCGACAGAGTGCCGTACCCGGACAATCCGGATCGCTCCATGGTGGTCGCGGGCACGTATGAGGCGGCTACTGCGGAACAGGAAGTCACTCTGCCGGCATGGCATTTTTTGATCGGGATCACCAAGGGGTTTGCCGACGCGCAAGACATCATCTTCCTGATTTTCATCGTGGGTGGTGTTATCGAGATCTTACGCAAGAGTGGAGCGATTGACGCCGCGCTACACAGATCGGTGGCAAGGCTGGGTCACAGCCCCTGGATTCTGATCCTGGGTTGCTTCGCAATGTTTGGTGTTGGTTCGTACACGATCGGCATGGGGGAAGAGTATGTGCCACTCATACCGATAATTGTGACGATGACGCTCGCAATGCGTATGGACGCCGTTGTCGCAATGGGAATGGTCTGGATTCCTTACGGCATCGGTTGGGGCTGCGCCGGTATCAATCCGTTCGGCGTATTGATTGCGCAAAATATTGCAGGTGTGCCGCTGACGTCAGGCTGGGAAATCCGATTCGTGATTATGCTGGTTTTCCTAGCGCTAGCCTTCCATCATGTTTACCGCTATGCAATGAAAGTGCAGCGCGATCCTTCGGCTAGCCTAGTCGCAGACATCGATTACAGCTCCGGGTTCGAAACGCCGGAAGATATACGAATGACCGGCCCACGCATTGCCATATTGCTGGTGTTTGTCCTCGGTCTTATCGCATTCGTCTACGGTGCGGCGAACCTTCATTGGTATATTTACGAACTCAACGCGATATTCTTTGCGATAGGCTTGCTTGCCGCCCTGATTGGGCGCATCGCACCCGGAGAGACGAGCCGCACGTTCCTGGAAGGTGCAGCAAAGATGGCTGCGCCTGCGCTCATCGTCGGTTTTGCGCGCACGATCGCGATCGTCCTCGAGGACGGACAAATTATTGACTCAATTGTCATGTCTATCGCGAGCCTGCTCGAAGGCCTGCCGCCCGATGTCTCGGCGATAGGCATGTTGATCGTGCAGTCCATCTGTAACTTCTTCATCCCATCGGGGACCGGTCAGGCGTTTGTGACCATGCCTATCATGTCTCCGCTCGCAACGTTGACTGATGTGCCGCAACAGACTGCCGTGCTCGCGTTTCAATTCGGTGATGGGTTTATGAACATGATCGTGCCGACAAACGCACTCATCATGGGTGCCCTGGCGCTGGGCAAGGTGCCGTATACGGCCTGGTTCCGGTTTGTCGGCCCACTCATGGTGAAGATCCTTGCGCTGGCCGCTGTTTTCATCGTGTTGTCAATACACTTTGGCGATGTGGTCGGGTTTACGTCGTAGCGGGGAAGAGTGTTGGCTGGATTGCCGCTTAAAGGAGTACGGATTGTCGATCTGTCGACAGCCGTGATGGCCCCGCTCGCTACGCGCATGCTTGCGGACATGGGTGCGGATGTCATCTGGATCGAGTCTCCTGAGGGTGACCCGCTGCGTCAGTATTTGCCTGGGAAGATGGTGAACCCAGGCTTGTTCCGAGCATCATGGCGGACAAGGTTGCGGGTGTGCATATTGCGTTTGCTATTGCCGCCGCATTGTTCGCTCGCGCCAAAACTGGTGAGGGCGCCAGCATTGAGGTGCCAATGGCGGAGACGATGGCGGCCTTTAATCTCGTAGAACACCTGGGGGGTCAGACATTCAGGCCTCAACAAGGGGATTTCAGCTACAAGCGCATTCGCACGCCTCACCGGCGACCGCGGCGCTTATGCCTGCCGATACCAGATAACGTCGTCGGCGTCAGTCTGCCCGACAACTGAACCTTCATCGATCAGGAAGTTGAGATGTGCGATCGACTCACCAGTTGCCATCATCAGGTTTCTGTCGGAGATCTTGGTCTTGAACAAGGCCGGAAATACGTCGAGCGCGCGTCGCGGCTTCTCGCAGTACTCGAGAAGTTTGCCCAGCCCATCGACGTGTTCCGCGATCAGGGCATCGAGCCGCTCGTGAGCGCCGCGAAATGGTTTGCCGTGAGCAGGAAGGACAAGTACGTTTTCTGGCAATCGCGCCTTCAGCATCCACAGTGAATCAAGCCAGTCCCTAAGTGGGTTCGCTTTCGGTTCAGTGGGGTAAACACTGACGTTGGACGATATCGTCGGCAATAACTGATCACCGGACATGAACAGATTCCGTTCGGCGTCAAAAAAACAGGCGTGCTCGGGAGAATGGCCACGGCCGATCAATACTTCCCAGGTGTAGCCGGCGAACGTCAGTTCATCGCTGTCCTTCAGTCTCTTGTATGCTTCGGGCATCGGCGCGACGTACTTACCGAACATACCGAACATCTTTTGATAGTTGTGCATTGCATCAGGAGGAAAGCCTGCCGCGTGATAGAAGTTCACGCCTTCTTCGGGAGCGGCGCGCCCGGTGTCGGCCACGAGTACGCGACATAGCAGGTATTCGTCCCGAGTCATCCACAGATCAATATCAAACTCATCGGTGAGCCAGCCGGCACAGCCGACATGATCGGGATGAAGATGCGTAACGACGACGTGACGGACAGGCTTGTTGCGCATGACGGTGGAAATCGTTTGATTCCAGATGTTCTTGCTGACATCGGAGTGAATACCGGTATCAACGACTGCCCAGCCATCGTCGTCCTCGAGAAGCCACAAGTTGATATGGTTGAGAGCGAACGGCAAAGGCATGCGCAGCCATTGAATTCCGTCGGTCACGAGCTGTGTATTGCCATTCTCGGGCTTGTCGTCGAACTCGTAGCGGATCGTCATTCACGCATGATCGCATGTGAGGCGATTTTGTTGCGAACTTCCTCGATCGCCTGTTCTTTCACCGGCCCGTAGCCACGAATGTCCATGTACAGTGCGATGACGTCACGAGCCTGATCAACATTGTCACCAGTGTGCCGGTGAGAAATACACGACCCGATTCACGGCGATAGCGATCAAGAAGTTCGTAGTTATCGAGCGGGTAACCGGGATGAGGAATGGACATGGCAGGGCGTGCCATGGTGGCTCCGAACGGGCATTGATTAGTTCGGTGTCGCAGAGTTGCCGTGCAATAGGTTACCAATTTCCCCGGTTTTACCATGAAAAACGGTAGAAAATACTAAATAACTGATAAAATCGGATAAACTATCCGATAAGTCTAGAAGAAGAGAAACCGATGCTCGATTCAAGGGATCGCCGCATTCTTGCCGAATTACAGCGCGACAGTCGTATGACGACTCAGGAGCTTGCTGACAAGGTTGGCATGTCCAGTTCGGCAACCTGGCGCCGCGTCCGGAGCCTGGAAGAGGCGGGCATCATTGATCGCTACGTCGTCATCGTGAATCCGAAGAAAGCCGGTTTCGGCATGGCGTCGATGGTGCACGTATCGCTGACACGGCATGAGCAGACACACGTCGAGCACTTCATTCGCGAAGTGCTGCAGCACCCGGAAGTGCTCGAGTGTTTCGCTACGAGTGGTGAAGCGGATTTTTACTTGCGAGTGGTTGTCGAAGACATGGACGCCTACAATCGATTTCTCGACGATTTCATTTTCAAACTACCGGGCGTGTCGCGAGTGCATTCGAATATCGTTCTAAAAGAGATCAAGGCTGATACGGCGTTGCCATTCAAATGAAGAAACTCCCGTTCTACTCCTGGTCCGAATTATCCGCTGAACTCAAGCGCCGCAGGGTTTATCCGGTTATTGGGGCGTACGCAGTTATCGCGTTCATACTGCTGCAAATCGGTGAAATCACTTTCGGTCCCTTGGGCTTGCCGAACTGGGTAATGGTTGGCTTGATCGTGGTCGTAATTGTTGGTTTTCCGATCGCTGTTGTTCTTGCCTGGGTATTCGACATCACGCCGACCGGCATTCGGCGAGATAGCGCGATGACATCGAGTGTCGAAAGCACAGATGACAAGCCCTCGATAGCGGTCTTGCCGTTCGTTGATATGAGTCCGGAACAGGACCAGGGTTATTTCTGCGAAGGTGTTGCAGAGGAAATTCTCAATGCGCTCATCAAGATTCGGCAACTGAGTGTTGCGGCGCACACGTCGTCGTTTCAGTACAAGTCGGGCGCAGTAGACGTGCGAAAGATCGGCAAGGAACTTGGGGTTAAAACGATACTTGAGGGCAGTGTGCGAAAATCAAAGAATCGCCTGCGCGTGACGGCACAACTCGTAAAGGCATCCGATGGTTACCATCTCTGGTCGAAGAGCTTCGACGAGGAAATCGAGGACGTATTCGCGATTCAGGATGAGATCGCGACATGCATTGCTCAATCTCTGCTGGAAACGCTGACGCCAAACGAACAAACGGCAATACGGACGACGTCAACCACAGATGTTCGTGCGTATGAGTACTACCTGCGCGGCCGGCAGTTCTTCAAGCGCTTCCGCAAGATGGATATCGAATACGCACGACAAATGTTCCGCCAGGCCATCAAGATCGATGCCGAATTCGCACTTGCTTGGGCCGGCTACGCCGACTGTCACTCATTTCTGGTCATGTATTTTGACCCGCAGGCCGGTTATCGCAAGGAAGCAGGCAAAGCGAGCAAGCGCGCACTCGAATTAGGCCCGGAGCTTGCCGAGGCACATGCATCGCGCGGACTTGCGTGTCTCGTCTGCGAGGAATTTGAAGGGGCCGAGGCGGAGTTCAAGAAAGCAATCGAGCTGAATCCGTGTCTGTTTGAGGCCTACTACTACTACGCCCGGACGCAATTTCATCGGGGCGATGTTGAAATGGCCGCGGAGTTGTTCAAGAAGGCTGCTGAAGTCGATCCGGAGGATTACCAGTCGCGTTGCCTGCGCGTGCAAATTCTGCGCGGCATGGGTCGCATCGATGACGCTGTCGAAGAGGCCCGGGATGCGATCGCGGTTGTTCGTAAGCAACTCGAGTGGCATCCGGACGATGCCCGCGCCTATCACCTTGGCGCAGGATCGCTGCTTGTGTTGGGCGACGAAGATCGGGCGAAGCGTTGGTTGCAACGTGCGATTGAAATTTCGCCGGATGATTCCATTGTTTTGTACAACGTCGCCTGCAACCTCGCGACGCTTGGCGAAGTGGACAAGGCGTTGGACTCCCTGGAAAAGGCCGTCGATCACGGTGCTGTCAGTGTTGCCTGGATGCGCAACGATGAGGATCTCGCCAACCTGCGCGGACTCGAGCGTTATGCGGACCTGTTGCAGCGAGTTGAAGCCAGCGAGCATGCAGTTGGGACTTCGAGCGAACAGTAACGGAAACGATCGGATGCAGACGCATGACTGACATCGCAATTCTGATCATCGCCATGCTCGCGACCGGGATTGTAGGTGGTGTGCTGGCAGGGCTGCTTGGAGTCGGTGGCGGAATCGTCATAGTGCCGGTGCTCGAGCTCGTGCTCGAGTTGTTAGGTGTACCTCCGGACTACCGCATGCACATGGCCGTCGCCACATCGCTTGCGGTCATTATTCCGACTTCAATTTCTTCAGCACGCGCGCACCACATACGCGGGGCAGTTGATATTAATCTGGCAAAACGATGGGCACCGTTCATCGCACTTGGAGCAATCATCGGTGTCTTGATCGCAAGCCAGGTTAGTGGTCCAACCCTGACCGCAGTTTTTGGCATATTCGCATTACTTGTTGCAGCAAAAATGATTTTGCCGTTTGATCAGAAAACAATCACTCCGGAAGTTCCAAAGGGTGCGGCGATTGCAATGATCCCGACCTCGATAGGAACGATTTCTTCAATGATGGGTATCGGTGGCGGCACACTGACCGTGGTGACGTTGACTCTGATGGGAGAGACCATTCACAGGGCCGTCGGCACGTCCGCACTGTTCGGCTTGTTGATCAGTATTCCAGGCACGATCGGATTCATCGTTTCGGGTTGGGGGAATGAACAGCTGCTGCCTGGCAGTCTTGGCTTCGTCAATATGGCTGGTTTTGCCATGATCGCGCCGGCCACCGTACTGGCGGCGCCGTTGGGCGCACGACTTGCACACGCGCTGAGCCGACGGAGACTCAGCCAGCTGTTCGGGTTGTTCCTGCTGATATTCGCGACCCGCATGTTGCTGCAGTCAATCTCAGAAAGGTTCTGATCCGGATCACAGTTTTGACGAGTGGCGCCTTGCTGTCGCGGAAATGTGACCTGATCGTCACGATACTGCCAATCTATTCGACTAATGTGTGAAGGCTATGGGCATTTTTCTGGAGAGTTTGTAATGACAGTCACTCGATTAGTACTTTTTCGCAGGGCAGCAGCGTTGACCGCGCTCGCCGCACTGCTGCTCGGATCTGCGGCAAACGCCGATTCGGGCTTTTACATCGGCGGAAGCGTCGGCGACGCGGCTATGTCCGCGTCCGATATAGACGTTGGCGTTGATTTCGACGATAGCGATACCGCAGGCAAGATCTTCGTTGGCTATATTGTCGACATGCCGGTTGTCGATTTCGGCATTGAAGCGGCCTATGTTGATTTCGGTGCACCTTCTGAAACGATTCTCGGCGAAGAGTTCGAACTGGACGTAACCGGCCTCAGCGCCTTTGGCACGCTGGGCGTGGATTGGGGTCTGTTCGGTGTATTCGCCAAGGCGGGTTTAGTCTCGTGGGATGCGGACTTCATAGTCGACAGCGTGGAGTTGGGATCTGAGGATGGCTCTGACTCGGCCTACGGCGTCGGTTTCCGCCTCACTTTCAGCTCTGTCGAAGTTCGCGCCGAATACGAAGTATTCGATGTCGAAGAAGTTGACGTAGACATGGTTTCAGTCGGAGTGCTCTGGCGCTTCTGAACCAATCAACTGCAGGTGGTTGAAAGATCAGCCGCTCCTTCACCAGAAGGAGCGGTTTTTTTATGGCAGCAGAATTGTCGAACCCGTCGTCTTGCGCGCCTCAAGGTCCCGGTGCGCTTGTGCCGCGTCTTTGAGTGCATAGGTCTTTCCAATACGAATATTCACATCGTCTCGCGTGATGAATTCAAATAATTCATCGCTCGCCTCCAGGAGTTCCTCGCGCTTACCGATAAAGTGAAACAGTATCGGCCGTGTGACATATAAGGAACCGCGCTTCGCGAGTTCCGCCGCCGCAAACGGTTCGACCGGACCGGAAGCGTTACCGAAAGTCACCATGGTTCCGTGGGGTCGCAATGAGTCAAGCGACGCAAAAAACGTATCGCGACCCACCGAATCATAAACGGCCGCAACTCCCTGGCCGTTGGTCAATTCCCTAACTTTCTCCGGGACATTGTCATCCGCCATGATAATGTGATCGCAGCCATGCGAGCGTGCCAGTGCTGCTTTCTCGTCGGTGCTCACAATTCCAATGACTGTCGCTCCCAGGTGCTTCGCCCATTGGCTGGCTAAAGATCCGACGCCGCCAGCTGCAGCGTAGAGGAGAACTGGATCTCCCGATTGGACTCGGTAGCTGCGGCGCAGCAAATACCAAGCGGTCAAGCCTTTGAGAAACACGGCAGCTGCCGTTTCATCGGACACGGAGTCAGGTATCGGCACGAGCCGGGAGGCGTCGAAATTTCGCCGCTCAGAATAGGAATCTGCCGGACTGCCCGTATAGACCACCCTGTCACCAATTGCGACGTTCGTAACACCGGCGCCGATGGCCTCGACAATACCTGCCGCCTCGCTGCCAAGGCCCATCGGCAATCGCATTGGATACAGACCACTGCGATGGTAGGTATCGATGAAGTTCAGGCCGATCGCCGTATGTCGGACCTCCGCCTCGCCCGGAGCCGGATCCGGGACGTTGACTTCCTCCCATTGCAAAACGTCGGGAGTCCCATATTCATATATACGTATCGCGTTAGTTTTCATTGCTGCGAATGCCTGCGAGAATACCGGACAGCATAGAGCGATACGGTGATCTCATTTCTTACCAAAATCATCTTGCGTAAACATTCTCTGCGTGTTTGCATCGATTTCGTGATCAACACGCTCCCTTATTTTTCCCACCAGCTCAGCACGTGTCGCACGCAATTCGTCCAGGTCGCTGCCCAGACGGGTCAACCTGAGTACGGATAGCATCGATAACAACAAGCCGGCTTCGGCCTCGAGCAAGCGCACCGACGACAAGAAACTGAGCGACAGCGCAACGATTGCCAACAAGGCCCACCAGGGTCCTGCGCTGATGCCGACGAGTATTGCGATGAACAAATACAAGAGCGGTAACAGCAGAATCGTTGCAAGGACTTTCAGCGTTGCGATATCGTCCTTTTCGTAACTGAAGTGCTCGCCCACCGTTGCGGCGATCCACCCGACCGGCAGGTGCAGCAGCGCGCCAGGAATTGCCAGTGGTAGTAATGCGAGCATGCTCAGGCTGCGCAACAGCAGCTTGCGAGACGCGTGTGCAAGTGTCATTGGTTGACGCAATTGGTGATCCTTAAGGCCCAGCATGTCGAGTCGTGCCTGGTAATCTTCAATCTCCAGGCTCAATGCCTGTAGATCCGGCCTGTGGATTTCCTGCAGGTATCGCTCTACGAAGCGACGATTCAACTCGATGTACTGGCTTGGCGTCAGGGATGCTCTTGCCGGCTTGTACAAACGACGTACTGTCTGAATGATGCGCAACGTGCGCCAGTCCGGCGCGTTGAGCGTCACGTTCGCGAGTGCTTCGGCGAGATGATCCGTTAGCTTTCTGACAGACTGTCGCTCATCAAGTCTGTAGCTCTGCATCCATTCATCGTCAATTACGATGGGCTCTCCAAACTCGATAAGCACCTGGCTCCGGAAGCGGTGACGGTGAATGTAATTCAGGCCACAGGGGACTATCTTGATCCGCACTTTGCCCCGTGCCGCAACCGCAAGTGCGACTCGTGCCGCGCCGGTCTTCAGTTTGCTCAGTTGTGATTCGACATGGCTTATGCCTTCCGGAAAAATGCCCATGCAATTGCCGGACTCGATCACCTCGTAGAGCTTTGTGAAAGCCTCCTCATTGTTCACATCACCATCAATCTCATCGCGCGAGTATACCGGTACCGCACCACTCGCATCGAGAGCCGGTGCAAGCAATCGGTATTTCCAGAGTTTCGCGTTGGCCATGAAATGCAGCGGCCAACGGCCGCAGGTTGCCGTCAAAAGCCACCCATCCATCAGGGCATTTGGATGATTGCCTGCGAATATGACCGGACCGTCTTCGGGTACATTCTCGATGTTGACGACGTCAATGCGGCGAAAAAAAGTATTGGTGATGACACGAATAAGCCAAATGATTAGGCGCTGAGTCATGTGCCTCCACCGAGAAGCCCCGAGAGCGCCCCACTTTGCGATTTCGGTTCGTTGTAGTCAAGAATGGGAAATTCCTTCGCTTGATTCACCGGAAAAAGATAACAAAATCAAGCGTTACGACCAAACAAGAGAGGCAGGGGATGGTCGCTCGATCGGGCCGTTGCGTTTGTTGACCTTCCTAACGGCGCCTCGTAGACTCTCGCCCCCGTCTTTGCCATTCATTCAAAGGAAGGAGTCCTGGGAATGTCCATCGTCGAGTGCGTGCCGAACTTCAGCGAGGGGCGTAACGCCGCCGCCATCGCTCAAATAACTCGGGCCATAAGCGGCGTCGATAGAGTCGTGCTCCTCGACGTGGATCCTGGCCAAGCCACCAATCGCACCGTGGTGACGTTGGTGGGCGAACCGGATGAGGTTTTGGAAGCCGCCTTCCGGGCGATAAAGACGGCGGGAGAAGTGCTCGATATGAGGACCCACGAAGGCGAGCACGCGCGAATGGGGGCCACCGATGTCTGTCCGTTCGTTCCCGTCTCCGGCATCACGATGGAGGAGTGCGCCGAGCTAGCCCGAAAGCTCGGCAAACGGGTTGGCGATGAGCTGGGGATTCCCGTCTACCTGTACGAGCATGCGGCGTCCCGGCCCGAACGGAAGAACCTGGCGGAAGTTCGAAAGGGCGACTACGAGGGGCTGGCGGAAAAAATCAAGGATCCCGAATGGAAGCCCGACTTCGGACCGGCAAAGTTCAATGCGAAGAGCGGGGCTACCGTGATCGGGGCCCGCGAATTCCTGATCGCTTACAACGTCAACCTGAACACCCGGGACCGGCGCCTGGCCTCCGATATCGCCCTCGACATCCGCGAGGCTGGTCGGGCCAAGCGCGATGCGAAAGGCGTGATCATGCGCCAACCCGACGGTACCTCGATCAAGGTTCCGGGAAAGCTCAAAGCGGTCAAGGGAGTGGGCTGGTTCATCGAGGAGTACGATCGCGCCCAGGTCTCCATGAACCTGGTGGACTACAACACCACCGGAGTGCATGAGGCCTTCGATGCCATCGACCAAGAGGCCCAACAGCGCGGACTTCGCGCCACCGGTTCCGAACTGGTGGGGCTCATCCCCCTGAAGGCCGTGCTTGATGCCGGGCGCCACTATCTCCGGAAACAAGGGAAGTCGACCGGGATCCCCGAGCGCCAGATTGTCGAGACCGCCATTCAATCCCTCTGCTTGAACGAGATCGTCCCGTTTGATCCCGACGAGAAGATTATCGAGTACCGACTGGCCGGCGAGCGTCGCGACAAGCTTCTCGTGAGCCGAAGCGTGACCGGGTTCGTCGACGAGCTGTCAAGCGATTCCCCCGCCCCGGGAGGCGGAAGCGTGGCTGCACTTTGTGGATCCCTGGCCGCCGGTCTTGCCAGCATGGTGGCGAACCTGACCGTTGGCCGGAAGGGACAGGAAGATGTGTGGGAGGAGATGATCCACGTGGCCGAGGAGGCCCAGGCCCAGAAGGACTTTTATTTGCGCGCGGTGGACGAGGATACCGAGGCTTTCAACGCGGTGATGAACGCCATTCGGATGAAAACCGAATCGGACGAGGAGAAGAAGCAGAAGGCGGATGCGATGTGGGATGCGAATCGCGGCGCAACCCTGGTTCCGCTCTCCGTTCTTGAACGGACGCTGCAGACCCTGAGCCTTGCCAGGAAAGTGGCGGACAAGGGAAACCCCAATTCGCTGAGTGATGCTGGCGTAGCCGGGCTGGCGGCGTTGACTGCGGCCGAGGGCGCCTACTACAACGTGCTTATCAACCTGGGCGGTATGGACAAGAACGATTGGACGGACAGGACCCGGACGCAGGCACAAGACCTCATCACGCGGGCACGGACCGAGGCCCACGATTTAGCCAGGTCGGTGGAGGAGCGACTGATTTGAACAGGTGATTCGAGCCCAGTCGTACAGATCAAGACTGAACCCGAAGCCAGCGGTTCCTGCTTGTTATTACATGACACCGTAAGCAAGCATAGCGTCGGCGACCTTAACGAATCCTGCGATATTGGCACCCTTGACGTAGTCGACATTTCCATTGTGGTTGCCGTACTCGACACATTGGTCGTGAATGTTGGACATGATCGCGCGCAGACGCGCATCCAGTTCCTCGCGCGACCACGACAATCTCATACTGTTCTGCGTCATTTCGAGACCAGACGTTGCTACACCACCGGCATTCGCAGCCTTCCCTGGTGCGTACAAGATGCTGGCTTCCTGAAAGGCATCGATCCCACCCTTGGTCGTCGGCATATTGGCACCTTCGGCCACGGCACCGCAGTCGTTCTTTATCAGCGATTTCGCATCGTCTTCGTCGAGCTCGTTCTGGGTGGCGCAGGGTAGTGCGAGATCGCCGGGCACAGACCACGGTCGTTTTCCGGCATGAAACTCGGCACCGAACTCTTCTGCATACTCCTGCAGTGAGCCACGCCGATTGGTTTTGAGATCCTTGATGTACTCAAGTCGCTCGGTATCGATGCCGGAAGGTTCATGTATGAAACCTGTCGAATCGGACATGGTAATGACCTTCGCTCCAAGGTCGATGAGCTTTTCGGCCGCGTACTGTGCGACATTACCGGCACCGGAGACCAGTGCAGTCTTGCCATCGAGCGATTGGCCGTGATGCTTTAGCATGTCTTCCATCAAATAGACGGTGCCGTAACCCGTCGCTTCGACGCGGATCCGGCTGCCACCATAACTCAGGGCTTTGCCGGTCAATACGCCTGTGAATTCATTCCGCAGCCGCTTGTATTGGCCGAACATGTAACTGATCTCACGCGTTCCGACACCAATGTCACCGGCGGCAACATCGGTGTGCGGTCCGATATGGCGGTGCAACTCGGTCATGAACGCCTGACAAAAACGCATGATCTCGCGATCGGACTTGTCCTTGGGATTGAAATTGGAGCCGCCTTTGCCTCCGCCCAGCGGCAATCCTGTCAGGCTATTCTTGAATGTCTGTTCGAAAGCGAGAAACTTGAGAATGCTGAGGCTAACGCTCCGGTGAAGCCGTAGTCCGCCTTTGTACGGACCTATCGCATTGTTCCATTGCACGCGGTAGCCACGATTTACACGAAAGTGTCCCTTATCGTCTTCCCAGACAACGCGGAAGCTTATTATCCGGTCAGCTTCAGTCAGGCGCTCGAGTATGCGTGCCTCTTTGTATTCGGGGCGCGTTTCAATATAAGGGATTATGCTCGTCGCCACCTCGGCAACGGCTTGCTGAAATTCGGGCTCATTTCGATTCCGGCGTGTGACTCCTGCCAGGAATTGCTCAAGGGCGGCCGAGGTATCGCCGGCGCTCATGCGGCACCGCAAATCAGCATGCAGAATGCTGCGTTATCGTATTGATTTGATAGTGGATTAGTCATGCTCGAATCTCCCAAAATGGCGCCAACTATATCCATATTCCCTTAATCGTATAGTGAGTAAATACGCGTATCTGGTATCACTGTTCCACGTATTTGATGGCGTATTCAAACACGAATCGCCTGCTTGAGATTACTAACCATTACCGTACAGACTCCCAGTGCTCGTCAGTCGCAACCATAGTCAGCACGTCGTACTGCGCACAGATCTCGTCGTCCTGAGAAGTCGAAAAGGGATTCGTGCTGGCGTGCCAGTCTCGCCCGGTCAGTGATTCCATTACTCTGGACTACGATAAGACCTGACGCGCGTAAGCCACCACAGGCCCCACACGCCCCAGATCGTGATCATAGACAGCACGATCCAGTAGGCAGTCAGGTCGACCAGGCTCCAGCCGGGAGCGCCTGTGCGTAGACCAGATAGGCCAGCAATAGCCAGCCTGGAAACTGTATTAACCAAAATCCTGTGCCTCGTGTTGTCATTTGTGTTTTCCCACCGACACCATGCTGCAAATTCTCACCTGTCGTGCATGAACTTGGCAAGCATCAGCGTGGCAATACCCATCATGATGAGCACTGCTGCCACCAGCCATACAAGCTTTTGCATTGTTCATTCATTCTTGCTCTCCTGGATGTTGTTTGTAATTCAGCAACAACGACCATCGCCACGACGTTTCTCGGCTTGATCACAACAGGTCGCATCGCCGTTGCCCAGGAATGTGGCATCAGACAAATAGAAGCCGGTAAACGCGCTTTCAAAATCATCAGCTACAGACTTTTCGGCAAGGCCTGTATCCATCAGATGACGTTGCCACTTTTTTACCAACGGATAACCGGCAAGAAAGTCATACCCGGTGTGGCGTTCGATGAGAGCAGCCCGATGAAGAAGTGGCAGCCAGGCGATGTCGACCATACTGATGTCAGATCCTCTAAAGTATGGTCCCTTTCCCAGTGCGTTCTCAATTGTGGCAAACGCCCTCCCTAACTTCTCCGTGCGCTCAAGCAAGGTCTTCTCATCCTCACTCCGTTGAGCGCTGCACTGGACAAGATAGTTCTTGGTGGCGAGGTAACTCCAGGCTCGATCCATGGCTCGTACCTCGGCATCTACGGATGGCCGAAGGGCAGGGTAAGCCTCCTCCAGGTACTCAACGATCGCGTCCGATTCAAACAGGGCTGCTCCCGACTCCGTTATCAGTATCGGAACCTGTGCATTCGGGGACATGCGTAAGAACCAATCAGGCTTGTCGAGCAAGCTGATATATTCAATGTCGTAAGGGACCTCCTTCTGTTCAAGGAGCGCAGTAACTCGTTGTACAAAAGGGCAGATTGTGGAACTGATTACCTTAATCATCGTTACTTCCTCAAAAGTCAGTGTCTTCAACAAGTAAGACGTAGTAACGACCAAAAAGACGCAAAAAAAGCTAACAGCTGTCGCAACCTCCTGATTTTGTGACGAATTCCACTAAATTGCCGTGTTTGTCGAGGGTCAGGCTACAGCAGTCGTCAAATAGAGTGCGTAATTTGGCTCTGCTTCGTTGGACCTGCGACTTGAGAGTCGAATAACTGATGCCGGCCTTTTCGGCATAGTCCTTCTGCGACTGCCCTTCGATATCAATAGCGAGCAGCAAATTAGCTGATTTCTTTGGCAACGCCCTGATAAAGGGCTCCACACACTGTGCCAGTGCCTGATCAACGCCAACATCATCTTCCGCGTACCAAAGGTCCGTGGCGGAAACATCCTTGGCTCTCCCTTTCTTCCGATAAAAGTCAATTATCGTGTTATTGGTGAGTTGAAAAAGCCAGGGTTTGATTTTTTCAGAGGAAGCAACTGTGTCCAGGTTTTGATGTGTCTTTATAAGGACTTCCTGGAGTAGATCCTCGACGTCTGCGTCATTCGATACTCTGGAGTACAGGAAACTCCTCAGACCGGTGCTGTATTCCTCCCAGATATTCTCTAGATTCATTTGCGAGTTTCCACCTTTGGATACATTTCTCAGGGCGTTGTAAAAATCAAGCTGCAGCAGGTAGCTGCCCCTTCGGCCTTTTGAAGTTCGGACATGTCGACCGGTATCACATAGATACCGAGCGCGACCAGTTTCTCCATAGTCTGCGGAAACGATGACGGATAAATTACGCGTTGCTCTACAAGAAGAGCGTTGGCGGCGTGCGCTTCTTCTCTGTCGACGTCGATCAGGTCGACATCCCCGAGAGCAGTCCTGTTGATCCAATCGGAATTGATCAGAAGTGTTCCAGGCGCAACTTCAGTTACAGCGGATTTCAAATGCAGACACTTGCTTACTTCTATTGGCTTTACGGAATACCCGTAATCCGAAACGATACTACTCAGCTGTTCGATACCACTCTGATTCGATCGTGTGGAACGCCCGGCATAAATGACTTTGCCGACGCGGAGCAGATCACCGCCGTCCAGCGTGCCGGGTGGCTGAATGGACGCAATCGTGCGGTATTCTTGCAGAATGGTTGCGATACTCGCGATCTCGGGTCGTCTTGATTCGATCCCCGGGCGGCACAGCACCGCGATTTCATCCAGAACAATCGCGGTATCTTCGATAAAAACAGAGTCCGCCAAAGTTGGCTCCGACGGTGCGGTGACGACCTTGCAGCCGAGTGAAGACAACACCGACTGATACTGGTGATGCTGTTGCAACAGAAGGTCAGTGTCGATCTTGACTCTTGGCAAGAAAGTCAATTCGCAGTTGCCAATAGTGGCACTTGCCTCACGTGTTAGGGCAGTCAGCAAGATACAGTCTCCGATAGGTGAGCGACAGGATGAAATTACGGCAGCAAGTCCGCCTTCGTCGAGGGCAAGCGATTGTTATGGGCGAAGAGGAAAACCGCGTCAATGCGGGGATTTACGTAGCGCGTAGCTTTGGATTCGGCTCATTTGCTGCGTGTAAGAGTGCTGGCATTCGACGGCTACTAACCTCTGTTGCGTTCTCTTAACTTGCGCCGCGTATGCTTGTCGGGACGACCGTCTGTCTTCGGCATGAGCGATCGATCTTGCCGTAATGCCACGGATTGAAGATCCCTCTGACGGACCGTTTCCTCGTCTTCGAGAAAACAACTTCGTGCTTCTGCTGCGGGACCGCGCCGGCTCGGAATTTCGACAACAGTGAGCGAGTACGGCAATCGCTCGCGCGTCAGGTCAATTCGATCTCCGCGCTTGATGCGACTGCCCGGCGTCGTTCGCTCACCATTGATCTTTACATGTCCTCCGACCACAGCAGCTGTCGCCAGGCCTCGAGTCTTGAAGAATCGGCAATAGAACAGCCATCGATCAATGCGTAAAGAATCAGTAGGCGGAGTCATGCGGTAAGTACCGAGCCTGCGACAGAAGCCGATTGTACTTTATGGCCTCGAAGCGGTAGCAACAAATCAGTGCATTGTCAGACAGAATTTAAATTGCTCTCCAGTTTCTGTGTCAAAATGGACTGAATCCAGGTAGAAGCTAAAGATGACGCGATCGGATAGAAGAAGATGGGCGATTCTCGGGATGATGATGGCCGGCTGTTCGGGGCCGCCTCCGGCCCAGCTGGAAGATGCCGTAGCGACTTTCGAAACCACAACGAATCAAACAGCAGCAACGACGTTGACCGGGCCGTTTCTTGGTCAAACACCTCCAACCGATGAGGCACAAATTTTTGCCCCCGGCCTGGTCTCTCAAAAAGGTCGGTATGAGTACGCATTGAGCTTTTCCCCCAACGGCGACGAAGTGTTGTTTTCCGCGATGGGATCCGACCAAAAATCTGCGCTGATGTATGCTCGAAGGGTGGATGATCGGTGGACTGACGTGGCTCCGATCCAATTGTCTAAGGGCGCCAAGAAAGAAGAGATGGAAGCGTTCTTCTGCCCGGATGGCAAGACGATTTTTTTTGCTCCCTATGATGAAGGCATGGATGTGCGCATCTGGCGGGTGGAAACAGGCCCGGATGGATTTGCTGCGGCACAAAAACTCCAGTCCCCGGTCAACCAGTCAGCTGCGTTTTACCCGACTTGTGCAAGCAGCGGTGCACTGTATTACTCGAATATCATTGAACGAAGAATCTACCGGGCAGAACCGGGTGATGGCACGTATGCCTCCACCGAAGATACTGGGCTTGCCGGCGCCGGGCACTGTTATATCGCACCGGATGAGCAATACGCGTTAATCGACTCTCGTCGGGAAGGTGGGTTTGGTGACAGCGACATCTACCTGGTGCGCAAGAATGGCGATGGTAGCTGGGCCGAACCGATCAATCTGGGAGCGCAGGTCAATACGCATTTTTCAGAAACCTGCCCCAGTTTATCCCCTGACGGAAAGTACGTCTTTTTCAGCCGATATAACGAGCCGAACGAAATTTCCGATATTTACTGGGTCAGCAGTGACGTGATACAAGGGCATCTTCTGCGGCGCAGTGTTGGCCGCTAATATACGATCTCTGCGATTCGGATATTGAACTTGACGATTTTATCTTCGACTGTTTGAAACTGCGGAATGTTCGCTCCTTCTTTATCAACCCATCGAAGCGCGCCACCCCAACAATAATGACCAACGCTGCGCCACCATTTCGAATCGTCATTTACACGGAGGTTCACGACGAATGAGCAAGGACCGCTGCAGCACACACGTACGCACCACAGTATTTGCGGAACGAGTGCAATTGATGGGTACCGAAGCGGCTTTTGGTTTCGGTTCACGAATACTCGAAGTCGAGAAGTCTGATAACAAAAGGGTGATTCGCTGCAACCTCGGCCAGCCCGATTTTCCGCTGCCCGGGCATATTGAAGATGCTTTGGTCAAAGCGGTCAGGGATGGACAAACCACTTATTGTGATCCACAGGGAATGCCCGATCTCCGCGCCGCACTGGCGCGCAAGATTTCGGAAGACAGGGGACTGGAGGAGATTGATCCCGAGCGCGTGGTCGTCTTTCCCGGTGCCAGACCATCAATCGGTTTTGCACAGCAATCATATTGCGAGCGGGGCGACGAGGTCATCTATCCGACTCCCGGTTATCCGCTTTACGAGTCCTACATTCCCTATGTAGGAGCGAAACCGGTGCCGATCCATCTGCGCGAAGATCATGGTTTTACGCTGACAACCGATGAGATCGAGCCACTCATCAACGACCACACCAGGCTCATCTATCTGAATTTCCCATCCAACCCCACCGGCGGAGTCGCCAGTCAGGAGCAGAGCAAGGCGCTCGCCGAATTGATCCTCGAGAAGACCCCGCCGAACGTACGTGTGTACTCCGACGAAGCTTATGAGGCGATCGTCTTTGATGGCGAAGACCATTCCTCAATCGCATCGGTTCCGGGAATGGAGCACCGCACGATCATTGCTTCGGCAGTTTCAAAAACCTACTCCTGGACCGGTGGCCGGGTCGGCTGGGCGGTCTACCCAACGGTTGCGGAAGCTAAGGTCCATCGCAATCTGAACATTAATTACTTCGCCAGTATCCCCCCGTATAACCAAATCGCGACCCGGGTTGCATTGGAGTCACCGGAAAGCGACGTAGCGATCCAAATGATGAGCGATGCATTTCAGCGGCGGCGGGACCAGGTGGTCGCCGGTCTCAACGAGATCGAAGGCATCCGCTGCCAAAACCCCAAAGGGGCTTTTTATGTCTTCCCCAACATCGAGGGCGTAGTCGACAAACTCGGGGCCTCGGACGCATTCGCTGCCCTTCCGGGAGATGTCCGCCGCGATTCGAGCCCGGCGACACTGTTTCAGTTATTCCTGTTGCATCATTACCATGTCGCCACCATGGACCGGCGCTCATTCGGCACGCTCGACAGCGAAGGAGAGCATTTCCTGCGCCTGTCCATTGCAACCGGTGCCAAGGACCTCGCCGAAGCCGTAGAGAGAATTCGCATAGCGTCGAACGACGCTGAAGGGTTCCGTACGTTTATAAAATCAGGTGTGCGTTTGGTACTGTAAATGGACTTCTATACCAGGTGATGTAACGTCTGCAGGCGCTCCTCGAACTCGTCCGCCGTGAAACAATATTTCATCTCGAGGAATCGCTTCCTGAGTTCCACCACCCTGGGCTTGACGGTGGATTGATGGACGATTACGTCACGGATGAGTTCGGCCAGTTCGCCAAAATCTTCCGGTTCCATGCCGAAACGGGTCATCTCGGGTACGCCCATACGAAGGGAACCGGAGGCCGTGAAGCCTTCTTCTTCGGGAGACGCCTGGTAATTAACCAGGATATTGTTATCTTCCAGGTGTCGGGCCACTTCCGGTCCCCTGGAGTAGCCGACTTCGAGAAGGACCTGATGCGTTTCGGTGAATGAAACAAGCGAATCGCCTGATACGTCCAATCCACAATCGTTGAGAGCACGCGCGAAGGCTTTGGCGTTGTCCAGGACCTTTTTCTGATACTCGTCTTTGAACGCGTTCATTTCGTACGTCGCCATCAGCAGGCCCAGCAGCGTGCCGAGATGATGATTGCTAACCGCACCGGGGAAGGCGCGGCGTTCAATGGCCTCCCAGAACGGATAGCGCGTATCGTCCTCGGTAAAGCGCGAAGAGATGATGCCCCGCTGTGTGCCGAAAAATGTCTTGTGCGTCGAGCCGGTCACGATGTCCGCGCCCTCTTTGAAGGGGTCCTGGAAATGTGGGCCAACAAGGCCCAGCACGTGCGCCATGTCGTACATCAGGAAGGAATCGAGACCAAGTTCATCGATAAATGCGCGCAACTCAGCCACGGGCTCCGGATGCAGCACCATGCTTTTGCCGAGGATGATGAGCTCAGGCTTGTGTTCCGCCAGCAGTTCGCGGGTGGCTGCCGTGTCAATCTTGTAGGGGTTATCCGGCAGCACTGGGAAGTTCACCACAGCGGCTTTTTCCGTCCTGGTATCCCTGGCGACGTAGTCTTTGAGCGCGCCCATGGGTTGTGCGCTCAGGTGCCCGCCCTTGATGAAGTGGTTGTTCATCACTTTGCGCATCCGCCGCTGCTCGCTCTTCCGGTCGGCGCGGTTGAGATAATCCACCATAGCGCTGAACACAGTCATGTTGGCCATCTGGCCGGAGATGAGGCGTGGTTCGACCGAGGCGCAACCGAGATACTCCATAAGTTCCTTCTTCAGAAGTTCTTCGACCTCCCAGATGAAATCCGTCCCCTGGTAGTAAAAGACCTCGGCTTCATCAAGCGCTTTGACCTGTTTGTGTTCCGCGTAGCGACCGACCGGATCCATGATAGAAAGCAGCTTGCTCATGGGAGAAAACGACATCTCCGAGGGAATGAGGTTGATACAGTCCCGCTGACGCCAGCGCGTATTGGCAATGGCACTGTCAATCAACTCCGTGACTTTTTGATCTACTTGACGCTTCGGAGTCGTCTCTTCTTCTTGTGGTTGGTGGTGAACGATGGAACGTGCGTAGGGCGGTGCCTCGCCACGCAGGAAATAGGGCACGATGATGGCGGGAGTCCTCCGCCCCCTTATTTCAACCTCGACTTCATCACCGTCCCACAGCTCGCTTGCAACAAGCGCCATGCCGATGGCCCGCTTGGTGCTGTCATCGGTGAACTGGGACTCGACCCCTTCACCTTCCGTATTCCAATAAGGCACCATCGTCCCGCTGGTCACGTACCCCACGAGATTGTCGCCCTTGAATACCTTGTCCCCGGGGCGGGTGATCCCACGCCCGGCCAGCTCGAGCAGCAAGATCCGGCGGGGTAGTGCAGCAATGTCCGTGAAGTCCTGGTTCAGGATGTTTTTTAGCGCTTCGAACTGTTCTCGAAGTGGCTCGCGGCCGATAGAGTCACCTTTGAGCGTCGAGAAACTGATCGCAAAGCGGGACAGGTCGGAAGCAAAGGCCGGTATTTCTTTACCTTCCGGGTCGAGTCCAAGCTCGTGTCCGTAGAGCGGCAGCCCGGCTTCCAGGCGCAGCGAGTCTCGCGCACCCAGACCAATCGGCGCCGCGCCGTTTCCGGTCAACAGTTCCCATACCCTGACGGCATCCTCCCGCTCGATGAAAAGTTCGAAACAGATGGGCTCTCCGGTGTAGCCGGTTCGTGCAACCAGGACCCGCGCACGGTCGATTTCTACGATGCCGAGTTCGTTTCTCATGGGCTCTGGCAGGTCACCCGACATGATGTCCGAAAGAACCTCCCTGGACAGGGGACCCTGCAGACTCAACATGGCGACCTCGTGTGTCCGGTCCACCATTTCAGTTTGCGGGAATCCCTGCCGTTCGTTCTCCAGGTGGTCCCAGTCCTTTGCACGATTGCTGGCATTGACTACCAGAAGGAACTCGCCTTCCACAAAACGGTACAGGTAAGCATCATCGATGATGCCGCCCGCTTCATTGGGAATCATCGTGTACTGTCCGAGCCCCAGGTCGAGGCTGGCGGCATTGTTGGTCAAAACGTGCTGGAGAAATGCCAGGGCCTGATCGCCACGAATGACGAATCGGCCCATATGGGAGACATCGAACAGCCCAGCCCTTTTGCGGGTCGCCAGGTGCTCTTGCAGGATTCCTGCCGGATACTGGAGCGGCATATCCCAACCGCCAAACTCCGTCATTTTCGCGCCCAGTTCCAGGTGACACGGGTAGAAAACTGTTCTCAGTGGTTTGCCGATCACTTCCATTTCTGGCTCCTGTTCATCAGGCGGCAATTACTTATCAGAAATAAACTTCTGAATGACTTTCCACTGCGCCTCACCGTGTATGCCTGCCTGTTCAAGGCAGACATCGCCAGGCCCACTGCCGAGGAATTTGCCTTGTTTCCATGGAAACAGTGAGTACTCCCTGCCTTTCTCGGACATGATCCAGCGATAGGTCGTCGCAGCCGTGAAGCCAGAAAACATCATTGCTGAATTTGCTGCTGATGATGGATAGATTTCCTTTCTTTCCTGTTGGTCCAGGCGGTCGAAGAGTTCCACGCTTGATACATAGTAGACATCCAGGTTGATGCCCTTTTCTTGCAGGCGCGGAAGGACACCGGTAACGAAGGCATATGCAACATCACTACCCTGGTAAACGATGGTGGCGTCAGGGCTACCATTTGCCTCCAGAAGTTTGTATACGCCTTTGATGGATTTCTCGGGCGCTGCCAGGCCAAGGGACTCACGGTCCACTATGACTTCCGAAGGACGCGTAACGTAAGGAGCCAGTACCGCCGGGCGCTGCAGAAGAGACTCAACAGTCAGGGGCCAGAGCTCGTTCGGGTCCCAGGGGGTCATCGTGATCATGACATCGCCGGGGAAGTTTTCTTGCAGAACCTGCAGCGCTTGAGGCTCTGCATGGGTCGGACCGTCTTCGCCTGTCTTTACTCCTGCATGGCCACAAACCACGACAAAAGTCCGGTTGGGTTCATCAGGTGCCCGGTGCCGCAGGGTCTGTTGCCCGATGCCATGCGTTTTAGCGCAGATGGTGTTGAGTGGGGCGATGAATGCACCGTAGGAGGAGCCAACGCCGATTTCATATCCCATCGAGGCGATACCCGAGCAAATTCCACCCATGGCGTCTTCTGCAATGCCGCCTGCTGAAAACAACCTTGATTCTGGATTATTCACCGGGTGCCAAAAGCCAGTGCCGAAACCTGAGCTGATACTTGAAATATTGGTTGAACCGTACAAATCGGCCGCTGCGGCAAGAACCGCACCGTTAGTGAGCTTGTTTACATGGTTGAGGCAGTGACTCAGGGAACCGCGCAAAGTCTGGGCTGACCCGATCTCGTAGGTGCACGATTCGGGGCGTTCCAGCGGTGAGATTGCGTTGTCTTCATACAGTTTCTCCAGCTCGGGCGCGTTGCTGCGCAACTCCCTGGGTATTGCTGCCAGCCGCTGCTTGCTGCCTGCAATCCAGTCGGCCAGTTGTTTTGTCACAACCGGATTGGATTCGAAGGCCTTGCGAATCGTGATGAGCGACTCGTAATAGGCCTGCTCTATGTTTTCCGGGGTTTTTTCGCCTTCAAATCGCGGAAACGTCAGCCCGAGCTGCTGCTCGAAAGGCTGCAGGGCTTGCAGATACCCTTCGCTGTAAAACTTGTGGCCCGCACCATGAGACTTGCCGCCTTCGATACCGTACTGCCACCCTTTGATTGTGTGATAGACAATACCCGTGGGCCGCCCGTTATTAAATGCCAGGGCTTGATTCTGTGCCTCGCGAATTTGTGCAAAATCGAAACCGTCCGGCACATAGATGACATTGAACCCGTGAACGAGCAAGAACTCGCACGGGTCCCACTGAACGTATTCGCCCGCCTTGTTACCAACACGGGTGACAAAATCTGAATCAATGGATGCCTGGTTCCAATCCACGTGGAAATAGAGATTGTCCAGGCCTGAAGTTGCAGCGGATGCCAGGGCTTCGGCTACGCGCCCAGGGGTCATACCACCTTCTCCCTCGATGACATGCACTTTAGGCGCATTGTCGCCATGCATATCTTTCAGGGTTAAAGCCAGGCCAACCGATCCTCCAACACCAACACCGCTGGGACCAGTTGATAACCAGACAAACGGGGTTTGAGGCGTGGGATGACCGTCCAGCGGCTTGGCGTCGAATTTCAGAAACAAAGGGGATTTCGTGATGGGATTCTTGCGAAAGCCCAGCAGGTCCTCAAGCCTGAGTTGCTGACGTACTTCCGGTAGCTGGTCCTCGTCAATCTGTCGAACGACCTCATTGCGACAGGCCCACATTGCATAAAGGCCCAGGGCCTTATGACCGGCGGAATAAGAAACGATATCGGCCGTACGGTCCATAGGATTGGAAATGTCATAGTTCATCTGATTGAAGATGAGCGACGCCACGATCCGGCCACTGGAAACACTTCCACCCGGATGTCCCGACGATGCGTGGTTGAACATGACGGCACATAACGTTCTGTAGCAGAGGTCCAACAATTCCAGGCTGTCGTTCTCCCCGGCAGGGAGCGGTGAGCAATCTTCAGGGTCGAGTGCAACGTACTCGGTACCGCGGTCTTTCAAATTGAGTGCGAATGACATACGGAAATTTCCTCTCGGGCATCTAGCCCTTTTTCAAGCTAATTGTGAACTGTTTAGTGAATAGGCGAGATGATTCGCCGGGCTAATACGGCTATGTAGAGCCGTCACGCCGCATGCTCAGGATACCAAGGACAATGAAGATCGCTGCAAGAAGACCGAAAACAATTACCGCAGCAACGTCTACAGACGTAAAGCTGTCTGGATTGAGCCGAAACGGGAAAAAGGCGAACAGCGCCATTATCAATGCAAGACCGAAGTGGTGGGTTGGTTTTCGGGAGCTCATCTTTACCTCCATACGGTGGCGCGTCCTATTGGTGCTATTGGTCATTCTCACAACACAATTGTCGAACAGTTGGGCAAGGTCAATTCGGATAAGTACCTAAGGGCGATGGCTGCTTTTTGGCTTTGTTTCGGCTTCACGGACACCTGACTTTGGCGTGATAATATGCGCGGGAGGCGTGACATGAGTCGAACAAAAAAATACGGCACTGAGTTTAAGCACCCCTACTGGGGCAGACAGATCGATGCAATCGCGCACGAGCTGTCACGGCTCGCCATCATCTGCGATATAGAACTGGGTCGACCGGGTCTCGCGGAGCGAATTCTGAAGAACGATGAGAGCGTCTGCGGCAGAGACAACCCTAAAATATTTCGGCAGATGAGGCAGCACCTGATGGCTCTATTCACACTTGAGGAGCGAGCTATCGAACGGCTCGGGCCCGACGATACCAAGGATATTCTGGACCAAGTGCGGGCCGCTATAATCGCCATCCGCACGGCGGGTAGCGCCGGAAACAGCTTGCCCAGCGACGAGTTGTGATGCCGTCACCAACCTCGGCTGCTACCGACTATTTACTTTCCCCGTCCCAGTAATCGACTGCCGTTTCTTTGCGGGCGAATACCAGAAAATTATCTGCTGCATCAAGATCTCTTGTGGTCCCATGCCAAACACCGTACTTGCCGGAATCCGGGTACAGGAATACGTCTGTCGGCTCTTCTGTGCCAAGCGCGATATAGATCAGCTCCTGATCAGATGTATTGATGATCTGATGAGGCTGCGCGGGATCTGCCGGTGAGCAGATAAAGTCACCGGCTCGGATCGGGTATTCCTCATCTGCGTGTCGCAACGTACCGTTGCCTTGGATGACATAGAACATCTCTTCGACGACATAGTGAGAATGGTACGGCCAGGCGCGTTTCCCCGGCTCCAGTTTGACTACTGCGTAGCCAAGTTTCTTGGCATCGATTTGAGTCGATACCGGAGCCCGCCGTGCTTTAAACCTATCTCCCTTGCCAAACTCTGAGTATTGCAGTTCGTCCAGATTAATAATTGGCTTTGACATTGTCGGTACTCCTCCGTGGTGTGGGCGGCCATACCCCTAAACTCCCGATTCGCGCCCGATCGTCATTCCACGTCACCGGCGTCCTACGCATCGCGCTCCCGAATCGTGCGGCGAACGAAAGTGCGCGCGGTGGTGTATTGGCGTACGTCGAATGCAGCTGCTCGGTTAGTTCGAGTCTGGTCTTTGGGATGGGCATGTTCTGATGCTGTTATCAATTCTTCTGACGCGGCGCATAACGTTTCTTGCGTTTCGGCGTTGTCGGAAGTAAGCGGTAAATCGCGGTTACCTTGCCATTAGCCGCGCAGACTCCGCAAAACTCTCCATTCGTCAACTCGATTAGCGTAGGCTCCTGCACCTTGATCTCTTTCCCCAAAGTGTCGACGTGCGTGACTTCTGTCACCGAGGATTTCGCATCATCCGGTGATTGTCGGATATGCATTTGACCGCCAAGCTTCACGTCGAAGGAGTAGCGTACGAAGTCAGGCTTATCCCTGACTTTCGAGGATTTGGGGCCGGCGGTATCAGCTTCGTCGCTCGTCGATGTCTTCAAATTGCGGTCAGCCGCTTTAGTCGTTTTCCCGGAAGTCTTTGTCTTGGTCGACGCAGTTTTCCCGCCGCTCATCGCGATGTTTGGATACGGTATCGGAATCGGCCCATGAATCGGCGTCGGCGGTGTCTTGCATACATCTGGAAACGTAATGCTCATGCCGCTGCTACTTTTATGCGTCACCGATTCGCCGTTAGCGAATGTCTTCACCGACGCCGACGATGACATTGAGACTGTCAGGCAGATCGTGAAAACGACAAAACGCGAGTGAACTTTGTTCATGTTGATGTCCTGGGCTTACCGCCGTGCGTTCCTGACTTTGGTGAGGTTTGCCTTTGTCGGATACAGGTAGGTTCTATCCGTCTGCAGCGATGGACGGGTAGTTCTCGAAGTTCTGCTCAGAATTCACCGGTGCACCAAAGGACTCAGGTTCCGACCAGCCGTCAGCAGTCTTCTCCACTTTCCAGACATCGGCCTGCCTGAGTATCGTGTTGTGATCTTCAGCAGATCGCAGGGATGTGAAGTACAGGGTCTTGTCATCCGGCGCTACCGTGAAATTGTAAGGGTACAAGTCACTGAATGGTGCGACGCTGGGTTCAGTCCACCTGCCATCCTTGAATTCTGTGACATAGATTGGCTCGAACTTCCAATCCACGTCCTCTGAGAGCAACTTGAAGACGAATACGCTTCCGTTGTTCAGAAAACCGGAACATGCGCCTCTTTGGACATTCGACAAGACCTCGGGCAGAAACATCTCTGCTGCCATTCCAGGTGGCGGCAGGTCCAGGTAAGCTCCGCGCTGCCCATCCAGGGCCACCGTTGCGGGAGATTCAGATGGGGGCTCCGAAAGCTGACAGGCACTTGGCCAAATCAAGACCAGTGCGATAAGAGAAGAAATTTTATTCAGTTCGCGAATTGTGGCTCTCCGATCTGTCATCGTAGACACCTGCCAGCATTGATATGGACTCGATCCTGTTAGAACGTCCGCTTCCGGAAATTAGCGGTCGTTCAATCGCGGCCAATTCTACACCTCTGAACGGCCGCTATCGGCTGCGGTTTTTGTCAGCTAATGTCGACGATTCACACCGCCCCTGCTAAGGTCATAGAAAAGTGCAGCGCACTGCGCCAAAACAACAGCAATAAGGGATCACCATGAAACATCACGCTCTCGCATTACTCGTTCTTCTTGGTCTGCCTGGCTTGGCTTTCTCGGCTGATGAGGAGCCGAAGGTCGATCCCGGTTTCAATGAGCAGACTTTCAAAGGGCTTGAATGGCGCGGCATTGGGCCGGCTTTCATGTCGGGGCGAATCGCCGACATCGCTATCGTTCCAGAGGATCAGAGCACCTGGTATGTGGCTGTTGGCAGTGGCGGTGTATGGAAGACCAAGAATGCGGGTACCACGTGGTCCCCTATCTTTGACGACGAAGGGTCCTACTCGGTCGGTAGTATCACGCTAGATCCGAACAACTCGAACACCATTTGGGTGGGTACCGGCGAGAATGTAAGCGGGCGACACGTTGGTTACGGAGACGGCGTTTACCGTAGCCGCGATGCCGGTCAGAACTGGGAAAATATGGGGCTTGTCAATTCCGAGCATATCGGAATGATCCTTGTAGATCCCCGCGATTCCAATACGATTTTTGTAGCCTCTCAAGGTCCGTTGTGGTCCGGTGGTGGTGACCGAGGTCTATACAAATCGACTGACGACGGTCAGAACTGGCGTAAAGTTCTAGGCGACAGTCTCGGCAATACCGACGCGGACGATCAGTTTACTGGCGTGTCTGAAGTTCACATGGACCCGCGCAACCCTGACGTGATGTATGCCGTTGCGTGGCAGAGACTTCGCAACGTTGCG
>Ga0255052_10000327_pt1 | contig 38093 bp, 35 predicted proteins | sample JV7_2_21_MG_FD_188632 | JGI IMG/M metagenome (GOLD analysis project Ga0255052, IMG submission 188632) | Seawater microbial communities from Jervis Inlet, British Columbia, Canada - JV7_2_21 | ecosystem: Environmental > Aquatic > Marine > Inlet | place: Canada: British Columbia | collected...
AATTATCCGCGTCCGCCGACAAACGTCGGATCGCAGGATCAATGGAATCCGGGTGCGGTGTTAAGATCAGGCTATGCGCAGCGCATTACCGTTCATCCTGGTTCTGCTCGCCGTTTTCACGGCCGGCTGCATCGCCTATATTGCCTGGGAATTGTCGTCGGACAAGGGCGACCAGAATGAGAACAAAACAGACCAGGACACCAGCGACGTGAAATAACGCTGGCTCGCTGTGCCCTCCCTAGTGATCCTTGCTCTTGCTGCGCGACTGCGAGCTCTGTGAAGATCGTGCAGAGCTTCGCGACGAACTGGAAGAGGACTGACTCTGCCTGGGTTGTGACTGTCGCGACGAACTGGAAGAGGATTGACTCTGCCTGGGTTGCGACTGTCTCGACGACGATGCCTTGGGCGCCGATTGTCTCGGCTGTGATGCCTTAGGCGTCGATTGTCGCGGCTGCGATTGCCGGGCTTGTGACTGCCTCGGCGCACTCTGCTGGACCTGCGGTTGTCGGGTCTGAGTCTGCCTTGCTTGTGATTGTCTCGGCTCGGACCGCTGTACCTGTGTTTGTCGCGACGGCTCTTGTCTTACTTGAGTTTGTCGCGATGATTCCTGTCGAACCTGCGGTTGTCGGGCCTGTGAGCTCGGTCTCGTCACAGTGGTCCGTGAGGCTGTTGGCTCGCTGTCGCGATCGCGAAATTGAATCTCTGGACGGTTTTCCCGAGTGCTTTCCAGCTCCCGTGTGGACTGCCGATCTGGCTCTCTCCGCGAGCTGCTGCTACGAGCGACCTGGCCAGACGTATTTCGATCGACGATAGAATTCGTATTTCGGGACGGCTGCGAAGTCGAACTCGAACTCGAACTCGAATTGGAATTCGGGTAGTAACGCGTGCGAGTAACACGCTGGTCCGAAGATCGAACGGTGCGGCGCTCGTTCGCCTGCCAACGGTCGCCGTCTCGATATCGGTTATAAGAAACGTTGCTGTTGTTTCTCACATAAACGTTGTTGTAAACGTGAATGTCCGGGCGGCGATACCAGTAGTATCGATCCCAGTACGAATGACCGTAGTAGGGGTGTCCATAGAAACTGTGATGGAAGACATTCAGATGATGCGAATGCCAGCCGATCGAAAATGCCGTTGTGACGCCCCAGAAAAAACTGTCGTGAAACGCGTAACCGGTTGAATACGGGTAGTAATAGACCGGATAGGGCCGCGGATAGTAGTAATAGGCAGGCTGGGGTTGATAAACAACGACACGTTCCGGCTCGTAGTAGGGCACATAGATCACGTCTTCCTGAACTGGTGTGATCTGAATCGAGCTGTCTTCGTTTGCAACGATTTGGTAATCATCGCTTTTCAGGTTCCCGGCGGCGTAGGCACGATCGCGAAATAGCTCTATCGCGGAGATGACATCAGACTGTTGGGCGACGACAACTTCGCCGAGCCGCCAGGTCCAGTCAAGATCCTCATTGAGAAGTTCAACGACTTCGGGGTAATTAAGCAGTGCGACGATTGAATCATCCCAGTCATCATCAGGTTTCAGTGATGGGTCGTCCTCGAGGTCTTCCAGAAAACGCAAGGCCTCTACGATCTGCAATGGAAAAGTGGACGCGGGCAGGACGATCGCCAGCAGATCATCGGGATAAAGCGCAATCGGCCCGACGAGCGTTTCCAACTCCGCGGCAGACGCGATCGGAAACTCCTCGATCTCCTCGACCTCTGCGACAGCGACCTGAGCGTTGCCAATGGCGGGCCATGCAGCGAATACGAGAATCAGCCAGCAATGGCGAAAATAGTGATTCAATGATCGTGTATTCATGGTGCCTCCGAGTCCGTCAACAATTGGCGGATTCGCCGATGTTGGAGCAAAGAATAGCGCAGTTAAGCTGAACAGAGGCTTAACTCGGAGGGCAATTTCCCAGCTTATGGAAGGTCTTGTTTTCTGAGGCTTTTTTCCTATTCGTCATCCCCGCCGTGCCAGGCGATGAACTTCCAGCCATCATCGGTGCGCACCAGAATATCGGTGTAGCGGCCATTGCTCAGTTCCACCTCTTCATCTTTGTCTTCATAAGCGCTTGAATAGAGATAATGTGCAACCGCGAGATCGCCTTCGACAACGATCGCGAGCGGGTACAGTTCGTGTGCAATCATCTGCCCCTGCTCATCGCTGAATCGGTCCCACATGATTGATGATGACTTTGATCTCGGTGCTGGCGAGTCCTTTCCCCAACCCGAAAAGTTCTCTGCCAGAAGAAGCTCCATCCACTCCTTGTCGCCTTTTTCGTCAGAGTCCCACTGTCCTTCAATAGTGGCCCACACATCGGCCTGATCATCGTCGGAATCCTGTGCGATAGCTGTAGCAGTCATCATCAGGAATGCAGCTGTAACGGTCAGTTTGAGCTTGTCGCTGAAGTTCATCGCTCTTGCCTCGATCTATGTGCTCGCAGATACGGCGAGTTTAGTCGCATTAGGTGGATGCGACAAACCAGAATGTCCGACTTAGTTCTGATCCAGGACGAGACGAATAAGTGAATCGATCTCATCAGATTCAAGTTGTAACCCGGCGTCTACCGGATAGAGTTCAAGCAACTCGTCGCTTTCTTGATCTCCCAGCCATCAGCCTTGAACGTCTCACCGATCGACTGACCGGCCAGGACAGCAGAGTGCGCAGCCCCAAGTTTGGTGATGGCCGGATCGACAAATTTCACAACAGCATAAGTTCGGCATATCCGGATGCCGTTTTCTGTGCTGAAAAGACTGGATCGCCGTACACTGGAATCCCGTTCAAGAACCTCGATGCCGTAACTTCCGAAACGCTGTTCGATCCGTTCGCTGTTCGGCAATTCGGGCTGAACAGCACAGGCGCTTAGTGCAGCAGCGAGAATGACGGGAGGTATGGGATTGTGATGCATAGTCAGTATTGCTTTTTGATCGCCGGCGCACCATATACTCTCCGTACGCGAGCGTAAAGGAGTGCTGTGATGCGTGCGATGGTGCTGCACTCGATGGCCCCGATGAACAAGCAGGACGATCCGCTGATGCTGGTGGATTTGCCGCGGCCGGTTCCGGCGAGTGGAGAGATTCTCGTCGAGGTGGCGGCCTGTGGTGTTTGTCATACGGAACTCGATGAAATCGAAGGGCGGACGCCACCCCCCACCTTGCCCGTCGTGCCCGGTCACGAGGTTGTCGGCAGGGTGGCGGAGACCGGCGCCGCGTGTCAGCGATACGCAGTTGGTGATCGCGTAGGCATAGGCTGGATTCACTCCTCTGACGGGACAGAAACCGAGAATGTCAGTGCCCAGTTTCGCGCGACCGGACGGGATGTAAACGGTGGCTACGCTGAGTTCATGACCGTGCCGGAAAACTACGCATACCCGATACCTGAAGAGTTCCCGGATGCCATGGCTGCACCGCTCCTGTGCGCGGGCGGCGTTGGCTATCGCGCACTCAGACTGGCCGGGATCGAAGATGGGCAGGTGCTTGGCCTGACAGGCTTTGGTGGTTCGGGACATCTGGTCTTGCAGCTCGCAAAACACCTGTACCCTTCGAGTCCCGTACTTGTGTTCGCGCGCAGCGCGAAGGAACGGGAATTCGCACTTGAGCTAGGCGCCGACTGGAGTGGTGATACGGGATCTGAGCCGCCAACGACGTCGCGTGCGATTATCGATACGACGCCGGCGTGGAAGCCCGTACTGGCCGCTCTCGAGCGCCTGGAGCCGGGAGGTCGTCTGGTCATAAACGCGATACGCAAGGAGAGTGCGGATCGGGAGTTGATGGCCGCCATTCGCTATGAGGACCACCTTTGGCAGGAAAAGGAAATCAAAACAGTCGCCAATGTCACGCGCCGGGACATAGCCGAATTTCTGCCAATCGCGGCCAGTGTGCCGTTAAAGGTCGAGGTCCGGACCTATCCGCTGGAGTCCGCGAATGCGGCTTTGCGGGATCTACGGGCAGGTCATATTCGTGGTGCAAATGTCTTAGCAATATGATGGTAAATCAATTAGTTATAGATATTAATTAATCATATTTCTAGCTTTATATGGAAGACTGAAAATCTTTTTTGAATCCTGGTGAGTCCAAACGGCTCGCAGCGGCATCTTAATAAGGTCGCGCAACAGCGCAATTAGTGGGGAGCAGCCCGATGCAACGATTAGTTTTCATCTGGACCGGTCTGTGTCTTCTTTCCGGTTCCGTGCCAGCGAGACTGACGTCAAGGTCAGGCAAGATCTCGGTATCCTGATCAAGGCCACAAAAGACACCTTGCATTCGCAGCAGCTCGAAGATGAGCACATGTTGCCCTATGTCAACGTCAGTCAAAGCATATTTGGGGGCCTCAGGGCGCTAATTGACGAACAGGTATCGCGCGACAGGTATCCGGCGGCCGTTGTGCGCATGGAGAAATACGCGGGGCTCGTTGACGGTTACGAACCGTTCGCCGAGCTTGCAAAGCAACTATCGCGTGAAGGATTCGACGACGAGAGCCTGGTAGGACCATATCGTGGCGAGGTAGAGCAGGATCTCGAGCGTGCAGAGACGTTTGTTACCGGCATCGGAGAGCTGCTGTCCGGAACCGACTTGCAGGGCTGGGAGGCCAGCTATGAATCGCTTGCGGGCCAGATCCGTGAGTACAACGACTGGGTACGCGCTGAAATCCTGCCGCGTGCGCGCGATGATTTTCGCCTGCCGGCCGTTATGTACAAGGACGCACTGAAAAACTGGGGCGTGGACGCGTCTCCGGATGCGCTGATCGAGCAGGCTACGAAGGGTTACATGGACATTCGCAACGAGATGGAAGCGCTTGCACCGCTCGTCGCACAAAAGATGGGCTATGACACCAACGATTACCGTGGGGTCATTGCGTTGCTCAAAAAGAATGGTCCGATCGATGGCGACAAGTTGCGTGATCACTACCACGCCGTTCTACGCGACATCGAAGAGATCATTGTGCGTGAAAAGATCATCTCCCTGCCTGAAAGAGACGCAGGCATACGCATTGCTTCTGCAGCTGAAACAGCCCAACAACCGGCACCGCACCTGCAGCCCCCACGGCTGATTGGAAATACCGGTGAGTATCCGTATTTCGTCATCCCGTTACTGACGCAGAATGACGACGGCTCCTGGCAACAGACGGATGATACCTACGAGGCCGGGGCCTGGACGCTGACAGCGCATGAAGCCCGGCCGGGTCATGAAATGCAGTTTTCGAGCATCGTTGAGTCTGGCGTATCTGTTACGCGCGCCGTATTTGCCTTCAACAGCGCTAACGTTGAGGGCTGGGGTCTCTACGCCGAAGCTATCGTGCGTCCTTATCTGCCCATCGAAGGGCAACTCATAAGCCTCCAGTACCGCTTGATGCGTGCAGCCAGGATGTTCCTCGATCCGATGCTCAATCTCGGATTAATCACGCCGGAAGAGGCTAAGAACCTGATCATGGACGACATCGCTATTGGCGAGTCGTGGGCACAGAATGAGGTCGAGCGCTACACTTACAGGATGCCGGGGCAGGCCACTGCCTATTACTACGGCTACAACAAGATGCAAGCCTTGCGCGCTCAGGTAGAACTCAAGTTACAGGACGCATTCGACCAGCAGGCGTTCCATGATTTCGTGCTCGACCAGGGGATGTTGCCGCCCGATATTCTTAAGCAAGCGGTGATGGATGAGTTTGTTCCGGGTCAGCTGAACTAGCTGGCGGAGAGCACGGCCCGCAAAACAACGAGCTATACTGCGTTCTTCGGGTAACCCCGGGACGCAGTATGGCCCACAATATATCCTGTTATCGCTGCGGCGCTTCGCTGGCGGCGCTCTCGTTGCCCTTATCCAGGCACGACGAATGCACCGACTGTGGCAACTACTTGCATGTCTGCAAAATGTGTACCTTCTTCGATGCAGCTGTGCCGCGGCAATGCCGCGAAGACGGCGCCGAGGACGTCACTGAGAAGGATCGACTGAATTTTTGCGACTGGTTCGTCCCGAGCGAATTGGCCTTCGACGCCGAGCGCAAAGATGAGGAAGATCAAGCCAAGAGCGCTCTCGACGCATTGTTCGATGATTGATCGCAGGGCGTTTCTCCAATTGTCGGGTGCTACTGTTGCGGCGACTTCTCTGGGTGGGTGTTCAGGAGCAGAAAAACTGGCTGCGGTCGGAGTTCCCCGAAGCGAATTCGATGAGGATTCAACTGCGGAGGAGGTCACCGCAGGAATCGACCTCAGGGACAAGCTTGCCGTCGTGACGGGATGCACATCAGGAATCGGCTTCGAAACGATGCGGGTGTTGGCGATGCGTGGCGCCTACGTTGTCGGTACCAGCCGCTCTCTCGAGAACGCGCAGGCCGCGTGCGCGCGTGTCAGAGGAATTACGACTCCGCTGCAACTGGAGCTGTCCGATCTCGATTCAGTTGTTAGCTGCGCCAATGCAATTCGGTCGATACGTTCGCCGCTCGATATTCTTGTGTGCAACGCCGGTTATCTCGGTGGGAGCGGAGAACGTCAACTGGTTAATGGCGTCGAAAAGCACTTCGCAATCAACCACCTTGGCCACTTCGTCTTCGTCAATCGATTATTGGGCCGCCTGTATATGTCCTGGCAGGGCCGAATCGTTGTTGTAGCAAGCCGTGGGGCCTATACCAGTGCCCCTGCGGCAGGCATAGAATTCAATGATCTTGGTGCAAGCAAGGACTACGAGGATCGGCAAGCCTATGGTCAGTCGAAGCTCGCAAATGTCCTCTTCTCATTACAAATGGCCAAACTGCTTCGCGGAACGCGCATAACCACTAATTCGCTTCACCCGGGCGTAATCAATACCGAGATCGATCGCAATATGAGCCGTTTCAAGCAAACAGGATTTGCAGTGATGGCGGCGCTGGGTGGAACAAAGACCGTCGAGGAGGGTGCGGCGACGAGCTGTTTTGTCGCAACAAGCCCGTTGCTTGGATCGACGAGCGGTAAGTACTTTGAAGATTGCAACGCCGTCACAGTTGTCGGCGACAACCACGTGCACGATGAGGCAATGGCGGAAGAACTGTGGCGGGTATCGGAGGACCTTACGCGGGACTATCTTGTCACTCATACCGGACCTGATCTGAACGACTTCGAGCGTGCCCTGCAAGAAAGGCAGCCCAGCAAAGAATGACCGTGAATCAGGACAAGGCGCTCGTATTGCTGTCAGGTGGGCAGGACTCAACGACCTGCCTGTACTGGGCGATCGATCGATTCGGTCCGGACGCGGTCTCGGCGATTTCATTCGACTACGGTCAGCGCCACCGCATCGAGCTCGAGTGTGCCGAAACGATAGCAGCGGATGCCGGAGTTGCACATTGCTGCCTGCCGATCGATACGTTCGCAGCGCTCGGAGGGGATGCCCTGACCGATCCGTCAGTCGATGTTAGTAACGACAGTTATCCCGCGACTGACTTGCCGAATACGTTCGTGCCCGGTCGCAACCTGGTTTTTCTGACGTATGCAGCGGCCCGCGCGTATCAGCACGGCATTGAACATCTGGTTACGGGCGTTGCACAGACGGATTACAGCGGCTATCCGGATTGTCGGGAACAGACGATGGAATCGTTACAGGAAACGCTCCGCCTTGGTATGGAAAGCAAGATACAAATTCATGCACCACTTATGCATCGATCGAAAAAGGAAACCGTCGAGCTTGCACGCGACCTCGGGGTGCTCAATGTGATGGCACGGACGCACACTTGCTACAACGGGAAGCGACCGCCTTGTGGCGAATGTCCGGCTTGTCGCTTGCGTGCGAAGGGATTTGCCGAAGCCGGAATTGAAGATCCACTCCAGAACGCATGACCTATTCTGTCAAGGAAATCTATTACACCTTGCAGGGCGAGGGCGCTCAGACAGGCAGGCCAGCGGTATTTCTTCGTTTCGCCGGATGCAATTTATGGTCAGGGCGCGAGCAGCACCGTCACGAGGCTGTCTGTCGATTCTGTGACACCGAGTTCGTTGGTACGGACGGACCGGGAGGTGGCAAATTCGAGTCGCCTGTCGAGCTCGCAAATAACGTTGCATCAAAATGGCCGCGTGACATGTCGGCCGACCGTCCTTTTATCGTTTGCACGGGCGGCGAACCACTATTGCAACTGGACGTCGCAGCGATTGTGGCGTTACACGATGCAGGATTCGAGGTTGGGGTGGAAAGTAATGGCACGATTGAGGCGCCATCCGGCATCGACTGGCTGTGTATCAGCCCGAAAGGCAGTGCTTCGGTCTTACAGCGCTCCGGCCATGAACTGAAACTCGTTTACCCACAGGAAGAATCGGCAGCTCAACCCGAACGATTTGCTGCCATGTCGTTCGACCATTTCTACCTGCAGCCACTCCATGATGAAAAGCTCGAGGAAAATACGCGTGCGGCATTGAAGTATTGCCTCGAATTTCCTCAGTGGAAGCTGAGTCTGCAGACTCACAAAATTCTCGGGATAGACTAGTAATCATGAATCATCGTGTTGCGCGCCTGTTATTTGGATTCGGCGTCGGCCTGCTTGTCGCATACTTTGCTTTCCAATGGATCAGCAACCCGGCGCCACGGGCTGAGCGCAGGCTGGAGGAAGCGACTGTCGCAGCCGCGCGGCAACATCTTGAGGACACGTTGGCGATTGGCGGGATCGAGATTGTCGATCCGCTCGCGCCAAATCGGAAAATCGGTAAGTCCTACGTATACCGTGCTGACAGCGGTTGGGAAGTGTCCGGTTATTATCGACGGGGCGAGGGCGATCGCTGGCACCCGTATCTGATGGCACTCGACCCGTCTCTGGCGATTGTCAGTCTTAAGATTCAGGATGCCCGACTTGTCGAACGCGCCAGCAATGATCCGCTGCTGGTCACAGTACCCTGATTCAATTCTCGCCTGCGGCAGCGAGCTCCTCGTGCGATTCCTGGCGCCACTCGAATACGTTGAGTTCGATGAAAACAAACGCGACCAGCCACAGGAACGCGTCCCAAAAATCTACAAAATCTCCTTTGATGCCCCAGTAAACTGCTGCGTACAGCAGTGCTGAGTACAAAATCACTTTCAAGACGCTGCTAATGTGTAAGGCCAGCCCTTCGTACATATTGTGCTCCTGTAAGCGAACATCGGCCTCGAGTACGAGCACCACAAGTAACCAAACGGCAGCATTGATGACATCGATCCAGGCAAGCCCGATGATCGCCGCAAGACCGCTTGCGTCGACGACAGCGCGAGCATCGTTGAATTGCAGAAACGAGTCGGCAGCTGAGAAATCGCGGCAATTTGCCGCCGTAATGCGGGTGTACTCCTCGAGGTCGACGGAGTAAGACCAGTTCTGGGAAGCGAGCGTGCACAAGTCGCTAACGCCAGCCAGTGGCGCGACGTCCTGTACCGACGCCAGATTTGTCATGTAGCCGTAGAACGCGTAAATGATGAAGCCGTAACAGATCGCGCGCAGGCCATGCAGCAGCCACGTGACGGCCTCTGTGGTCTGCTTGTCATCGAGTACGTAGGTTTCCAGTTCGAACATCAGCAGTAAGATCACCCAGGCTGCCGTATCGATCGTCGCGGCGTAGGCCTCAATGAGTTCCCTGATGCCGACACCATCGGGATGGAGTAATTTTGCGGCCAGGAATTCCTCGGCGAAAAACCAATACACATTCATCGCCAGAAAGGCGTAAACGATGTATTTGAAGAGTTGAAACAGGCTTTCGCGGCTGATCGTCAACAATGTGCTCCGCTGTTGTTGCGGCCGATTATAGTCCAGCTCGGCGCCACGCTCCAACTCCGTCTCAACACCGGCATAGTAGACCCAGACGTTTTCTTCACCGGTAAGTAGCTCGATGTACTTCGGATGAACGAAGATGTTCTCTCTGCCCGACTTCACTTCCTTGAGAATTCCCACATCGCAAAGCTGCTTGAGATAAACCGACGCTGTCTGACGTTTCGCGATGCCGGCTTCGACGAGATTACCAATGCGGCAGTAGGGCTGCTTGAACAGGACCTCAACGAGCTCCCAGGTGTAGATCTTGGCCAGATTACTCTGTGTAAATTGCGCGGTGTGCTCCATCAGTTCCCGGATGGCCTTGATCTTGTCGGTCGTCCAGGTGCAGGTCTCCTCGACGCCGTCGAGAATGAACATGATCCACGCGGACCAGTCCTGATCGTGGGTGACGTTTCGCAGCAGCCGATAATATGCGGCCTTGTTCTGAATGATGTAGCGGCTCAGATACAGAATCGGGGAGGTGAGCAGGCCGTGCTCGACGAGAAACAGGATGTTCAGGATGCGGCCCGTGCGTCCATTGCCGTCCGAAAAGGGGTGTATCGCCTCGAATTGATAATGCTGCACGGCCATTCGAACCAGCGGGTCGATATCCGTGCTGCGGTGCATGAAGTCGGCCCAATTGTCGAGTTTGGCCTGCAGCAATTTCTGGCCTATCGGCGGCGTGTAGACCACCTCACCGCTCATACGATTCTTCAGCGTTGTTCCAGATTCTGCTCGAATATCAAGCTCAAAGCCCTTGATAGTGCTGCATATTTGCAGAGCCATATCGGTCGTCAGCATGCCGCGCTTGACCATTTTGCTGCCCTCGAAAAGGGCGGTTCTGTAACGCAGCGCCTCTTTTGTTGCGGCATCCGCCTTGTCCTCGGCAATGTCGGCAAACTCGAACAACTTGTCAGTCGTGGTCACAATATTTTCGATTTCCGAGCTCGCACGGGCCTCGAGCAGTGGCAGCGCGTTCACAAGCACGGCTGAATTAGGGATCAATTCAGCGGCCTGCTTGAGTTCGGCCAGGGCGACGCGGGCGTTGATGCATTTCTTGAGTATTTCGGTGGTTTCAATCAATTCCAGCGGCGGTGGCAGCTCGGGTAGCTCGTTGTAGGGAAGTTTCGGATCAAAATCAGACATTTACTGGTACTCCAGTCGCTTTAGCCGGTATGTCGATCAGATCGACACATAATCAGAACATGTCGAAAAAAAGTGAATTTATCGACATGTCCGCCTCTTTAGTCGATTGTATCGACATGTTTTACGTATATGTCGACATATTACGATTTTTTCGACAGGTCCGAAGTATATGTCGATCCGATCGACCTGTACGTGAACCGGTTGGGAAAATACGGATTTTCACCCAGCCTAAAGGCATGGATGCTGCACCCGTCGCGGTTTGCTATAGAATCCGCGACCAGCATTTGACCGAGCAAAAAGGACAATATTGTGAGCGTAAAAAGCGACATCGAAATTGCACAAGCGGCAACAATACGACCCATTACAGAAATCGCGGAGCAACTCGGAATCCCATCCGAATCATTGATTCCTTACGGCAACGACAAAGCAAAAATCGATGCCGACTTCATTAATTCGATCGCCAAGAAAAAAGACGGCAAGCTCATTCTCGTAACGGCGACTTCTCCAACACCTGCCGGCGAAGGCAAGACGACCACTGCCGTGGGCATCGGAGACGGACTCAGCAAGATCGGCAAGAAAGCGCTTCTTTGTTTGCGCGAGCCCAGCCTGGGTCCCTGTTTCGGCATGAAAGGCGGCGCTGCCGGTGGCGGATATGCCCAGGTCGTGCCGATGACAGATATCAATCTGCATTTTACGGGCGATTTCCACGCTATCGGCGCGGCGCACAATCTTCTTGCTGCGCTAATCGACAATCACATGCATTGGGAGAACGAACTCAATATCGACCCGCGCCGTGTGACCTGGCGTCGCGTCGTGGACATGAATGATCGTGCGTTGCGGACGATTACGTCAGGACTTGGCGGATACAACAACGGTGTCGTTCGGGAAGCCGGCTTCGATATTACGGTCGCCTCGGAAATCATGGCGATTTTCTGCCTCGCCACGGATCTCGAGGATCTCGAGAAACGGCTTGGAAATATCGTGCTTGGTTACACACGCAAGAATGAACCGGTAACCGTACGGGAATTGAATGCGCAGGGAGCGATGACAGCACTGCTCAGGGATGCTTTGCAGCCCAATCTCGTGCAGACGATCGAGAACAATCCAGCGCTGATGCACGGCGGTCCGTTCGCGAATATCGCTCACGGTTGTAACTCGGTCATGGCGACGAAAACCGCACTTAAGCTGGCCGACTACGTCATAACCGAGGCCGGATTCGGCGCCGACCTGGGTGCAGAGAAGTTTTTCAATATCAAGTGTCGTAAAGCGGATCTGAAACCTGATGCCGTGGTTCTCGTCACGACAATCAAAGCGCTGAAAATGCAGGGCGGCGTTGCCAAGACTGAGCTGAGTAAGGAAAACGTTGCGGCGCTTGAGGCGGGTCTGAAGAATCTCGGCCAGCACCTGCGCAATCTCGCGCAATTCGGCGTTCCCAGGGTCGTCGCAATCAATCGCTATACCGCTGATACTGATGCTGAAGTAGAGGCTGTGCAGAAATACTGCGACGAGTTCGGAGTGAGCGCCGTGAGTTCCACGCACTGGACTGATGGTGGGGCCGGTGCGACGGACCTGGCAGAAAAGGTTGCCGAACTTGCTGACAGCGGAGCCGCGCAGTTTCATACCCTTTACAGTGACGAGCTGTCACTGTGGGATAAGGCCAAGCGAGTCGCTACGAATATCTACGGGGCCGACGACATCATCGCAGACAAGAAAGTCCGTGAGCAGCTTTCGCGGTTCGAGGACGCAGGGTACGGCCACTACCCGGTTTGCATGGCAAAGACCCAGTACAGCTTTTCAACCGATCCAAATCTGCTCGGCGCGCCTAGCGGTCACCATGTGCCGATTCGTGAAGTTCGCCTGGCCGCAGGTGCCGAGTTTGTGGTGTTTATCTGCGGAGAAATCATGACGATGCCGGGCCTGCCAAGGAAGCCGGCCGCCAACGCCATCAGCGTGAACAAGGAGGGTCGCATCGAGGGCCTGTTCTAATTCGGGATTAACTGAGCATGAGCAGCCTGTCTGGTAAAACGAACGTTTGCTGCCGCGCTCATTTGGACTCTTCAGAGAGCATGTGACTGTCGCTGGCGGCCAGGTCGCAGCCATATACCGATTTCAACTGGTCTATGACGGTCTGCGTTTCCGAGGAAAAGGGCGCCTTGCCCTCGAAAGCGTGCAGCACAATACCCTCAAGCAGGTCCCCCAGGGACAAATCTGTGTACTCGGCCAGTGCCTTCAGGACTTTGAGCAGGGAAGATTCGATTCGAACACCGGTCTGGGTTCGGGTGACGACTTTTTTAGACATGATTCACTACCTCTAAAGAAGTTACCATGTTACCAATATAACACCTGTGTTGTCAAAACGAGTACCATTGTGCAGCGCTAGGATTGAAATGCCTTAGGGGACCAGGGTGGTGCCGACAAAAGAAGAACTTAACAAGGGATTTAAGCTGGGCGAATGGGAGGTCTTGCCTGCGAAAGGTATTCTGCGTCGCGGAGATCGCGAAGAAAAACCCGAGCCCATGGTTCTCAAAGTCCTGTTGGCGCTCGCCAGCCGCGACGGCGACCTCGTAACGCGGGACGAGCTCATCGATGACATATGGGACGGTCGTCCGATCGGCGACGAGCCGATCAATCGTTGCGTGGCCCTGCTGCGTGCTCACCTGGGCGACAAGGAACGGCCGCACCAATACATCGAAACGCTGACACGACGCGGCTATCGATTAAATTTGGAGGTGCGGCTCAATGAGCCCGCGAGTCCTGGCGCAGAACAGCGGCAGCTTGCCGAAAAGGTCTCGAATCAGGGCAGGCTGTGGATGGTTGTTGCAGCGATTGTAGTTACCATCCTGATCGCGATATTCATTTCCGCTGGGCCCCCGGTAGTACGGTCGATTGCGGTTTTGCCTTTTGAGAACCTGAGTGCTGATCCGGCGGATCAGTACCTGGTCTCGGGGTTCAAAATCGAGCTCGTGCGAACGCTGCACAATGTGCCGGACGTTACCGTAAAAAACGGACGCGACGCTTATCCAGGTCTGGAAGTCAGCGATATTGCAGAGATCCTCGACGTTGATGCCGTGCTGTTCGGTGAAATGTTGCGTGTTGGAGACACGCTGGAGGTCTCATATCATGTCGATCATGGCATTGACGGAGAAATCATTTCTTCGGGAGAAATTAAAGGCCAGATCGAGGATTTCTTTGCGATGCAGGAAAAGCTGGCCGTCATGGTGCGTGATGATCTGTTCGGTGAATCTCCACAGCAGCTGATTTCCGCGAGGCGAAATCCGAATTCCGCAGCGTTCGAACCATACATGCGTGGGCTGGTCCTGTTCGAGCACAGGGGGCGCGGGCGACCTGAGAATCTCGATATTGCGATCGAACTGTTCGAGCAATCGATCCAGTTGGATCCGGGTTTTGGTCCGGCGTACCTGTCGCTGGCGACGGCATATGCCTTGCTGCCTGATTATCGCGGTGCGCCGCTAGTGGAGACGCACGAGCGAGCTATTGAGGTTGTCGAACGAGGCATTCAGGCTGACTCGAGCATCAGCGATGCGGCGGGCGCCGTGTACGGTTTCGTCTATCACAAACAGAAGAAATGGGTTCAGGCGGAAGAAGCATACATCCGGGCCACGACAGCCCGGGTGGTCGATTCGAACGCATTCAACTGGTATTCACTCATGCTCGCCGGCGTCGGACGCCTGGACGATGCGCTTGAACAGATACTCGAGGCGCAGAAGATCGACCCCAGTTCACCGGTAATCAATGTTCGAGTTGCAGTCATCTACACATACCTCGGCGAATCCGAAAAAGCGTCTGACTTTTATCAACGGTCAAAGCAGCTCGGCGCAAGTATCGAGACTTACTTGATTAGCGAAGTGATGGTACTCATTCGCGAAGGGCGTGCAGAAGAAGCAGTGAGTTTGGTCGGTGCAGGCGTATCAGCGCTTGGCGGCGCGACAGCCTGGATAGGCCCGGTGTATGAAGCGATACAGGACCCGTCGATGCGAGGCGCAGCAAAGGAGGCGATCGATGCAGCATTTCAAGATGGGCAAATCAATCCGCGGCTGGGGATGGTTGCACGCGTAATACTCCAGGATGTCGAGGGCGCAATGGAGGTAGCACTGTCACTCGCAGACCCCGATGATTTTTCCGAAATGGACTTCTTGTTCATGCCAGAACTTCGTCCTTTACGGCAGCACGCCGATTTCCCGGTTCTGATGGACAAGCTGGGCGTCCAGGATTATTGGGATGAGAATGGTTGTGTGTGGCTGGACGACAGCGTCGATTGCCCGGACTAGTTTTCGTCGATTCGGCCGCGTGTCTTCTTGACAAATCCCCGCCGCCGCTTGTCTTCAAGACGCTTTTTTTTCGTCGATTTTGACGGCCGCGTCTTTTTGCGCGGCTTTTGCTCGACCAGCGCAGACTGTATCAAGACGCTCAATCGATCGATTGCCGCGCGCCGATTGCGTTCCTGTGTTCGGTGCTCCTGAGATTTGATGACAAGAACGCCTTCAGCGGTCAGTCGCCGATCGTCAAGCGCTAGTAATCGTTCCCGGACAAAATCAGGAAGTGACGTGCTATTGGCTATGTCAAAGCGCAGGTGGATGGCCGACGCAACCTTGTTGACGTTCTGTCCACCTGCGCCCTGAGATCGAACGGCAGACAGTTCAATCTCGGCTAGCGGGATCACAATGTCGTCTGAAATGATGACGTCGTCTGACATCTTGCGCATTATACGGGCAATGCAGCATCGCAATCTGATCATCCTTGTCTTCTGCCGATTCGCGCAGGGATTCGAAGACGCGGGTTTTGAAATTCTCAACGACGTCGTGCTGAATCAGGTGCTCGTATCATTCGGCGATGATGCAACTACGCGTGCAGTAATCGATGCGATTCAACGTGATGGCACTTGCTGGTGCGGTGCGACGATCTGGCAGGGCCGAACCGCGATGCGGATTAGTGTGAGCAGTTGGGCGACGACCGACGAGGATGTGGAAAAAAGCCTCCGCGCAATGATCTCCATCGCGCAGAGGCTTGGTAGTCCGTCTGCCTAGAAGTTGTAAACGAAACTCAGCGAAATGACCGGATAGGCCTTGAAGTCGCTCATGTCTTCTTCGAGTTCCAGCCTCTCTGCTTCCAGTGCGTCTTCGAAGAACTGATCACCCAGACCGGAGCCGGTTGCTTCGAGAGTTACTTCGGGATCGCCCTGTAACAACACGCCGAGGTCAAAATTCAGGCCGGCTTTGCCGAACAGTTCGAAGTCGAAACCGAGACCGACATACGGTGCCGTGCTGGCAAACGATGTGGTGCTCGTCAACACTCCGACCTGGTCTTGCGTAAAGTTTTGGCCGCCAAAATCATAATCGCCAGTTTCTGCACCGATCATGTTGAACTCATTGCCGTTGGAAAACGCACCGACCGTGAGACGAAACGGACTCAGCGGAAAATGGAAATTCGCAGTCAGGTAGTACGTCTCGAGATCGAGGTCGGCCTCGTAGAGGTTGTTTGCCTGACGCCCATCGTCATTGTAGGTGTACGCATTCGCGCCTAGGCGTAAATCCATGTACGGCAGTCCGGACCAGCGGCCCTCAACGCCAAGACCCAGTGTTCCGGCTTTGATGCCAATACCGAGTTCGCTGTCATCCGCGTTCGCGACACCTGACGTTAGGAATGCCAACGCCAGCACGCCAGCTATATTCTTGAAAATGTTCATATTTCACCCGTTTGCCCAAACGAATAGCTTCCGGTCCAGCGTAAACGGCTGACACAAGCGGTTCTGTGCGGCGCATCACACGATCGTCACATCGAATAACGACGTCGTGCCGATCAACTGGTGAGATAGAATCTGGCGATGTTCCAAGTCAACCCAGTCGGAATCCTGGCCCTGGTCGCCGTCGATCGAGTCTGACGCCAGTCACGGCTAGTCCAGGGTTGGCTCAACCATTTTGTCCTGGCCATACTTGAGGAATATCGCCGGGCGGGCAGCGGGGTCGATATTGATCCGGTCCAGATCGCCTTGCACATGGGGTAGCCTGAGCAGGCGCTTATCCGTCACGCGAAACCACAACCACGGGACCCAGGCCAATAAGTAGGCGCCGAAGTAGCCACTCGGTAACTGCGGAACATCGTCAAGGTGCCGCAGGGCCTGGTAACGGCGTAATGGGTTTGCATGGTGGTCCGAGTGGCGTTCGAGGTTGAACAGTACGAGATTGCTGTAGATGTGGTTGCTGTTCCAGGAGTGCCACGGTTCACACCGTTCATACTTGCCGTTGTCGTCACATTGCCGCAACAGGCCGTAGTGTTCGACGTAGTTCGCGCTGGTCAATTGCCAGTAGGCGAGCGCATTGTGCACGAGCAGAAACGGGACCATTACCCAACCAAATGCCACAATCAGGCCAAGCGTCAACAATACCGTTAGTGCATAGGAGTGCAGAATTTGATTGCTCACATGCCAAACGGATTTGCCGCGGCGTTTCAGCCGGTCTTTTTCAATTGCCCAGGCTTCGGTGATTGCGCCAGGTACTTCGCGCAGTGCAAATCTGTAGATGCTCTCGCCCATACGTGAACTGGACGGATCGCCTGGCGTCGACACATTTTTGTGATGGCCCAGATTGTGATCAATAGTGAAGTGACCGTAGGCGGGCACCGCAAGGACGATCCTTGCCAGAGTCTTTTCGATCAGCGAACTCTTGTGACCAAGTTCGTGGCCGGTATTGATCGCGAGTCCCGCTGTCATGCCCGCAACAACCGCCAGCGAGAGCACTCCCCAAATGCTCAGGTCCTGGCTCGCCGCGTACCAGGCTGCGCCGATCAGTGTGACAAAATGCAATGGCACGGTTGCGTAGGTTAGCCACCGGTAGTAGCGGTCCTGATCGAGTTGCATCACGACTTCCTCGGGAGGATTGTTGCGGTCCTCACCGATCAACCAGTCCAGGGCAGGAGCAAATCCATAATTGAGCAACATCGGAAGCAGAAGCCAAAGCTCGTTTCCTGTCCTTGAGTGCAGCCAGATACCGAGGAACGGCTCCAGCGGATATGCCGCAGACATGAGCCAGAGCCAGCGTTTGCGGTCGATATAGATTATTGCTTCGCCGCTCGGAAGAATCGCCGTGTAGCCCTTCATCTGTTTGCCTCGCTTCTGATGTCATCACACGCTGAAATTATGGCTCTTTATGCGAGACGACTCCATGCCTGCCTCAGCTCAGCTGTCGGATTGCTATACAGTTTGCCTCGATTCGAAAAATGTCGAGCCTGGAAATCGTCAGCAAATCAAAAAGATGGGCAATTGGTACGTATTTTGCTAAAAGAAGGTCAAAGGGCCTCGAAGATTGGGCCTGGAGAGGAAGAACTGACACGCTGCAAAATCGTTTGGTAACGGAGCGACGCACGCATGGACGTGGTTGAAGCGATCAACAATCAGAGAGCGGTGACTGCTCGGCGGGCATTCACCTGGCGGACCATTTTCTATGGTTTCATGCGTTCCCGGCGCCGCAATCTGCGCCGCGAAATCGATGCCGAAGTCGTGTTTCTGGATTGGCATCATCCATGGTTGTTCTTTCTTGCAGTTGGCACGATGTTGTTGAGTTGCCTCGATGCGTTCATGACGCTGCAGCTTCTTGAGCGAGGAATGGTTGAGGTCAATCCGGTAATGGCAGCGATCCTCGGTCGAGGCACAACGGCGTTTGCGGTCAGCAAGATGCTCTTGACGGGGACCAGCATCCTGATCCTCGTATTTCTGGCGAAGTCACGATTTCTGAACAGGTTTCGGACAGGGCTCTTCCTGACCGCGTTTTTCACCATCTATGCCTGTCTGGCCTGTTATGAGTTCGTTCAACTGATCGCGGACATGTAGGCCCGGTTCCGTTCCCAATATCAGTGGCTTGGGCTAAACTAGCGCCCCTTTTTCGCTAGGCCACTGCCGGGTCCCGAGTGACCCCGAAGACCGCCCCGTAATGAGTGATTCCCTGAAGGAACAATACGCCTCCACGCCACTATTTGGCGGCAACGCCAGTGCCGTTGAAGCGCTGTACGAGCGGTACCTGGGGGACCCGGGTTCGGTGCCAGAAACGTGGCGTGACTATTTCGACACACTCGGCGCAGCCGACACCGAAATAGCGCATTCAGCGATCCGCAACGGTCTGCTTGAGGAGGCCCGTGGCGGGAGTCGGCGCAAGACGCACGTTCGGACGTCCGGGGCACAGTCAATCGGGGCATCCGGCGAAAAACAGGCAGCCGTATCACGCCTGATTCAGGTGTACAGCCTGCGCGGCCACCAGATTGCCGATATCGATCCGTTGGGATTGATGGAAAGGCCGGTTCCGGGCGTCTTGAAGCTCGACTACCTGGGCCTGTCGGATGCCGATATGGACACCGATTTCTACACAGGTGGGCTTGCTGGCAGGGGTAACGAGCGGATGAGACTACGCGATATTCTCGTGCTGTTGAAATCGATCTACTGCGGAAAGGTTGGCGCGGAATTCGCCCACATATCGCGTGCACGTGAGCGACTGTGGTTGCGCAAGCGGTTTGAGCAGGGTGCGGCGTCAGACACCCTGTCAAACGATGAGCGAATCTGGATTCTCGAACAACTTACCAGTGCGGAAGGTATAGAACGGTATCTACATACGCGATATGTCGGTCAGAAGCGGTTTTCGCTCGAAGGCGGCGAGAGCCTGATTCCGGCGCTTGACGATCTGATTCAGCAGGGTGGGGCTTCGGGCATACGTGAAATCGTCATCGGCATGGCGCACCGCGGACGCATCAACGTGCTCGTCAATGTCCTCGGTAAATCGCCCGAAGAACTGTTTGAGGAATTTGAGGGCAATTACGATCTCGATGAACTCAAAGGTTCCGGTGATGTGAAATATCACAAGGGATTTTCGGCGGATATGAAAACGGCCGGTAGCAATGTGCACATTGCGTTGGCATTCAACCCGTCGCACCTTGAGATAGTCAACCCGGTCGTTGAAGGGTCGGTGCGCGCGCGTCAACAACGTCGCGGCGATACAGAGAGACAGGAAGTCCTGCCTGTGCTCGTACATGGCGATGCTGCGTTTTCTGGTCAGGGTGTAGTGACCGAGACATTTCAGATGTCGCAGACGAACGGTTTCCGTACAGGTGGAACGATACACATCGTCATCAACAATCAAATTGGATTTACGACCAGCAGACCATCCGACGCACGGTCCACTGACTATTGCAGCGACGTTGCCAAAATGATCGAGGCGCCGATCTTCCACGTAAATGGCGATGATCCTGAAGCAGTTCTGTTCGTGACACGACTCGCGCTCAAGTATCGTCAGAAGTTCAGGAAAGACTTCGTCATCGATCTCGTGTGCTATCGCCGTCATGGGCATAACGAAGCAGATGAACCGTCCGCAACACAACCCATTATGTACGGAAAGATTCGCGCTCACGACACGACGCGCAATTTGTACGCGAACAAGCTCGTCGGCAAGCAGATTATTGATGCGAATGGAATCGAGAAACTGCAGGAAGACTACCGAGACCGACTTGATCGCGGTGAACCTGTGCCGAAATCATCCCTCGGATTGATCGGCGATGAGTTCACGGTTGACTGGAGCCCATTCATCGATGCGAATTGGGATGATGCAGTCGATACCACGATCAGTCCGGCCACCTGCGCAAAACTGAGCAAGGCAATCACTGCGTTGCCAGCCGACATGAAACTGCATGGCCGGGTGCAGCGTATTATCAATGAAAGAATCCGCATGGCATCGGGCGAAATCGATATGGACTGGGGTTTTGCCGAGACGATGGCGTACGCAGCGCTGGTCGACGACGGATTCGACTGTCGGCTCGTCGGCCAGGACAGCGGCCGCGGCACATTCTTCCATCGCCATGCGGTGTTGCATAACCAGGTGAACAATCGCGAGTACACGCCGTTGCAACATCTTGTCGATCGGCCGAACGCATTTCGCGTCATTGATTCTCTGCTCTCCGAAGAGGCCGTGCTCGGTTTTGAGTACGGTTACGCGACAACCGAGCCAAATACGCTGGTGATTTGGGAAGGCCAGTTCGGCGATTTCGTCAATGGCGCACAGGTCGTTATCGATCAGTTCATAAGCTCAGGTGACGCCAAGTGGGCTCGTTCGTGCGGTATGACGTTGTTCCTGCCGCACGGTTATGAAGGTCAGGGACCGGAACACTCCTCCGCGCGGCTCGAGCGATTTCTGCAATTGTGTGCTGAACACAATCTGCAAGTCTGCGTACCGTCAACGCCGGCACAGATGTTTCACATGCTCCGGAGGCAAATGTTGCGCTCGTACCGGACGCCACTTATCGTAATGACCCCGAAGAGCCTGCTGCGTCACAAGATGGCGGTGTCACCCCTGACTGCGCTCTCTGCCGGAGAATTTGAACTGCTCATTCCTGAGGCGGAGAATTTTTCCGCAAAGAAAACACGGCGCGTCGTGTTCTGCAGCGGCAAGGTTTACTACGATTTGCTCGAGGCACGGCAGGTGCACGGAATTGATGACATTGCGTTGATTCGGCTCGAGCAATTGTATCCATTCCCGATTCCCGAGTACGCCAGCCGCCTGAAGCAGTACGATCACGTAGATGAGATTGTCTGGTGTCAGGAAGAACCGCAGAATCAGGGCGCCTGGTATCAAATCAGGCACCGCTTGCACGATCCGCTCAATGATCATCAGCAGCTCTATTATGCCGGGCGCCCGGGTGCTGCCGCGCCAGCATCCGGAATTTTCAAAATTCACTTGCAACAACAGCAAGCGTTGGTTGAAGCTGCCCTCGACATTAAGACAAAAGCGACCAAGTCGGCCAAACGACGAAAGACGAAACGGAAGACCAAATGAGTATTGAGATCAAGGTGCCGCCATTGCCGGAATCAGTCAGCGACGCAACGCTTGTCGCCTGGCATAAAGAGGCCGGTGATTCCGTGTCACGTGATGAGAATCTGGTTGACCTGGAGACCGACAAGGTAGTACTCGAAGTGCCGGCGCCATCGTCAGGCGTGCTGCAGGAGATAAAGGTCCAGGACGGGGCCGTTGTAACTGCCGGTGACGTGCTTGCGATTCTCGATGAAAATGCCGCTGCCGCCGCAGAGGAGAAGGCGCCTGCAGCAAGGTCGGAATCAAAGGCGACGCAACCGCAAGCGACAGATGACAGGAAGCCGATAAAAACGAGCCCCGCCGTACGTCGTTTGCTCGAAGAACATGACCTCGATGAAACGACGGTACTTGGAACCGGCAAGGACGGCCGTGTTACGAAAGCCGATGTTCTCGCGTTCCTGAAGTCGGACGACAGCAGCAACGTGACGCCCGGTGACCCGGCACCACCAGTCATGGACGATGGTGGCTTCGTCGGCCTCGAACGCAGGGAACAACGAGTGCCAATGACTCGTTTGCGTGCCCGCATAGCGGAACGTTTAATCGATGCACAACAATCGGCGGCGATGCTAACGACGTTTAATGAGGTCGATCTAAGCAAAATAATGTCGCTGCGCGCTCGCCACCGAGATGCGTTCGAGGAAAAGCACGGCGTGCGACTTGGGTTCATGTCGTTTTTCGCCAAGGCGGTCACTGAGTCGCTAAAGAAATTCCCTGTCGTCAATGCCTCGATTGAAGGGACCGACGTCATTTATCACAACTACTACGACATCGGCATAGCGGTATCGACTGAGCGCGGTCTCATGGTGCCGGTTATTCGCGACGTCGATCAACTGAGCTTCGCTGAATTTGAGAGGGACCTCGGTGAAATCGCGAAGAAAGCGCAGTCGGGCACGATAGAAATGAAGGAACTGACTGGCGGAACATTTACGATCACGAACGGCGGAGTTTTCGGTTCAATGATGTCGACGCCAATATTGAATCAGCCGCAAAGCGCAATACTCGGTATGCACACTATTCAGAAACGACCGATGGTTGTTGACGACGAAATTGTCGTGCGTCCCATGATGTATCTGGCGCTCACATACGATCACCGCATCATCGATGGCAAAGACTCTGTGCAGTTTCTTGTTTCAGTAAAGGACTTGCTCGAGGATCCGGGGCGCTTGCTGCTTCAAATCTGAAATCGCTTAAAGACTCAGGACGGACAAATCACACATGAGCAATAGTTTCGACGTAGTAGTTATCGGTGCCGGACCCGCAGGGTACATTGCGGCGATTCGCGCCTCGCAGCATGGCATGAAAGTCGCGTGTATTGACGAATGGAAGAACAGGGATGGCAAGAACGCATTTGGCGGTACTTGCCTGAATGCTGGTTGCATACCGTCGAAAGCACTGCTTGAGTCTTCAGAGCTTTTTCATCGCGCACAACATGAGTTTAAGAAGCACGGAATTACGACAGGTGATGTCGCTATGGATGTCACGGCCATGCAAAAGCGTCGCGCCGGGATTGTGCGGCAGTTGACCGGTGGCATCGCAGGATTATTCAAAGCCAATAATATTAAGGGCCTCGTTGGTCACGGCAAACTTCTGGCCGGTAAAAAGGTGGAATTCATGCCCGTCAACGGTGACGTCGAAGTAATTGACGCCGAGCATGTCATTCTCGGTTCCGGCTCGGCCCCGATTGAGCTCGGTGTCGCGCCCTTCGATGGTGAAAAAATTGTTGATTCCTGGGATGCGATTGAATTCGACGCAGTGCCCGGTAGTCTTGGCGTTATTGGTGCAGGCGTCATCGGTCTTGAACTTGGCAGCGTGTGGGCACGGCTTGGTGCAACTGTCACGATTATCGAAGCTTTGGATGACTTCCTGTTTATGGCGGACCGTGACGTGGCTGCTGTTGCTGCCAAAGATTTCAAGAAGCAGGGGCTCGATATCAGACTCGGCGCGAAGATGACATCCGCCAAGGCGGGTAAAACCGGTGTAATTGTCGAGTACGAGGACAAGGAAGGCACGCATTCGATTGAAGTCGAGAAGCTCGTGGTCGCCGTCGGTCGTCGGCCGTTCACTGACGGTTTGCTGGCGGATGACTCGGGCATACAGCTCGATGATCACGGCTTTGTCGTTGTTGATGATGAGTGCAGAACGCGCGTCAAGGGTGTGTATGCTGTTGGCGATTGTGTCCGAGGACCGATGCTCGCTCACAAGGGGTCGGAAGAGGGCGTGATGGTCGCCGATCTGATTGCGGGTGAACTTGCCGAGGTCAATTACAGCGTCATCCCATCAGTCATTTACACGGCGCCTGAGATCGCCTGGGTTGGCAAGACTGAGGAAGAGGTGCAAGCGAGCGGCCGCCCCTACAAGACAGGATCGTTTCCGTTTGCAGCCAATGGCCGGGCAAAGGCGCTGGGACAGACCAGCGGCATGGTCAAAGTGATTTCGGCGTCAGACGATGACGAGATACTCGGCATCCATATTGTCGGCCCCATGGCGGGCGAACTGATATCGGAAGCCGTTCTCGCCATGGAGTTTTCGGCGAGCACCGAAGATCTGCAGCGAACGATTCACGCGCATCCGAGTCTGGCTGAGTCGATACACGAAGCGGCACTCGCCGCCGACAATCGCGCGCTAAATTACATAAACCGACCATAGCGTTCGCGCAGCGGGCCGTTACCGGATCGCACAGGCACGCTCCCGGGTATGTGCTCTCGCTTGACTTCGACGCACAGGCCTGCGATCGCGATGATTGTCTCGCTCATGGCTCGCTTCGCTGCGCTTTACTTCGCTCGACAAAACATCCCGCCCGCAGGCCCTCCCATCTCTGCAGAGGCCTGCTACCGGTGTGTGTGCTCGAGCGTCGTGCGTAGCGCTGCGACGCAGGACGCCAAAGCAAGCGGAGGACGATCTGAGCGAGCCAGGGATGGCGAGCGAAGTTAAGTGAGAGCACATACCCGGTAGCGAGCCTGTGTAGCGTGCTAAAGGCCGACTCGGTGGGCGCCGACTTTATTTTTTCCAGAAATCGGCGTTCTTGATTCCGAGTGCCTCCGGGTCGAATGTGTACTTATCGACGCCTGCTTTGCGTTGCGACTCGTAATCCCTGAGCGCCTTGATTGCTGGCCTGCCCATGAAAAACAAGATCAGTATCGCGATGATATTGAGCCAGGCCATCAAGCCGACTCCGATCTCACCCAGTCCCCACGCCAGGCTCGCGGTTCGAATAGCGCCATAAAAGACAGACGTCATCAGTGCCAGTTTCAGGATGAACAGCTCGCCCGGGAATGTGAAGAATCGCCGCAGATAGGCGACGTTTGTTTCGGCGATATAGTAATACGCGAGCAATGTCGTGAATGCGAAGAAGAACAGGGCAACCGCAACAAATGGCTTGCCGACGCCTGGTAAGGCGCTCTCGACCGCCAGTTGCGTATAAGTCGGCGTGTTTGGATCAATGTCGGTTAGCACATTTGTAACAAGCATGCTGCCGTCGGTGCCGTGCACGTTATAAGAGAACGTGATCAGGATCATAAGTGCTGTGGCGGTGCATACGAACAATGTGTCGATATACACCGAGAATGCCTGCACCAGTCCCTGCTGGGCTGGGTGGTCCACTTCCGAGGCTGCCGCCGCGTGCGGACCGGTGCCTTGCCCGGCCTCATTTGAAAAGATGCCGCGTTTAACACCCCAAAAGACGGCGCCTCCGCCAAGCGCGTTGACTGTAAATGCCTCGCGGAAAATCAAGCTGATGACATCCGGCAGTTCCGACACGTTCATGCCGATAATGACAACTGCTGTTACGACGTATCCGAGTGCCATGAACGGTACGACGATCTGAGTGAAATGCGCGATGCGCTTTACGCCGCCGAAGATGATAAAGCCGAGCATGGCTACAACCGCAATCGCTACGGTCAATTTCGTCGTGCTCAACGCGCCGAACCAGGTATCGAGTGTTTCGCCGCCACCGAATGCAAGCTCCGCCGCATTGCCGATGGCATTGGATTGAATACCTGGAAGCAAAAGCCCCGTGGCGACAATCGTCGTTACCGCGAACAGCCATGCGTACCACCGCTGTCCCATGGCTTTTTCAATATAGAAAGCTGGCCCGCCACGGTACTCGCCATCCTCTTCTTCCTTGTAGATCTGGCCGAGTGCCGATTCGATATATGCCGTGGCCGAGCCAAGAAAAGCGACGACCCACATCCAGAATATCGCGCCGGGCCCACCAAACCCGATCGCCGCTGCAACGCCGGCAATATTGCCAGTGCCAACCCGACCCGATAATGAAACGGACAGGGCCTGGAAGGATGAAATGCCGGCGTCCGAGCTCTTGTTCGCGAACAATAATCTGATCATTTCGCGGAACAACCGAACCTGCACGAAGCGCGTTAGCAGCGTATAGAAGAGTCCCGCGCCCAGGCACAGGTACACGAGTGCCGGACTCCAGACATAGCCGTTAATTTGGTCGACGATTTCCTGCATGCCGGCTCCTTTTTTGTTATTCAGACCGGGCGCCACGGATAGTAACCGAAAAAACGTATCGGAGGGCCGGCAGTAGGGAGTAATGCTGACTTTCCTGATGCAAGCGGCACGCGCTATAGTGGCCGCTTCCTTGAACAGGAGTCCGATGATGACATGGTGGGCGTGGTTGATCTTGGGCGCGGTTCTGCTGGGTGCAGAACTGTTTGCAGTAGACGCGCAGTTTTACCTTGTATTTCTCAGCGTATCTGCGGCTATCGTTGGTCTGGCCGGGTTGTTCGGCGTTGTGACGCCTGAATGGGTGCAGTGGCTTTCGTTCGCAGTTCTTTCGCTTTTCTTTTTCCTTACTTTCCGCCGCACTCTGTACAAAAAAATCCGTGGGGGTGGTGACGAATATCCCGAATCGATTTCCGGGGAGCTAGTAACGGTTGCCGAAAACCTGGCGGTAGGCGCTGATGCGCGTACGGAGTATCGGGGAACCAAGTGGACTATTCGTAATGTCGGCGACGCAATGATCAGCGGCGGCACACGCGCCAAGGTCGTCAAAGTAGATGGGCTGACTTTGCACGTCGAGGCCGAGTGATTTTATAAAGGAAGCATCCAATGGATATGTCATTAATTGTCTCATTGGCGATCGTAGTGGTCGTCATAATCATCCTTCTCAAGACGGCCGTCGTGGTGCCGCAGCAAAATGCCTTCGTGGTTGAACGTCTCGGCAAATTCAATTGCAAACTCGACGCCGGATTTCATATTCTCTTTCCGTTTCTGGACAGAGTTGCATACAGGCACACGCTTAAAGAACAAGCTGTCGATATCGCTGAACAAATCTGTATTACCAACGACAACGTGCAAGTTGGCGTAGATGGCGTGTTGTACATGCAGGTGCTTGATCCGGCGCGTGCGTCGTACGGTATCGGCAACTACATGTTCGCGATATCGCAACTGGCGCAGACCACGCTTCGTTCCGAAATCGGCAAGATCGATCTGGACAGAACGTTTGAGGAGCGCGGCGCAATCAACGCAAACGTGGTCGAAGAGCTCGATAAGGCGTCAGATCCCTGGGGTGTCAAAGTCCTGCGTTACGAAATCAAGAACATCAATCCGCCGCACGACGTCTTGAGTGCGATGGAAAAGCAGATGCGTGCGGAGCGAGAGAAGCGAGCTGTGATTCTGACGTCAGAGGGTGTACGTGACGCGAAGATCAATGAGGCCGAGGGTGAAAAGGTGCGGGTGATCAAGGAATCTGAGGCAGCCAAAATGCAGCAGATCAATGAAGCGCAGGGTGAGGCGGAAGCAATCCTGGCTGTTGCGACCGCGACGGCCGAGGGCCTGACAAGGGTCGCAAATGCCGTTATCGCACAGGGTGGCCCCGAGGCGATGCAATTGCGCATTGCCGAGCAGTACATTGGCGAGTTCGGCAATCTTGCCAAGTCCGGCAATACCTATGTCGTGCCGGCCAATCTCGCCGATCTGACGTCGATGATGGCTCTGGCGACCGATATCGCCAAGAGCAAAACAGGGACAGGAGCCAACTGACGGGCTGATCAGGCCTTGCGCTTGACCGAAACTACGTTGGCTAACTGTTCAAGGCGCGAGATCGCGGTACTGAGCGTCGGCAGATCCTGAATCTCGATGCTGATATTCATGATCGTCTGCATGGATTTCTTGTCCGTGTGACTCGACATGTCAGTGACGCTGGCGCCCTCATCGGCCAACACGGTACTGATGTCTCGTATCAGGCCTGTGCGATCGTGAGCTCGTAATATCAGGTCAACAGGGTAGGTTGCCGATTCCGATTGGCCCCAGTCGACTTCGATGATGCGCTCTGGGTTGCGTTGGTTGAGCCCAAGAAGATTGCCACAGTCCTGGCGGTGAATGCTGACGCCACGGCCAAGCGTGATGTAACCGACGATTGCTTCCGGGGGTACAGGCTTGCAACAGCGCGCGAAGTTACATAGCAGATCGCCAACGCCACTGACAGCGATGTTATCGGATGTCTTTTCTTTACGTTTCGGTCCTCGTTTGGGCCGTATTTTCCTTGGTAAATCAGTGCCGCGCAGGTTTTGCAGCGCTGTCGCGATCGACGCAGATGTAAGATCACCGGCGCCGAGTGAGATGCACAGAGCTTCGGTGTTCTTGTGCTTTAGCTGGCGCGCAATATCACCCGTTGCGACATCGTGCACATTGAGCCGGGACAGTTCACGATCGAGGATTTCTCGGCCCTGACGCTGATGCTGGTCGCGGTCCTGCTGCCGAAACCAGTTGCGCACCTTCGCCCGGCTTCGAGCGCCTGCCAGGTACCCGAGCTTCGGGCTCAGCCAGTCGCGACTCGGTTGTGACTGACTGCCGGTGATTATCTCGATTTTGTCGCCGTTTTGTACTTCGTAGGTCAGCGGCACGATGCGGCCATTTACCTTGGCACCGCGACAGCGATGCCCGACCTGCGTATGCACGTGATAGGCGAAGTCGAGAGGTGTCGCATGCGCAGGCAACTCGACGACGTCACCCTTTGGGCTAATGCCATAAACGCGATCTTCAAACATGTCATCGCGCAATTGCGCCAGCAGGTCCTCTCCGCCATCCGTTGGCTCGAGCAGCTGTCGCAGAAAACGAATTTTTTGGTCGAATGCGTCCGGCAAGCCGCCGCCTTCCTTGTAACGCCAGTGTGCTGCGACGCCTAGTTCGGCCTGGCGGTGCATATCCTGCGACCGGATTTGCACCTCGACCGTCTTTCCTTCGGGGCCGACAACGGCGGTGTGCAGGGATTGATAGTCGTTGTCCTTTGGATTGGCTATGTAGTCGTCAAACTCGCCGGGTAGGTAAGACCAGAGATTGTGTACCGCGCCCAACGCCCCATAGCAGTCTTTGACATCGTCTACGAGGACGCGCACCGCGCGAATATCGTACAGCGCCTCCAAGCCACTGTCCTTGCGCTGCATCTTTCGCCAGATGCTGAAGATATGCTTGGGTCTGCCAGAGATATTGGCCTTGACGCCCTGTTTTTCGAGCTCTGCATGCAGGGTCGACTTCACTTCCTCAATGAAACTCTCCCGTTCCTTTCTTTTCTCGTTAAGCGCACCGGCGATGGATTTGTAGGTATCAGGTTCGAGGTATCGAAATGAAAGGTCCTCGAGCTCCCACTTGAGTTGCCAAACGCCGAGTCGGTTCGCGAGCGCGGCATAAATTTCGCGCGTCTCAATCGCAATGGCGCGTTGTTCTTCCCTGCTGGCCTTCTTGGCATTACGCAATCGATGCAGTTGCTCGGCAATTCGGACGAGAACCAGCCGCACATCCGACACGACAGCCAGCAACATCTTTCTGAGAGATTCGGACTGTTTTGCCGCCAATGCCTCACCCGGACGCCATTCGGAGGGCAAGGCAAAGCGGCCCAGCTGAACTAAATCCAGAATAGTTCGAGAAAGATCCGATAACTTGTTATTTTCTAAGGTTTTAATATCGACGATATCGTCACGCAGTAGGGGATAGACGTGAATTGCGGCAAGCAGATCTTTCGACAAACCAAGCGATTCGACAATCGCAGCAATTGCGCGGCCTTCTGCAATTTGGGCGCTGGCTGCAGAATCGCCCTCAAACGTGTCCAGAAACTTCGACGTGGCGGCAATGATGTCGGCCTGATCGACGCTATTCGCGGAGATTTCGTGTTTGGATGACGACATTTGGCGCAGGTTCGATTGGATGCCTGTGTATGCAATAACCGTTATCATACGCGCAGATTTTGACCCGGGGATGACCGGGTTTTGCTTGGGCGAAGCAGGGAATCATGGCAGGACACAGTAAATGGGCGAATATTCAGCACCGCAAGGGTGCCCAGGACAAGAAGCGCGGTAAGCTTTTTACCAAGCTGATTCGGGAAATCACGATTGCGGCTCGCATGGGCGGCAGCGATTTGGACTCGAATCCACGCTTGCGCCTCGCTGTCTACAAGGGCAAATCCCAGAGCATGCCGAAGGACAACATCGAGCGTGCGGTCAAACGCGGTGCGGGCGAACTCGACGGGGCTAACTACGAAGAATTGCGCTACGAAGGCTATGGCCCCGGTGGCGTGGCCGTCATGGTTGACTGCCTGACCGATAACCGCAATCGTACGGTCGCCGAGGTTCGGCATGCGTTTTCGAAGTTCGGTGGCAATCTCGGTGCCGACGGATCGGTGAATTACCTGTTCAACAACGTCGGACAACTGCTGTATGCGGCCGGTAGCGATGAAGACGCTGTTATGGAAGCGGCGATCGATGCCGGTGCCGAAGACGTTATCGTGGACGACGATCACTCGATTGAGGTTCTGACCGAGCCGGGCGAGTTTGAGTCAGTACGTGACAAGATGATCGAATCGGGGCATGAGCCGGAGAATGCTCAGCTGACAATGCGCGCATCGACGAGTGCAGTGCTCGGTGTAAAGGAAGCAACATCAATGATCAAGTTGCTCGAATTGCTTGAGGATCTCGACGATGTCCAGGAGGTGTATAGCAATGCCGATATTTCAGATGACGTGCTTGAGCAGATCTGAGGATGCATGAGATGGGTTCTAAACGACGAATTCTCGGAATCGACCCGGGTTCCAGGCTTACGGGCTTCGGCGTGCTCGATTTCGAGGGCGATCGACCCGTGTACGTCGCCAGCGGGACGATCAAGAGTCCGGATGGCACGTTTCCGGATCGGCTCAAGAAGATATTCGAATCTGTTAGCAATGTTGTCGATCAGTATCGACCTGATGTGGTGGTGATCGAGAGCGTTTTCATGGCGCGCAACGCAGGTAGCGCGCTCAAGTTGGGTCACGCTCGTTCTGCCGCCTTGTGTGCGACGTTTGCGTTCGACGTTGAGGTATTCGAGTACGCGCCGCGTGAAATCAAACAGGCGGTGGTAGGGACCGGGGCTGCGAGCAAGGAACAAGTTCAGCACATGGTGGTGTCTCTGTTAAAACTTGACGGCGTGCCAGCGGCCGATGCGGCCGATGCACTGGCAGCGGCGATTTGCCATGCTCATCAGCGCAAGTTGCAGTCACAGCTCGGCAACGACAGCCGCATAGCGAATCTGCGATGATTGGCTCACTGCGCGGCAAGCTGACATCCAAGCGGGCACCGCAGATCATTGTCGAATGCGAGGGCGTGGGCTACGAAGTCGAGACGCCGATGTCGACATTCCTGAATCTTCCGGCGATCGGCCAGGATTTGTTTTTGCATACTCATCTGCTCGTTCGCGAGGACGCTCAGATTCTTTACGGCTTTGCATCGGAACGGGAGCGATCGTTTTTTCGTACCTTGCTGCGGATATCCGGTGTCGGAGCCAAAATGGGGCTCGCAATTCTTTCCACAATGAGCGTTACCGAATTCCAGGCCTGCGTGGAATTCGAAGACGCCGCGACACTTGTGAAGATTCCCGGTGTTGGCAAGAAAACGGCTGAGCGCCTGATTATCGAAATGCGGGACAAGATCGACAAATCGTCAGTTTCTCCAGGCAATGCCAGGGCGCCGGTTGAGGCGAGCCCGCGGAGTGAGGCCGTCGGTGCGCTGATTGCGCTCGGGTATAAGTCTGGCGAAGTTAACAAGCTGATCGGCGCGATGGATGTCGATGGCCAGTCTGCTGAAGACATCATTCGGCAAGCACTCAGGCAGGCGGCGCGATAAGCAATGTCCAACATCGAGCATGATCGCCTGACAAGCGCCGAGTCCAGGACCGAAGATCGGGCGTTTGATCGGGCAATTCGCCCCAGGACGTTGGCAGAATACGTCGGCCAACCCGGTGTCAAGCGACAGATGAGAATATTCATCGAGGCGGCGCGGCGACGCAGCGAAGCGCTCGATCACGTGTTGATTTTCGGTCCGCCAGGTCTCGGTAAGACGACGCTCGCACATATTGTTGCGAATGAGATGGGCGTCAACCTGCGGCAGACGTCAGGGCCGGTCCTCGAACGCCCGGGTGATCTGGCTGCTATTCTGACCAACCTCGAAGCGAATGACGTGCTGTTTGTCGATGAGATACATCGACTCAGTCCGGTCGTGGAAGAGGTCTTATACCCTGCGCTGGAAGATTTTCAACTCGACATCATGATCGGGGAGGGTCCCGCGGCACGCTCGATCAGACTTGAATTGCTGCCATTTACTCTTGTCGGCGCGACGACCCGGGCCGGTCTGTTGACATCACCGCTGCGGGACCGGTTCGGCATCGTGCAACGGCTCGAGTTCTATTCGACCGAGGATCTTGAATCGATCGCCGACCGATCCGCGGGAATCCTGAATCTGCCAATTGAAGAGCAGGGCGCCACCGAAATCGCTAAACGTTCGCGAGGAACACCGCGAATCGCCAATCGGCTGTTGCGGCGTGTTCGCGACTTCGCCGAGGTTGAAGGTGATGGTGTGGTTAGCGGTCAGATCGCGATTAGCGCTATGGATATGCTGCAGGTCGACCCAAACGGCTTCGATGCCATGGATCGCAGGCTTCTGCAGACGATTATCGAGAAGTTTGACGGTGGGCCCGTTGGCATCGAGAGTCTCGCCGCTGCTGTTGGCGAAGAACGAGGCACGATTGAGGATGTCATCGAACCCTATCTGATCCAGCAGGGCTTCATGATGCGTACTGCCAGAGGCCGCGTAGCGACGAAAAATGCGTATTTGCACCTGGGGCTCAAACCTCCCAACAACCAACAGCCGACGGAACTCCCGTTATTCGATGAGGACTGACTAACGGATGCCTGTCAGCGATAACGCCAAGCCCTTCGAATGGCCCGTGCGCGTTTATTACGAAGACACCGACGCGCAGGGTGTCGTCTATTACGCCAATTATTTTCGCTTCATGGAGCGCGCCCGCACCGAATGGCTGCGCGCACTGGGCGTCGATCAGGTGGCGATGATGGAAGAACAGCGGCGTATTTTTGTTGTAACGGAAACCAAGGCCGAGTTTATCGTGCCGGCCCGATTTAACGACCAGATCATAGTGACAGCTCGTCTTGCGGGACTTACGCGGGCGACTTTCGATATTGAGCAGAATATTTATCTCGACAGCCTGGACGGCGAGTTGCTGTTGCGCGGTGGCGTGCGAGCGGCCTATCTCAACGCCGACACCTTGCGACCGGTTAGAGTCCCGGCTTCGATCTTTGAGGAAGTGAAATCATGACGTCAGATATGTCCGTTGTCGGCTTGCTGCTGGATGCGAGCATGCCGGTGCAAATCGTAATGATCCTGCTGATGCTCGCATCGCTTATGTCGTGGAGTATCATTTTTACCAAGCGACGCCTGATTCGGCGCACGACAGACGCGTCGGACGATTTCGAGGCGAGCTTCTGGTCAGGCGGCGATCTGAACACGCTGTACCGCAGCGCAACGCGCGAAAGCGGTGGCAGCTCCGGCATGGCGAGCATTTTCGAGTCAGGCTTCCGTGAGTTCAACCGCGCGCTGCAGCAGGGCGACATCAGTGCCGAAAAAATCGTCGAAGAGTGCCGACGTGCGATGCGCGTTGCACAGATGCGCGAAGTCGATCGTCTCGAGCAGAGTCTGGCGACGCTGGCAACAATTGGCTCGACGAGCCCCTACGTCGGCCTGTTCGGTACGGTCTGGGGCATCATGAATGCATTTATGGGGCTGGCCAACGTGCAGTCTGCAACACTTGCGGTCGTCGCTCCGCCGATTGCAGAGGCCCTGATCGCCACAGCCATGGGCTTGTTTGCCGCAATTCCCGCTGTTATTGCGTACAACCGCTACGCCGACCAGGTCGTTCGCCTCGAGTATCGCTACGACGGCTTCACCGAAGAATTCTCAAGTATCTTGCAGCGACACGCGCGCAGCAAGAAAGGAGTCTGACATGGCCGCGCCGATGCAGAAGCGCAAGCTGATGGGCGAGATCAATGTCGTCCCCTACATCGATGTCATGCTCGTGTTGCTTGTCATATTCATGGTGACGGCGCCGTTATTGACTCAGGGTGTCAAGGTTGAGTTACCGGAGGCCGGCGCCGAACCAATCGAAGACGTACCCGATCATCCGCCATTGGTGCTCAGCGTTGATGCGGAGGGGAATCTCTATGTCAACGTAGGTGACGACGAGGACGAGCCTGCTTCCGCGAAAGAAGTTGTTGCACGCGTTGGTGCTGTGATTCGGAATCGGCCCGATACGCCGATTCTCATCAAGGCCGATCGTGCGGTGCCATACGGCAACGTCGTCGGCGCAATGGTTTTGTTGCAACAAGGCGGCGCGGATGCGGTCGGATTTGTAACAGATCCTCTGGAAACCTACCCCGTACCTGAATAGGTTGTTGCCGAGTGGTTCATGATACACACAATGTGATTCCGGTAACGCTGGCGTTGCTTCTGCATGTGCTGTTGTTCAGCTCGCTGATCGTCGTGATCGATTTTGGCGATCGGACACGGCTTGCCGTACCGCTCGCGATCAAGGGAACGCTCGTAACCGACAACGCCATCGTGATCCCGCCCAAGGTCGAGGAGCTTGTGCCCCCGGAGCCCGATACCAGCGAGCAGGATCGCCTGCGGGCTGAAGAACTGAAGCGTCAGGAAGATGCTCGCATCGAGAGGGAGCGGCTCAACCGTATCAAGCAGCAGGAAGAGGAGCGCGCGGAAAAGAGACGCATCGAAGACGAAGCCGAAAAGGAGCGCAAACGCATCGAGGCACAACGTGCGCGCGAGGCCGAAATCGATCGGCAACGGCTAGAAAACGAGCGCCTGCGCGCAGAGGCCCAAGCTGCGCGGGAGGCGGAGATCGACGCTGAAACGAATCGTCTTGATGCGATGAGCGCCAACGCGAAGGCAGCATATATATTCGCGATTCAACAGAGGATCAACCGAACTTGGGTAAGGCCACCATCCTTCACCGTCGGCATGAAATGCGTGCTGAACGTCCGGCAGCTGCCAGGCGGAGAGGTTGTCAGCGTGACCTTAGGCAGCTGTGACGGCGACGAAGCGGTCAAACGATCGATCGAGGCTGCCGTTTATAGGGCTTCACCTTTGCCGACACCTGCAGACCCAAGCGTATTTGATCGCAATTTGCGGTTAATATTCGAACCTGCAGAGTAGATTATACCTATGGTCTTATTACGAGGTTGACGTGCGCAAATTATTAGTCACATTTTGTTTGATTTCGACGTTCCTGACCGGTGTGGCTCAGGCAGAGCTTGATATTGTTATCACCGAAGGCATCAAGCGCAGGCCGATTGCGGTCGTTCCATTCGGTTGGGAAGGGAACTCAGGGGATGTCCCGCTCGATATCGCCGATGTGATCAGTAGCGACCTGACGCGAAGCGGCCGCTTCGCGCCGATACCCGAAGACGACATGCTGCAGAAACCGACGTCTGGCGTCGATGTGGACTTCGATGACTGGTCAATACTCGGTGTTGAGGCGGTCGTCGTGGGCCGGGTCGTACAGACCGGTGACAACGCCTACAACGTTCAGTTTCAGTTGTTTGACGTTTTCGGGCGAGACCAGCTCGTGGGTTATCGCATGCCCGCAAGCCGCGGCACAATGCGCCGTGCCGCGCACCGTGCGGCCGACATGATCTATGAGAAGCTAACCGGCATCAAAGGCGTATTCGATACCAAAGTGGCCTACGTGACCGCAGAGCAACGCAGTGGCCGGCAACTGTACTCGCTGATCGTTTCGGATCAGGACGGCGAGAATGAGCACAAGATCATGGAGAGCAACGATCCGATCATGTCGCCAGCCTGGTCGCCGGACAGTCGTCGCCTCGCGTACGTGTCATTCGAGGGCAACAAGTCCTCGATATTCATTCAAACACTGCGGACGGGCAACCGCATTCAGGTATCGAGCCGGCCGGGCATCAACGGCGCGCCCGCGTTTTCACCCGACGGCCGAAAACTGGTGCTTACGCTGGGCGGTGTAGACGGCAATCTTGACATCTTCGTTCTCGACATCAATTCGCGGCAGGCGCAGCGAATCACAAGCCATCGAGCGATCGACACTGAAGGAAGCTGGTCGCCCGACGGCCGTTTTATCTACTTCACATCGGATCGGGCAGGCGGCCCGCAGATCTATCGCGTGTCAGCAAATGGTGGCGCAGCTGAGCGCATTACGTTCGAGGGGAGTTATAATGCACGACCGCGCCTTTCTCCGGATGGCTCGAAGCTCGCAATGGTGCATCTCGATCGCGGCAACTACCGCATCGCTGTCATGGATTTGAGACGTAAGGATCTGCTGGTGCTGTCGGCAGGGCGACAGGACGAATCGCCGAGTTTCGCGCCAAACAGCGATACACTGATTTACGCGACACGACAGACGCGCAACGGCGTGTTGGAGAGCGTGACCGCGGACGGGTTGATCCGGCAACGATTGACCTCGGGGCAGGGCGACGTCAGGGAGCCGGTCTGGTCGCCTTTCCAACGTTTCTAGATAGTAGTAATCTAGATTAAGAATAGCTTTTAACTTATTGTATTTAATATTTTTATTACCTGACATTTTTCGAGGATTTCGACATGTCTCAGTACAAATTGATAGCATTACTTCTCAGTTTCGCGCTGCTGGGTGCTTGCGCGTCACAGGATATTCCCGATCCTGACCCAATGGATTCGACGGTCGGTAGCGAAGACGGTGCGAACACGGACGGAATGGATGGTAGCGGGCTCGGTGATGGAGAATTCATTGATTACGACGCCGGGGAACTCACAAACATCATCTATTTCGACTTCGACTCGTACGAGTTACGGCCAGAGGATGCAGAGATTGTCGCCAGACATGGCCGACAGATGGCCGACGAATCACGTTTAAGCGTACGGCTCGAAGGCCATGCCGATGAGCGCGGGTCCCGCGAATACAATATCGGTCTTGGCGAGCGTCGTGCTCAGGCTGTGCGTCGCGTGCTCTTAATACAAGGCGCCAGTGCATCGCAGATATCGACGGTAAGCTTCGGTGAGGAGCGTCCAGCTGCGTTCGGCAGCGACGAGGGAGCCTGGGCGCAGAATCGCCGCGTCGAAGTAAAGTATACGAACTAACGCTTGAGCCATACGATTTTGAGTATTCATAAGTCGATATTGTTGTCGCTGTGTGCGGCTGCGATGAGTGGTTGCACGTTGCTGCAACCGCCGCCCTCGGAAGATCCGGTGCTGATCCAGTTGAACGAGCTGGAGCGGCGGCTTGAGACGATCGAGCGGATCGTCGACAACCAGAGTCTTGTTCAGCTGGCGCAACAGGTCAGTTCGCTCGAGCGGCGCACAGACCAGTTGCAGGGACAATCCGAAACTCTGGAATACAATTCCGAGGAGACGGCGGATCGACAACGGCAGCTATACGCCGATCTCGATTCACGCATCCAGGAACTCGAGAGTCGTCTGCAGGCGTTGCGGGAAAATAGTGTTCTCGATGGCGGTACGTTGCCACCCGGTCAGCTGCCGGTGCCTGGCGGATCCGACCGGGATAACTACCAGGTTGCCTTCGAGCTTCTCAAGGAAGAGCGCTACGACATGGCCGCGGCAGCGTTCAAGCAGTTCCTGCTGGCATTTCCTGACAGTGAACTGGTCGATAACGCGCAGTACTGGCTGGCCGAGTCTTACTACGCGTCAAATAGTTTCGAGCAGGCACTGCAGGATTTCCAGGTGGTTATCGATGAGCATCCACGCTCGAGCAAAGTGCCCGATGCGCTACTGAAAATGGGCTTTTGCAATTACAACCTCAAACGCTGGGACGCCGCGAGAGTGACTTTGACCCGCGTCCAAGAAGAACACCCGAAAACGACGGCGGCGAGGCTGGCCGGGCAGTACCTCAATCGCATGGAATCCGAGGGCGTTTGAGGCGTGGCGCCACTTGTCATTTGGCGGCGGTTCGGTATCATGCCGCCGGCATTCCAGTGGCGACCTGCCACAAACCCTGCGGGGCGTTAGCTCAGAGGTAGAGCATTCGGCTTTTAACCGACTGGTCGTAGGTTC
>Ga0255052_10000328_pt1 | contig 38039 bp, 33 predicted proteins | sample JV7_2_21_MG_FD_188632 | JGI IMG/M metagenome (GOLD analysis project Ga0255052, IMG submission 188632) | Seawater microbial communities from Jervis Inlet, British Columbia, Canada - JV7_2_21 | ecosystem: Environmental > Aquatic > Marine > Inlet | place: Canada: British Columbia | collected...
GACCGGTTGCGTCCAACCACTGCACGATCACGGCTTCGTCGACCCCTGCCGTCAACATTTCGACGACCTTGCCAATCACGGGGTCGACAGCGAGGGAGGAGGCTTCGGCCTCTGCCGATCGGTTCGCTGACAACAGCACGAGTCCCAGCATGACGACTACCGGCAACCGAGGATTCCGCATGGCTTCAGACTGGGTCGGTTTCATCAATCTATCGTCTCTCATCCACACACTAGTGGACTGTAACGCTTGTAGACGAACTCCAGGGGCAGATTGCCAAGAATGTAGCCGCCTTCGAGCTACCACTTCTTGATGGTGGTCTCCCCGTTTGCGTACATGCCGCTGTCGACGTTATTGGCAATCATCTCACCGGCGACCTGGTTGTATTCAAGGTCGATCGACAGACCGCGACCACGAAACCCACCACTCAGCTCCCAGCCGTTGGCCTTGTCCAGATCGCATTTCGTGGTGTTGTTACAGACCTGGACGCCATCGACCTCCTCGGTGTAGGCAAGATCGTTGTCATTGTGGGTCCAGTAAAAGGCAGCGGCCTCGAGGGCGTAGTTGAACGACCCCCGCTTGAAGTCGCCCTGGTCGCGCTGGATCGGTTCGCGAGGGTAATAGGTGAGACGACCGGCTCCAACCCAACCCAGATTCCAATCGCCAGCGTCGTTGACCGGGGTGTCAAAGTCCATCCTCTTGTTGTCGGGATCGAAACTCTCTCCGCCGACGTTGAACTTGTACTCGAACCTCTTGCTGTCGGTGTTGCCGTCGATGCGAAATCCGAGCATTCGATCTGGACTGCCGAAGTTGTGCTGTCCAACGAACCAGCGCTCGACTGTCTGTTGCCGCTTCGAAGAAGTCAGGAACTCCCGTGAGAAGACAGCTTTGGAGTTGCCGATGAACACCTTGTGATTTGTCCAGCCGATGTACTGCATATAGGCATCCTTGACAGCCACTTCGTCTGCATCGAGCGATTTACCAAAATCGACCTGGATCTTCCCCTCCCAGTTCTTGGTCACGGACCCGGCAATGTATGGCCGCAACCGCCGGAAGAATATGGTGTCCTGGGAGTCGCTCAGGCCCTCTCACGGATCATCGCTGATGTACAGGTACTGGATCTGGATTCGGGCGCCGAATTCGATGAACTTGTCGCCGTCCTCGTAGACCTTGATGCCGGCGTTGGCCGCCGGAGGTGTGCCCACAGCGGCGATGCACGCGACCATGAGGACGATAAACAAGCGTTGGAACATCGACTGTTTCCCCCTTTGAACGATGTTTTGGAACCGAATTGACCGCAACTGGTTCGCCTGGCAGACCTGCCGCTGGCAACCCCACCTCCCGGGCCCACCTCATAGCCTAGATTGATTTGTCGGTCTGTGGAAGGGGACGATCCGCCCTTTGAGCCGCTTTGATTCCTACTGTCTCTCGACGGATTCGTCCGGACGCTTCTGGCGGGCCTCCTGGCTACGGATGATCGGCTCGACCACCAGATCCCGATCAAAGGCCAGGCGAAAGATCTCCTGGTGCTGCTCCAGCTCCCAAAGTTCCAGCGTCAGCTCCTCGGACGCCACCGGCCGCAGGACGATCGCATCGTCTCGGATCTCCACGACCAGATCTTCGACACGCTGCGCTCGGGGTCGCTCCAGGTGGTCGGCAATCCGCAGACAGGCCGCCAGGGTCCACAGCAGACGCTGGTCTGAGTCGAGGCAAAGAGACTCATACGGACCGAGGCGGGGCTTGCCACGCAAGTGGTAACGGACCAACAGGGCCAGCAATGCCTGCTCGCGATGGGTGAAACCGTTCAAGGGAGCCGACGAGACCAGGTACTCCCCGTGCCGGTCGTGTCGATAGATGTTTACCGCCAGACCGATGTCCTGAAGAACCACGGCCGCATCGAGCAGGTTGGCCTCCCGGGCCCCAAAGCCGTGGATCGGTCGCAGCTCCGAGAACAGGCTGGCAGACAATCGGCGGGTCAGTCGCACGTGCTCTTTGGACTGCGCATAATGGTGCAAGAGATTCTGCACGCTGAAGCCTCGCAAATCGTGAACAAGGTGGGGCGCCGGGAAGAATCGACGGAACAAGGCCCCCTCGCGCAGACCCAATCCCGAGATCCAGAGCCCCTCCTTGGCGGCCTGCCGAAGCAGCCAACGACAGACCACCGCTCCGGCCACGATGACATCGGCTCGATCTGCTTTGATCCCGGGGATCTGGCCCCGCTTTTTCGTCTTCAGATCCAACAGTCGATCGAGGAGTCGCTCAAGGTCCTCGTGCCGAAGGAAGTACCCATGGATCCTGTCCATCAGGGGGTACGTCTGCTCCTTCTGCACAGCCCGAGCGAGATTGCGGATGGTGCCACCCATGGCCACCATGGGCAGGGATCCACTCTTCATGCGCTGCACCAAAGGACCCAGAGATTTGGCTACCGCCTCCTCCAGGCGCCCGATCTCTTTGGTCCTCGGAGGATCCGATGCGAGATACTCTTCGGTCAGTCGCACCGCTCCCAGCGGATGTGCCGCTCCCTCGACAAACTGCCGCCCCTGCATCAACGAGATCTGGGCACTTCCACCCCCGACATCGATCACCCAGGCGTCGCCGAACTCGAAGCTGTTGGCGACGGCGAGGACTCCGAGCTCGGCCTCCTCCTCACCGCTGAGAATAGAGAGGTTGAGCTTTAGCGAACTGAGCCGATCGAGAAACTCCTGCTGGTTCTTGGCATCTCGCACGGCGCTGGTCGCCAGGACCTCCAGTCTTGAGACTCCGGTACTACGAGCATAGTCCGAGAAGAGCTCGAGAGCTTTGACCGTCCTTTCCTGGGCTGCCTCGGCCAGCCTGCCCTTCTCTCCGAGGCCCTCTCCCAATCGGACCGGCTTGCGAATCTGGTCAGCCAAGCGGAACCACTGCCCCTGCTCAAAGGAGAAGACCACCAAACGGGCGGTATTCGATCCGAGATCGACGATTCCGAGTCGCTGCATGCGAACCTGTAGCCTTATCATCAATGGTATCGCTATACCCCCAGTGGATTGCAAGAGGAGAGTGCTACCATCGCGCTCGCTGCGATGAGACCATCGATCCCAGGAGCCCTTTCCATATGCCTGGCCGCCACCCTGTGGGGCTTGGACGGTGTTGTGTTGACTCCTCGCCTCTTCAGTCTCAGCGTCCCGTTTGTCGTCTTTCTCCTGCATCTGGTTCCATTTGTACTGATGCAGCCTTTCTTGTTCGACACCTACGGTGTTCTGCGACGATTGGAGATCGAAGACTGGCTGACGCTGGCCCTGGTGGCTCTCTGTGGTGGAATCTTGGGGACCTTCTCCATCGTCAAGGCCCTCTTCCTGGTCGAGTTCAATCAACTCAGCGTGGTGGTGCTCCTCCAGAAGCTGCAACCGGTTTTTGCCATCGTGCTGGCTGGCGTCCTGCTGGGCGAGAAAATCACCCGCCGTTTTCTGCTCTGGGCGACACTGGCAATTCTCGGGGCCTATTTCCTCACGTTTGGACTGAGGCTGCCCGAGCTCGGCAATGGCTCGTCAACCACGATGGCCGCCGCATGGGCCGCAGTGGCAGCTGCGGCCTTCGGCTCCGCCACAGTATTCGGCAAGAGGCTGTTGGAGAGTCTGGATTTTCGCCAGGCCACCTTTGCACGCTACGGACTGACAACCCTTTTGGCGTTGATCTATCTCCTCGTCGGCGGCGAGGGCTTGCCTTTCGATACCGTCAGCCCGACAAACTGGCTGTTGATTCTCGTCATTGGCCTGACCACGGGTAGTGGGGCCATCTTCCTCTTCTACTTTGGCCTCAGCCGGGTAAAGGCCAGCGTCTCGGCCATCTGCGAGCTTTGTCTCCCTTTGAGCGCTATCGTCTTCGACTACCTGGTCAACGGATCGATCTTGGGACCCTGGCAATGGGCCGGAGCCGCCGCCTTGATCCTGGCCATTTTCAAGGTCTCGGTGACTCCACATGGGCAACAGACCAGCGAATCGTCAGCGTAGGGGTAGGGGCTTCGTGCGTGAGCTGGCAAACCTGGCCAGTCGCCTGCTTTGAAACCCTGATTGGGTGCCGGAGTACCCGCCTTACAAGTCCTCGTCGCCGTGACGGATCCGATCGTAGGGCTGCACCACCGTGGAGGCGATATTGCTCAGATGAGCGCTAATGCGGCGCAAGATTCGAGCACCAGAAGCATAGACAATGGCCATATCGGCACTCAGGTCGCTGGCCGCAACTTTCTTGGTGTAGTCGACCAGGGCCTTCTTGAGCTCGGCATGTTGAATAATCACGGTTGCAGCCATCTCGGAATCGTCCTGGCGAAACGCCTCCTCGCAGACCTCGAACAGGGGCCGTATGCGAGCCGCCAGCGACTTCAACTCGTCGGCAGCGAGCCCTTCTCTAGGACTTCTGGCCAAGCTCACCAACTCACCCAGGCCACGAGAGAAGTCCCCGATGCGCTCGGCATCCTGCACCATGCTCACCAGGATCAGACTCGCGACGAGATCCTGCCTTGGATTCACAGTCAGGTGCTCGAGGATCGTCCTGCGGACCATGCGCTCACCGTCGTCGACGACATCGTCCATGTGATCCAGATCCACCTGCAGCTCTTCATTATCCAGCAGCGCCGACAGAGAGTGGTCCAGCATCTTGGCAGACTGTCTGAGCATGGTGGACACATCCTCGAAAGCTGCTTCCACCAGGGTAGATCTCTTGCCCGATCCGAAGAGTTGCTGGAACATATTTAACCTCCAAGCTCAAGTCACTGATCAAAGGGCCCCGGTCACCAACAGCATGAGTAGTGGCAGCCCAAAGAAAGCCAACACGATATAGGCCGTAGCAAGCATCCGGTTTTGACTTCCCAGGCGGCCCACGCTGCGTGCCAGACTGAGGGGAATCCTACGCATGAACGGCGGCACGTAGATCAACGCAGCCGCGGAGAGATTGAATAGCAGATGAGAGAAAGCCACCGTCACCGCCGCTGGACTGCCGGTAGACAGTGCCGCCAACATGGCGGTAATCGTCGTACCGACGTTGGCACCGATCGTAAACGGGAAAACCTGCTCCAACGTCACCACTCCCGCTCCCACCAAGGGAATCATCAGCGACGTGGTGATGGAGCTGCTCTGGACCATCACGGTTATCGCCAAACCGGCCAGGACCGCAGACCACGGCGAACGAAAAATCGTCCTGTGAAGCGTCCTCTCAGCCCGGCCAGTCATCAGGGCTTTGAGCAGATCCACCAGAAACTTGAGGCTGGCGATCAACAGGGCAATACCGACTATCATGGCCAATGTGCCCGAATCTCCCAGCCACGACACGATGCTCTTCGACACCGGGCGCACGACCTCTTTCAGGGGGTTCAACAGCTTGATGCCGCCGACTCCTTCGAGGATCGATTCCAAATGGCCAGCGCTCTTGGCCAGGAAGCCCGTTGCCAACTCCAGCGGCAGGAGAATCAGTACGGCCATCCAGTTGAAGAAGTCGTGGATCGTGGCCCCAGCGAAGGCTCGCTGGAACTCCTCGCGACGGGTGACGTGGGCCAGGGACACCAGGGTATTGGTGACCGAGGTGCCGATATTGGCACCCATGATGATGGGAATGGCACCCTCGATCGTCAGAGCACCTGCACCCACCAAGGCAACCGTCATCGATGTCGTCGTCGAGGAGCTTTGCACCAGAGTGGTGGCAAGAATCCCGATGAACAAGCCGACAAAAGGGTTGGAGGTGCGCTCGATCAGGGTCTCTGCAAAGCCCTTTCCGAAGAGCTTGAAGGACAAGCCCATCAGATCCAGCCCGACGAAGAAGGCGAACAAAAGGATCAGAAGAACCCCTATCCGGACAAAGCTCTTGGTCCCAGATTCCATCGGCTGATCGGCAGCCGGAGAAATTGAGCTCTCTCGCCCCGATCTCGGAACACTGGTTTCCTTCTCAGACCCCATTTCCAGACCCCTCTGCGAACCCACCTGTAACCGTACTTGCTGCCTGTTCGGCAGAACAGACATCCCCCGGATCTCAGTGTAGCGCAGAAAACCGCGACTCTGAGTCCCGTCCTGGTCCGACGCGGAATCCGTAACGGCGCTGGCAGTGGCTGGGTTATACTCTTGGCCCTTTGACGATCTTTCAACCTCGACGGGAGATGGAGATGCCGGATCCAAAGCTGACTCAAATCACAGGAATTGGACCCGGCACGGCCCCCAAGAAGGACAAGAAAAAGCGGAAGAAGTAGTCCAACTCATGCCCCCTGCCCCTGTCAGCTACCGCCTCGACGATACCGCTGCCGGCCGCCGGGTCCTGGAGATCGCGGCCCGGCGATTTGCCCACGATCGCCAGACGATCGAATCCCGTAGTTCCACCTACTACGACACCTTCGATTGGCGAATATTTCGACAAGACAGCGTGCTCAAGGCACAGTTCGATGGGCGCTCCAGAGTCCTGTACTGGACGCGAAACGACGGCGCGGAGATTCAGCGGGCTCCCATCACTGAAAAGCCTGGCTTCGTCTGGGATCTCCCTCCCGGTGGCCTTCGTGAGGGCTTGGGGCCCATCCTCGAGATGCGGCGCCTACTGCCGATGTTCACTATCGAGGCGCAAGCGGAAACGCTGAAGGTTCTAGACAATCGTCGAAAGACCGTGGCGCGGCTCCAGTTCGAGGTCTCCAAGGCTCATCCCGCACAGGGTGACAGGCCCACCGCCGATCTGCCAGTTGTCCTACGGGCCATGCCGGTCCGGGGATACGACAAGCAATTCGAGATCCTGGTACAGATGCTTCAGGGTGAGAAACTGGAGGTCCTCGAGGACGACGAGTTTGCACTGGCCGCAGTCGCCACCGGGCTGCAACCTGGTTCCTACTCTCGCAGACTGGAGCTGCAGCTCGAACCCACCATGCGGTCCGACGAGGCTTTGAGGTTCATTCTCAAGAGATTGCTCCAGCTCATGCAGCAGAACGAGCAAGGTCTGCGGGACAACATCGATTCAGAGTTTCTCCACGACTTTCGCGTGTCGGTCAGGCGCACGAGGTCGGCCCTCACACAGCTGAAAGGTGTGCTACCACCCGAGAAGGTGGCCCACTTCAAGACCGAGTTCTCCTGGCTGGGACAGATTACCGGACCGACTCGGGACCTGGACGTCTATCAGCTCAAGATGCCCCACTACCGAGCCAGTTTGCCCCAGCCTCTGCGCATCGATCTCGATGCCCTGGAAGAGTTCTTGGAACGTCATCAGAAGATCGAGCACCAGGACCTGACCCAACTCATGGGCACTCAACGTTTCCGATCGCTGGTCTCAGAATGGGAGGACTTCCTCGAGCAGTCTCTGGCTGAAGACTCCAACCGACCTGAGGGCGCGACACCGATTCTCGAGCTGGCCTCGAAACGGATCTGGCGCAGCTCCCGCAGAGTCTTGAAGAGGGGCGGAGCTATCGGGCCGGATACCCCGGCGGAGGCGCTCCATCGCCTGCGGATCGAGTGCAAGAAGCTCCGGTACCTTCTCGAATTCTTCCGCAGCCTCTACCCGGAAGAGGAGATGCTGCCACTGATCAACGCGCTGAAGCGTCTGCAGGACAATCTGGGTGACTTCAACGATCTAGAAGTCCAACAGGAAACCCTCGAGCAGTTCGCACAGACCATGCTGGTGGAAAAGATCGGCACCGCGAATTCGCTCATGGCCATGGGCCGTCTGGTGGAGCGACTAGAGCACCGACAGGGCGAGGAAAGGAAGATCTTCCACAGACGCTTCGCCCAGTTCTCGAGCCGCAAGAACCGTCAGAGACTCAAAGAGCTCTTCAAGCCGTCGGAGGTGTCCCAGGCGTGAAGGTCTTCGCCACCTACAACATCAAGGGTGGCGTCGGCAAGACCGCTACAGCGGTCAATCTCGCCTATCTCTCTGCACTCGGTGGCGCCCGTACCCTGGTCTGGGATCTGGATCCTCAAGGTGCCGCCACCTTCTACTTCCGCGTCAAGCCCAAAGTCAAGGGGGGCAGCAGCAAGCTGGTCCGCGGCAAGCGAAGCATCGATCTGACCATCCGGGGCACTGATTTCAGTGGTCTGGATCTGCTTCCGGCTGACTTTTCCTACCGCCACATGGATCTCGATCTCGAGCGCACCAAGCGGCCGACAAAGCAGCTGGCGCGTCTCCTCCTCCCCTTGGCCCTCCAATACGATCATCTAATCCTGGACTGTCCACCGAGTATCTCCCTCGTTTCCGAAGGCGTCTTCGTCGCCGCTGACGTTTTGCTCGTGCCGACCATACCCACAACCTTGTCGGTGCGAACCCTGACGCAGCTGCATCGCCATCTGGAGAGTCGGACTTCCAGGAGACCCCAGATGCTCCCCTTCTTCTGCATGGTAGATCGTCGCAAGGCACTTCACCGGCAGATGGTAGCCGCAGCCGCCGATCTCGGGATGCCGATGATGGAGACCGAAATCCCCTATTCGAGTGTCGTGGAGCAGATGGGCGTCCGGCGCGCTCCGCTCGCCACCTTTGCTGCCGGTACCAAGGCAGCCAGGGCCTTTGACAGGCTCTGGTCGGAGATCCGAGAACGATCAAGTCTGTGACAAAATCCCTGCGACATCATGCTTGAAGCCCTCGACCTCACTCTCAAATTCCCCAAAGCCGGTTACAAGCGCAAGCTGCCCCTTCTCCAGCAGCGGTTGCATCGACTCCAGCGGGCCTGCTGGGAGGAGAAGTTGGCCACGATCATCGTCCTCGAGGGTTGGGACGCAGCCGGCAAAGGCACCACCATCAGAAAGCTGACCCAGAGGTTGGAGCCACGAAACTTCAGCTTGTATGCGATTCGGGAGCCCCGGACCTTCGAAAAACACCTACCGTGGCTCTGGCGGTTCTGGCAAAAGGTGCCGAATTGGGGGGAGATGGCGATCTTCGACCGCAGCTGGTATGGGCGCGACATCGTCGAGCGGGTCGACGGAGTGGTCACCGAAGAACAGTGGCGGCGCGGTTATCGTGACATCGTCGGTTTCGAGCGCACCCTGGTAGACGACCGCAACACGATCATCAAGCTCTTTCTCCACATCTCGAAGGAAGAGCAAAAAGAGCGCTTTGAAACGCTCGCAGCTGACCCTCACACCGCCTGGCAGGTAGAGGACGAGGACTGGCGCCACCACAAGCAGTACGACGACTACCTGGTAGCCGTGGAAGATGTTCTGGAGAGAACCGAGACCGAATTCGCTCCCTGGACACTCGTCGAAGCCACCGACAAGTACTGGACCCGTATAAAGGTGTTCGAGACCCTGATCGCCAGCATGGAGGAACACCTCATAGCCCACGAATACCCGGTGCCGAAATCGTTCGCCAAGGAGCTCGAGGAAGAGTCGCGATCTGCCGATTGAGCCACGGAAACATGCTGAAAACCATCGATCTGACCAAGCGACTGGAACGCGAGGACTACAAGAAGCAGCTCCTCGACTGTCAGCTCCATCTGCGAGAGCTCGCCCGTCAGCTCTACGTGCAGCAGCGATCGCTGATCGTGGTGGTGGAGGGATGGGATGCCGCCGGCAAGGGTGGGGCGATCCGGCGATTCACCGAGAAGATCGATCCCCGCGGCTATCAGGTCTACTCCATCGGGCCGCCTGAAGGCGAAGACAAGACCCACCACTACCTCTGGCGTTTCTGGCGTCGTCTCAAGGCTCCTGATGACAAACAGGTCCTGATCTTCGACCGCTCCTGGTACGGACGTGTCCTGGTTGAGCGAGTGGAAGGATTCGCTACCGAAGAGGAGTGGCGACGAGCCTATCGCGAGATCAACGACTTCGAACGCCAGCTCACCAACCACGGCGTTCTATTGGTGAAGCTCTGGTTCCACATCAGTCCCGAGGAGCAGTTGAAACGGTTTGAAGCTCGCCAGAAGACACCACACAAGCGCTGGAAGCTGACCGAAGAAGACTGGCGCAATCGTGAGAAATGGGATCTCTACGAACAGGCGGTGGTCGACATGTTGCAGAAAACCAGCACCAGGACCGCGCCTTGGACGATCGTCGAGGGCAACGACAAGTATTGGGGCAGGGTCAAGACCCTGAAAACCATCATCGATGTGCTGGCGCCAGCTCTGGATCCCCCGACCTCGTCTGCGACTGAGCAGCCGACTCAGAGCAAGAACGACAAGAAGAAGAAAAAGAAGTAGCTGGCTGAGCGTCCTCTCAGTCGCTGCGGGCATCGTCGAGGTGCCAGACACCAGGACCTTCCAGGAGCTTCTCCTGCGAGTTCAGTGGTGTCTCACCCTGCTCTGGTGCGAGCCGGACATACTCGCCGTCCTCTCCGAGCCGATGAGCTTGCAGATTGTCCCGCAAATGGACACTCACGATGTCGTCCCATAGAGAGCTCTTGAGGCGCTCGTCCTCCACGGGAAAAAGCGTCTCTACCCGCCCGTCCAGATTCCGGGGCATCAAGTCGGCGCTGCCCAGCAGGAGCTCTTCGTCGCCGCCGTTGCGGAAGTAGTAGGTCCGCGCGTGCTCCAGGAATCGACCGACGACCGACGTGACCCGGATGTTCTCGCTGACGCCTTTTACCCCCGGGCGCAAGCAGCAGATGCCACGCACCTGAAGATCGATCCTGACACCTGCGATAGAGGCCTCATACAGGGCTTTGATGCAGGCCTTGCAGACCAGCGAGTTCATCTTGAAGACGATGCGACCCTGGCCATCGCGCTGATGGCATTCGATCTCTCTACGGATGCGATCCAACAGCTGCTGGCGCATCGGCCCCGGGGCCACCAGCAGTTTCTGATAGTCGTCGGTACCGGAATAACCGGTAAGGGCATTGAAGAGAAACGTGACGTCGGCGACAATCTCGGGATCGCAGGTCAAGTAGCCCAGATCTGAATAGATGCGAGCCGTTACCGGGTTGTAGTTCCCGGTGCCCAGATGGACGTAGCGCCGCAAACCTTCAGGCTCGCGTCGCACCACCAAACACATCTTGGCGTGGGTCTTGAGACCGAGAAGACCATAGACGACGTGGACTCCCGCCTCTTCCAGGGAACGGGCCCAGACGATGTTGTTCTCCTCATCGAACCGGGCCTTGAGCTCGACCAGTACGGAGACTTGTTTGCCGTTCTCGCGAGCCTCACGCAGGGCCTGCACGATAGGGGAATTCGGGCCCACTCTGTACAACGTCTGTTTGATCGCCAGGACGTCCGGATCCTCTGCAGCCTCGCGAACGAAATCCACGACGGGCTTGAAGCTATCGTAGGGGTGGTACAGCAGGACATTGCGGCGGCGTAGCACGGAGAAGATGCTCTCCTCGCGACGGCCCACCGACCTCGGGGTCGTCGGCTGGAAGGGTGGATCCTTGAGCTCGGGGCGATCCAGCTTGGTCAACTCCATGAGGTCGGAACCGCCGAGAGGGCCATCGACGGAGTAGACCTGATACGGCGCCAGACCGACATTCTGGATCAAGATGTCGCGCACCCGTTCCGTCATCTGGGCGTCGACCTCCAGACGTACCGCCGAGCCAAAATGACGCGCACCCACCAGCACCTCCATGGTGGTAATCAGATCCGAGGCCTCGTCTTCCTCGATCTCGGGGTCGGCATCGCGGGTCACCCGAAACGGATAGGCCGAGACCACTTCGAGTCCAGGGAAAAGCAGATCCAGATTGGCCGAGACGACTTCATCCAGCCAGACAAAATTGGAGAAGGTCGTCCCCTCCAGTCCCAGCCTCTGCAGATCATCCGCCTTCTCCTCACTGGGAATGCGCACGAATCGCGGAAACATGTGAGGTACCTTGACGCGCGCGAACCTCTCACCATGACCGGGATCGTTGATTACCACCGCTAGATTGATGCTCAGGTTGGAGATATGCGGAAATGGATGTCCCGGATCGAAGGCGAGGGGTGTGAGGACCGGGAAGATCTCCCGCTTGAAGAGCCGCCGCAACAGCTTCCGCTGCTTCCCCCTCAGCTCTTCGTATGGCAGGACCTGGATCCCCGCTTCCGAGAGCCTGGGACGCAGATCGGTATTCCAGCACTCGACGGCCTTGACCAGGGTTGGATCGAGTCGATCCCGGATCGCGGTCAGCTGCTCGGCAGGTGACATGCCGTCCGCTGGCGCGTGCAGGGCGCCGGCTTTCAATTGACGCCGCAGGCCCGAGACCCGGATCATGAAGAACTCGTCGAGATTGCTGGAGAAGATCGAGAGGAATTTCACCCGCTCCAGAAGGGGGTTGGACTCTGCCAGGGCCTCCTCCAGAACTCGCTCATTGAACTGAAGCCAGCTGAGCTCGCGGTTGAAGTAGTAGGTCTTGTGATTGAGATTGGGAGCTCCACGACGCTTCTTGGTTGCCGTGGGCTTCACCGTCTGGGCCTTGTCAGCCGTCATTGTCTGCTCTTCAGAATCCATGCTGGGCACCTCCGACCCGCGGAAACCCTGATCCTACCAGTATGTTGCTGCTGACTCAGTGAAGCAGGAAACGATTCTCGGAGAACTGCAGTACAGTTCCCATCGTGAAAACCATACTTGTCCTACGCCATGGCAAGTCCGACTGGAACACCGCCCATGGCTCCGATCACGATCGTCCTCTGGCCAAGCGTGGGATCGGAGCCGCTGAGCTCATGGGTCGCTTTCTGAGACAAAGCGATCAAGTACCCGAAAAGGTCATCAGCTCCACTGCGGTTCGAGCCCGCAGCACTGCAGAGTTGGCTATAGCTGCTGGCCAATGGCAAAGTCTGGCGGTGTACACCGATACTCTCTACGGCGCCTCGGTCTCGGTGATCATCGATCTCCTCCAGATGGAAGACGACTCCATTCCCAGCCTTCTGCTGGTGGGCCATCAACCGACCTGGTCAGAGCTGATCGCCGACCTCACCGGTGGGTTGCCCGTGCGATTTCCCACTGCCGCCTTGGCGAGGATCGACTTCGATGTCGACCGGTGGAGAGAGGTACAGTCGGGCGCGGGCAGACTCCGGTGGTTGGTGACTCCGAAGCTGCTGAAACAGTCCGGACTCCGGGGTTGACCACCGGTTTCTCAGAAGGCCTGACGAAGGTCCTCCGAAGGGACGACCAATCTCGCCATCCTCTTGGCGAAGTAGTAGATTCGCTTCAGGTTCTGCAGAATGTCCATTTCGACAGTGTAGGCCGGCAATCGATTGGGCTCCTCCGCCACCAATCGCCGCGCTTGATGGAGAGCCGCCGAGTCCGCCAGACGGTTGATCTCGCCCTTCATTTCGATCACCACATTGGCAGCCTCTTCACTTTTCTGGGTCGCAGCCTGCATCGCCGCCACCAACGCCTTAATCACCGCCCCGTGGAATTCGCGGATGACGTCTTGGGTGGGCTCACTGATGGACACCTGCTCCTCGATCCGGTCGTTGCCAAGCATGACCAGATTGGTCTCGATGATGTCCCCGATGTTCTCCAGATCGTTGGTTGTCTCCATGAGTTTGAGGAATTCGGCGGTCTGCTCTTCGGTCAACGAGTGTCGGCTGATCTTGCCGAGATAGGTGACAATCTGTCCGTGCAACAGATCGACGCCGTCGTCCATTTCCGCAATCTGCTTCAGATCCTCTCTCTCTCCAGACAGCATGGCAGGCAGAATCTGGCGCATCATCTCCATCACCAGATCCCCCAGATGCAAGATCTCCAGGCGGGCTCTGTCCAGCGCCAGCGAAGGCGTACTCAACAACTCCTCATCGAGATACTTCGCCCCCATGATGATGCCAATGGACTGCGACAGCGACATGAGACCGGCGGTAATAAAGCCCACTACCAGTACGGTCGTAACCGACGACGACTGGATCACGGCCGTGACAAAGGCACCGGTGATCGCACCCATGAGACGATTGCTGGTGAGCCTCGAGAGGATGGACTTCATCCGCTCCCCGGCCACGGCCTTGAGGGATTCGGACATCTGCTCCATGCCGAAGAGGAACAGCGCCAGACCCCCCAAACAGGCCCATGAGAAGCATGGAGACGTTGAGGCTGGACGATGCCTCACTGGGGCTAACGGCAACAACTAGAAGCGCAGGAAGCTGTTCGATCAGCATGGCAATTCCGACATCGACTCCACAGGTCTTTCTTTTCCTCAAACGGACCGATTCGCCGGGACAGCAGAGCTTACCGCGGTTGTGAAGGCCAGAGAAATAGCCGTACACTTCCATGACTTCACTGCCCTACCGCCAACTTCTCGGTGGGCAGGCTGGGCCGGCCATGACCAACACTCCATCATCCAGATCCGGACCTGGTAGCAGAGGCCGGCGGAAGACCTTGCTGGTCGTCTCCTCGGATGGCCGCCGTCGTCGCTTTCTACGGGGCATGGTGACCCACGACCTGGTTCTACGCGGCCTGGGTTTCGAACCGGCCTATGCCATGGCTCAGACCGTTCGAGACCTGCTCGCGGACCGCGAAGAGGTCACTACCGCTGAGTTGCGTGAGCTGATCCGTGAGGAACTGGCAAGATTGTTCGGCGGTGAGGTCCCTTCCCAACTGCTGGAGCCGGTCAGAAGAGTCTCCGATCTTCGTGTACTGATCGAGGACCAGCCGCAGCCCTTCTCCAAGGGCCTCCTGGCCAGGAGCATCCACGCCTCGGGTGTCGATCTCGATCGCGCCTACTCCCTCGTCACCCAACTCGAGTCCGAGCTTCGGGCCGCAGGCACCACCAGTCTGACAAGCAGTGAGCTGGCCCGGCGGGTCGGGGACCTGCTCGAGCGCTCAGAGACCCCCGGCACCGCGTTGCGCTACCGCACTATTCGGCGAATTCATAAGCTCCCCCGCCCCCTCGTCATCTACATCGGTGGCGCCAGTGGCACGGGAAAATCGACCCTGGCTCTCGAGTTGGCCCCCCTGCTGCGGATTTACCGACTCAACGCCACCGACACCATCCGACAGGTCATGCGAATGGTGTTTACCCCTTCCATTCTGCCCGCTCTCCATAGCTCGAGCTTCGAAGCGGCACCCGGGCAGACCTTTCCCGCCTTCACCGACGAGTCCGACGGTGAGCCTCGACTCACCGACACCTATGACGAGCAGGCACGACGGGTTTGCGTGGGTGTCCGGGCCGTGGTGGAACGCGCCATCGCCGAAAACATGAGTATCGTGGTCGAAGGCGTTCATCTGCTGCCAGGACTCGTTCCGTTCCCGGACCTGGAGGGATCGGCCCACCAGATCCCGCTGGTTCTCGGGACACTCGACGAAGAGGCGCACAGAGCCAGGTTCATAGCCCGCTCGCGCGCGGGCCGTCGCCTCGCCGACCGCTACCTGGAGAATTTCTCCTCTATCCGGGCGATACAGGATTACATCTTGCAGCAGGCCGAACATCGAGGCTGGCCGCTGCTGGACACCTCCGACGGAGAGCCCCCGGTGGTCGACACCCTGCGCGTGGTGACGGGCTGGCTGGAAAAGAGTGTTCCCGAAATCGATCACGAGGCGTGGAGCAAGCAGGAACGGTCGGCAACGACTCTGCTGTTGATCATCGATGGCCTGCCGGACCGGCCCATTCGCGCTCTCGGCAATCGAACCCCTATGCAGGCGGCCAAGACCCCGACCTTCGATCGCCTCGCCCGGGAGGGACAATCGGGCCTGGCGGACCCAGTGGCACCAGGTGTCGTTGCAGATACCGCTGCCGGCACCTTGGCGATTCTCGGCCAGAGCCCCCTCGCCCTGAAGAGGGGACCGGTGGAGGCCCTGGGAGCCGAGATCCCACTGTCCCCCGAGGATGTGGCCTTGCGAGCCAACCTGGCGACTCTCGATGATGCCGGTCAGGTGATGGACCGACGAGCTGGGCGAATCAGGGATGGCGCGGCAGAGCTGGCCGGAGCCATCGACCGGCTCAACCTACCCGGGGACCTGGCAGGCAGGTTCGATATTCGAGTCAAGGCCGCGACCGAGCATCGACTGGCAGTGGTGTTGCGCGGCAAGGGTTTGTCTTCAGCCATCCAAGGTAGCGATCCGGGAGAAAGCGCCGTTCCCGGGCCGCCTCTGACACCCTCTCCCGACGATCCCGAGAACGAAGCTGCCGTGCTTACTGCAGGTGTGTTGGCACTCTTCGAGCAGGAGGCCCGTCGTGTCCTGAGTCGTCACCCGGTCAATCGAGAACGACAGAAGCAAGGGCTGCCCCCGGCCAATGCCCTCCTCACCCGAGGCCCTGGCCGCATTCATCGACTGGTACCGCTGGAGGAGTTCGGCCTGCCGCTGCGGATCGCTTGCGTCAGCGGTGACCGGACAATACTCGGATTGACCCGTTGGTTGGGAAGCCGAACCATCTCAAGCGAGGGGATGACAGCCAACCTCGACACGGATCTGCCAGGCAAGTTCGAAGCGGCCGAGAAGGCGCTAAAAAGAAACGATCTCGTGGTTCTGCACCTCAAAGGTGCTGATATTGCAGCCCACGATCAACGTCCGGATATGAAGGTCAGTTACCTGGAACGGGTCGACAAGGAGCTGGGACGGCTGTTGAAGCGTCTGGATGCCTCGACGCGGATCGCCATCGCCTCCGATCACGCAACCCTCTCCGAAAGTGGGCAACATGCGGCTGATCCTCTACCGGTCCTGTTATGGGGGGAGGCTTGGGAGGCCGACAACGTAGAATCTTTCGACGAACAAGCCTGTGCTGCCGGGGCCCTGCAAAGGTTTCCTCTGCAGATGCTCCTGGGGCGTCTTTTCAAGCTCAACTGACCTCGGATACCCGACCCGACTTGAGTCTACTCGTCACCTACATCGCCCTGGCTGTTGGAGTCTCATTTCTATGCTCCCTCTTGGAAGCAGCCCTGCTCTCCTCGCGCAACTCCATCCTCGTCGAACAGATGGAACAGGGCAACTCGGGTGCCGGGCTGCTCCTGGAGCTCAGGACCGAGCGTGTCGACGATGCCATAAGCGCCATCCTGACGCTGAACACAGTCGCCAACACCCTGGGTGCGACAATGGCTGGGGCGCAGGCCGCCCGGGTCTTTGGCAACGCCTGGGTAGGGGTGTTCTCGGGCCTTCTCGCCTTCTTGATCTTGGTGGTGTCCGAGATCATCCCCAAGACCCTCGGCGCCGTCTACTGGCGACAGCTCTCCAGGTTCGTGGGTTGGTCGCTTCTGTTCCTTACCAAGGCGATGAGTCCGGCCCTCGTGCTCTCCCGCTTGTTGACCCGGTTACTGACCCCGGGACGAGATGACACCTACTCGCGCAGTGAGCTGGCTGCAGACATCGCCGCCGCAACGCGCGAGGGCGTCATCAGCCCGGGAGAATCGCGGATCTTCAAGAATCTCCTGCGATTCGATGAGGTCATGGTCGAAGACGTCATGACGCCCAGAACCGTCACCGTCATGCTCCAGGCAGAAGCCACCATTGGCGATCTCCTGGAAAGCCGCGAGGCCGAGGCCTTCAGCCGCATCCCTCTCTACCGAGACCATCAAGACAACGTCGTGGGCTATGTCCTCCAAAGACAGGTGTCGAAGGCGGTGGCAGATGGCGCGGACCAGGAGATGCCCCTCGAGAAGCTCATGCATCCGATCCCCTTTATTCCGGAGGTCGCGACCCTGGGTGCAGCGCTGGGGCAAGTCCTCGAGCGCCGCGAGCCCGTCGCCATGGCCATCGACGAACACGGGGGAGTCTCCGGTCTGGTGACACTGGAGGACCTGACCGAGACCATTCTCGGGGTAGAGATCATCGATGAATCAGACCGCGTCGTCGATCAACGACAAGCGGCGGCCGCGCTCCGCGACCAGCGGATGGAGAGGATGGTCCAGCGACGCCGAGACCACCAAGACGATGACACTGGAGCCTGATTCGGCACTGCTAGAATCCGCGGACGATGGGAAAACGCCTCAAGATCCTTTATGACTGCAACAAATGTCCGGCCTACTGCTGCACCTATCCGAGGGTCATCGTCAGCAAAAAGGACATCCGTCGACTGGCCAAGTACTTCGGTCTGAGCGCCAAACAAGCACGCAAGAAGTTCACCAAGAAGGGTGAGGAGTCGGGAGAGCGCATCCTCCGACATCGCCAGGACGACACCTACGGTACCGCCTGCCGATTTCTGGATGACGAATCTCGGGTGTGCTCGGTCTATTCGGCCAGGCCCGAGATCTGTCACGATTACCCCGGTACCCGCAAGTGTGGCTACTACGAGTTCCTCAAGTTCGAGCGCATGCTCCAAGAGGACGACGAGTTCGTGCCGACGGCCTACAATCCATGATTGTTGTCGAGTGAAGATATGACCAAAGACAAGAAGCCAAGGAGACGCCCGATTCTGGTTGCGGTGGACTTCTCCGACTATTCCGCTGCCGCTCTTCGTTGGGCGGCGAAGACAGCCGACCAGCTCGGATCTCCCCTTTTGGTTCTCCACGTAGTCCACGACCCGGAATCGGCGCCGGGCTATTACCGCCGCTCGAAAAAGTTGAAGAAGCACCTCCTGCGAATGGAAGAGGCTGCGGCAGAGATGATGTCGGACTTCCTCGAGCAGGTCGGCAAGAAGAGTCCGGAACTCCCGACACTGCAGGATCTCGACACGCTCTTGGAGGTCGGATTGCCGGTGACCCGCATCCTCGAAGTCGCCGAGAGGACCAAGGCCACGATGATCGTCATGGGAAGTCAGGGGCGAACCGGCTTGTCTCATCTACTGTTGGGTTCCAAGGCTGCCAAGGTAGCCCAGCTGGCGCCGATACCGGTGACCATCGTCAAAGACGCCAAGCTCAGCGCCAAGACCGGATGATTCAAGCAGCGGTCTTCTTGATGATCACGAAGCTGATGTCATCTTCAGGAGCCGCGTACCTCGTCAGGTCCTCCTTCAAGAACTCGCAAATCCGGGTGGCGGACAGATCCCCCGTATCCGCCAGCCTTCCTTCGAGAACCCGCGGAAAATACTCCCCCCGGGCATGTTCTGACAGCCCATCGGTATACAGAAACAGGACGTCCCCTTCGGCAAGGAGGTCGATCTCGTTGACCGTATACGGTTTCTTGTACCCCAACGTGCCCGGATCCACCTCTTCATCCACCGTGGTGTTCGACGGAAACATCCCCACTGGCGGGTAGGAGACCAGACGCTTCTCGCTGATTTCGACGAACCGACCGTACTCCCGTGAATAGACCATCGGTCGAGGATGGCCGGCGGAGATGAACCGGAATCTACCCGCCTCGGAAATCTCTCCATAAAGCATGGTCAGATATTTGCGAACACTCGTGGTGCGGTAAAAACGCTGGTTGATGTGCTCGAAGAGCTTGGTCGTGATCTCGCCAAAACGATCGAGCTCGTAATAGACACCGAGCAGGAACGCCTGATGCAGCATGGCGGCGATCAGTGCGTCCGTGATCCGATGTCCCGAGACATCGGCCAAGAGAATGCCGGCGCGGTGCTGGCAGAAACGGAGCTTCTCGATCACATCCGGTCGATTTCGCTTCTCCGCATCACGAATCCGACGTGCCATGTCGTAGCGCTGATTGAAGTCGATGTAGATGATGTGGTCACCACCCACCAGCTCTTTCAAAGGGATGGAGAGACCACCGATGTCGATTTCCGCTAGTCTTGGGATCTCGCCAGGACTCGGCTTCAAGGCCTTGGCCAGCTCCTGAAAATTCTGCAGCTCGTCCAGCAGACCTCGGTCTTCGTACTCGGTCATAGGGTTGCCGGAATCTACTGGACCGAGCTACAGATCCTCGAGGGTGTACGGGTGGCGACTGTGCCGCGGATACAGATGGCGACTGTGCTCGGAAAACCGGTGCAGCACAGGATCCCACCGGTAGTTGGAGATCAGCAGAGAATCGCTCTCGATCCGAATCCAATTGCAGGTGTTTCGACCATGTTCGCCGGCCCGGCCCCGGTTGGAGGTCGTCGTTCCCGAATGCAGGAGGATGACCGGTGGGCAACCCCGGGGATAGAAGGTCTCTGAGATGCCGATGAAGGACTGATGCAGATGCCCCGACAGGATCAAGTCCACGCCGAGTCGGGAAAACACGCCCATGGCCTCCCAGGCATTGGTGGCCACCGGCTGGCTGCCAAACCACGGCGGTTGAACCAACGGGTGATGAGCCACGACTACCTTTGAGACCCCGTCTGGTGCGTCGGCGAGCAACGCAGTTACCTCCTGCAGGCGCTGAGGAGTGAAGCGACCGTTCTTGAAGGTGAGTCCATGGGCCGTATTGATCCCCACAACCAGCAGCTCGTCATCTCGGTGCACCGGCTCGAGCTCCGCACCGAAGTGCTTTCGGTAAGCGCCAAAGGGCCCTCCGAATCGCTCCCAGAACCGGTAAAGAGGTACATCGTGATTGCCCGGCACTGCCAGCGACGGCACCGGGATATCGTCGACGAATTCCCGCGCCTGATGGAACTGTCGAGGCTTGGCCCGTTGCGTCAGATCACCCGACAGAACCACAAGATCGGGCTGGCGTTCACCGATGAATTGCAACACCCCCAGCGACAGATCGTCGAGATGGGGAGGGCCAAAATGAATGTCGGAGATGTGGCAGATTTGGCGCACGATTTCCAGCGGTCTCAACAACCGGAGAATGCGAACCCAGCCTGGTTAGCTGCGGTCTCTAGAGAACGTCCTTGCCCAGCACATCGTTGACCTGTTCCGTAACGGTGTCTGCGGCAAAGTTGGCAAAGGCCTCGAGAATCTCACGACCGCGATGGCGGCCCAGGACGTAGCCCCCAAAGGTCGCCAGGCCCAGAGCCGCCAGCGGGTATTCGCGGACCAGGCGTTGCCAGTCGAACGTCGGCGGCATCAGCTCATCGACGACGTCGTCGACTGGTGAAGGTTCTCCTGAATCGTGATGCAGGTTCTCATCCACGCTTGGCGAAACCTCAGTCGTGGCGACGCGGCCGAATCAGCATACCCAAAACGAATCCGACCCCGGCAGCGATCAGCACCGCCTTGCCGGGATTGTCGCGCGTGTACTCGTTGACATCCTCGACCAGGGTGTCGAAGTCCTTACGCGCCTTGCCGTATCCGACCTTCACCTTCTCGCGTGCCACTTCGTATTGCTCTTTGGCCACCACGGTAGCCTTCTCGGCGCTCTCTTTCACCTGCTGTGTCGCTTTGCCCGCGCTACCCCCAATGGCTTTGGCTTTCTTCTCCACCTCTCCGGCGACCTCGGTGAACTTCTCACGCGCCTTGTCCAGCTGCTCGCTCACCTTCGCCTTGGTGCCCTCGGCGGCGGCATCGGCCTGTTTATCCTTGCCCGATTCGAATTCCTTCACATTGTCCGTCATCGTTACCTCCTGCGAGAGTCTGCATCAGTCTCACACCTAAACCGTATACCATCACAGGATGGACTCCAAATGTGTGAAGAGGTTTCAGCGATGGGTAAGGTGACGTTCTGCGGAGCCTGCGGCTCGGTCACGGGGAGTTGTAGCTATCTTCAGTGGGGTGATACCGGAATCCTGGTGGACTGTGGCCTTTATCAGGGCGACGACGAACTGGAGCAGCGCAACTGGAGGTGGTTCGTCTTCGAGCCCCACGAGCTCAACGCAGTGGTAGTGACACACGCTCACTTGGACCACACAGGTCTGCTGCCGCGCTTGGTGGCCAAGGGATTCGAGGGACCGATCTACTGCTCGCGGGCTAGTCGGGGGCTAATCTCGCTGATCCTCCAAGATGCGGGGCACCTGCAGGAGGAGCAGGCCCGTTATGCCCGTAAGAAGGGCTACAGCCACCACGAAGAGCCGCAGCCCCTCTACACCGCCAAGGACTCGCACAAGGCCCTCAAGCTTCTGCGCCCTCTGACCTTCGACGACAACCACGAGATCGTGCCCGGGGTGCACTTGCGATTTCGGCGAGCCGGCCATCTCCTCGGCGCCTCCTCTCTCGAGATCCGGGCCAAGGGAAGCGATGGTGAACGGCGGACTTGGCTGTTTTCAGGCGATGTAGGGCGCTACGACGTGCCCATCATCAAGGACCCGGAGCCACCTGTCGATGAACCCGATACCCTGGTCCTCGAGTCCACCTACGGCGACCGCTTCCACCAGGAGACAGATCCGGAAGGGGAGTTCCGCAAGATCGTCCGACGGGTATTTGATCGCGGTGGCACGGTTATCATCCCGGCCTTTGCCCTCGGTCGGACTCAGGAGGTTCTCTATCATCTTTCCCAATTGGTGGACGACGGCGAGCTCGATCCCAACCGGGTCTTTCTCGACAGCCCCATGGCCATCAAGGCCACTGACATCTATCGGCAGGCCACGGCCGAACACGATGACGATCTCAAAGAACTGGTCGAACAGCATCTGAACCCGCTCGATCCCGATCGTTTCGAGCGCTGCCGCAGCGCCGAGCAGTCCAAAGCTCTGAACGACAGGAGTGAGCCGGCGGTGATCGTTGCCGCCAGTGGCATGGCCACCGGCGGACGGGTCGTGCACCATCTCAAACACCGCTTGGGCGACGAACGCAGCGGTGTCGTCTTTGTGGGGTACCAGGCTGCAGGTACACGGGGCCGGGCGCTCGTCGACGGAGCACGGATGGTAGCCATTCATGGTGAGCCCGTAGCCGTGCGGGCCGAGATCCACCAATTGCATGGTCTGTCGGCTCATGCGGATCGAGCAGAGCTCCTGCAGTGGCTGGCAGCATTGCCTGGCCGGCCACAGCGGATCTTTCTCAATCACGGTGAAGATCCACAGCGCAAGGCGCTCGCCGCATCGATCCACCAGCAGGGCCTGTCGCGGCCGCTTCTGCCCATCAACGGCGAATCGGTCCCCTGGTAGGAAGAAATCACGTTACAATGCGCTGCCTGTCTGAGATGTGGGGCAGTAGCTCAGCTGGGAGAGCACCACGTTCGCAACGTGGGGGTCGGGGGTTCAAGTCCCCTCTGCTCCACCAACCCACCCTTCTCCGGGGTTGGAATCGATGAATCTCGAAACCGCTGCCGTATTCCTCTTGGGCCTGATTGTGGGTGCTATCGCGGGCGTGGCCGTGTCGGTTTTGTTTCGCTCACGGCGGGTCCAAAGCGACCTGCTGGCCGCCACGGGGCGTCTGTCCGCGGCCGAGGCCGCAGCCCGGCTCGAGGAAGAGCGGCGCCAGGAGCTGGAGAGCGAGCTCGAGAAGGTTCGGGACGAGCTCGCTCGTCTCGACCGGGAGACAGCGGTCGCCAAGGAGAGGGAGGAGCAGGCGGCCGACCTCATCGCCGAGCTCAAGGAGTTCCGAGAGAGATCCCGCAAAGAGCTCGCAGACAGTTTCAAGGCCCTGGCCGCGGAGGCTCTCGCCGGCAGTAACAAGCAGTTTCTCAACCTGGCCGAGCAGAGACTCGCCACCAGTGAAGAGCGTGCCAAGGCCGAGCTCGATGAACGCAAGCTGGCCGTCGAACACCTCCTCGAGCCCCTGCGTATTGCCCTCGATTCCCTCGACCAGAAATCGCAGGCAATGGAGAAAGCCCGGGTCGACGCCTACTCACGTATCGACGAACAGGTGAAGCTCCTGGCCGAGGCCACGCTCGGTTTGCAGGAGAAGACCACCTCCCTGACCACGGCGCTCAAGAGCTCACAGGTCCGCGGCCGGTGGGGCGAGATCGCCTTGCGCAATGTGGCGGAGCTGGCGGGAATGACCGAACACTGCGATTTCGAAGAGCAGACGTCCATCGGCAACGGCAAGCGCCCAGACATGACGGTCAACCTGCCAGGCGGCCGCAAAATAGCTGTCGATGCCAAGGCCCCTCTCACCGACTTCTTGGCGGCGGCCGAGGCTACCGAAGAGAGTGCACGTTCTGCGGCGATGGATCGGCACGTCAAGGCCCTGCGGGCCCACATCAAGGCTCTGGCCGATCGCAACTACGCCGAGGCCCTGGGCTCGAACCTCGATCTGGTGGTCATGTTCCTGCCAGGAGATCCATTTCTGAGCGCCGCCTTTGCTCAGGACCCGGACCTGCAGGTCGATGCCTTGCGATCCAAGGTCTTGATCGCGACCCCGACAACCCTCGTGGCCCTTCTGCGCACGGTGGCGATCTACTGGCAGCAGCGATCCCTGGCGGAGAACGCCGAGACCATCGCCACCGCCGCCAGCGAGCTCTACCAGCGCGCCGCCAAGTTCAGTGATGATCTAGAACGGGTCGGGAAGGGTCTGAGCGTGGCCCTCAAAGCGTACAACGATGCGGTGGGCTCCTTCGAGCGCCGGCTGCTACCGATGGGCCGCCGACTCGAGGAGCTGAAGGTCTCAGAGCAGACCAAACGGGACCTGGCAGTGCCCCAGCCTCTCGACGAGGAACCGAGAAAGCTCACGTAGGGGAGGGGCCCCTGGGCCCTCCCGTCGGCCTGGAGAATAGAGAGGGGACCGTCTGGTTGCCCCTGGAGGGGACGGGTCGCGCTGAGAGGACTATGACGAAGTGGCGCTCCCCTGCGCACTCTGGCGCGCCGGACTCGTGTTGCCCTTTACCGGGCGTTGCCCCTGCGCTTGTCGTGAGCCCCCTCTGCGGGGCACCCAAACGGTCTAGGTTTCCCCCACCCGGGAGTTGTTGCTTGTCAGTCGAATGACCATCTCCAATCGGGTGGGTGGTGGCCCCAGACCGTTCCAGGGGGTCTGCCAGTGGCCTCTCGCCTAGCACACTCCTGAATCTTTCGGAGGGCACGGGCCATCCGGTGCGACGGCGAGCGGAACCGAGTGTCCCACCGTCACATTCCACTTGGCGCGAGGTGTTCACAGGCGGACCCCCTGGAATGGTCCATTCTTCATCACCCGCCCCCTCTAAGGACATCGGGAACGGTCCATTCCGAACGAACCGATCACCTTGGAGAGGATCATTCGGCCGGCACAGAGGCACGGCCGTTGCAAGTTGCCGATGGCGGCAACGGGTCGTCTATCCTCTAGTTCTTCTGGTCTTCGACTTCACCGATCATGGGTACGAATCGCACCGGGATGATCTCCCGTCGCTCCACGCCGTCTGGAGTCTTGGTCAGCACCAATAGGTCCTGGAAGAAGTCGCCCACCGGAATAACGAGCTTGCCCCCCTCCTTGAGCTGATCGATCAAGGGCTGGGGCACGGTCCCCGGAGCGGCGGTCACCATAATGCCATCGAAGGGTGCTTCCTCGGGCCAGCCCTGATAGCCGTCCGCGATCCGCAGGTGGATGTTGTCGTATCCGAGATCTTCGAGTCTCTTCTCAGCCTGTTGCCCCAGCTCCTCGCGTATCTCGACTGTGAAGACCTCGCGCGCAACACGGGCCAGGACCGCCGCCTGGTAACCCGAGCCGGTACCGATCTCCAAGACCTTCTCGTCCCCGTCCAGCTCGAGGAGCTCGGTCATGAGAGCCACGATGTAGGGCTGGGAGATGGTCTGACCCGAGCCGATGGCCAGGGGACCGTCGACATAGGCCTGGTTCTGCAGATGCTCGGGAACAAAGGCGTGACGCGGGACCTCACCCATGGCCTGCACTACATCGGGGTCCTTGACGCCACGACGGACGATCTGATCCTCCACCATCGACTGGCGATGGAAACTGAATCGATCATCCTGCGCCTGAACGGTCATGGCCTGACCAACGGTGAGGACCAGCCCCAGAACTACAGCCCACTGAAGAAGCACTCGACCGCCAAGTGTCATGTTACCGCCTCCCGTTGGCGGGCGATCTTGCCGCTCGCTTGCGGAATGCAGGTCGCGATCCTCAGGTGCTCGCTCACGGACAAGACAATCATATCGCCACATGAGGTCAATGGTGTCCTCGGATCACGACATGGCCACTCTATTGCTCCCATTGCCACTCCACTTGCTCGACTTCGTTGCAATTGCCGAGCCAGATCGGAGCTAGAATAGGGCCCTCCATGCGAGTGTTCTTCAGCAATCTGGGCTGCAAGCTCAACCAGGCCGAGCTCGAACAGTTCGGACGTCAGTTCCTGGCGGCCGGGCACTCTGTGGTCGGCTCGCTGGAGGAGGCCGACCTCCATGTCCTCAACACCTGTACCGTAACCCACCTGGCGGCCAGGGACTCTCGCAAGACGGCCAGACGGGGCAAGCGTATCAACCCTCAGGTGCGAACCGTCCTCACCGGTTGCTATGCAGCCAGCGAGCGGGCGGAGGCCGAGCAGCTGGCTGGGGTCGATCTGGTGGTCTCCAACGTGGACAAGAACCGCTTGCTGGAGCTGGTTCATCGGCGCTTCCCCGAGACGCTACCGATGCCGGAAGCTTCGGGTGCGGTACCCGTTCCCTATGTTCCACTGGAGTTCGGCAACAGTCGGGCTCTGGTGAAGGTCGAGGATGGCTGCAACATGCGCTGTGGCTTCTGCATCATCCCCTCGACAAGAGGTCAGCAGCAGAGCCGCCCCCTGACCGAGGTCCTGCAGGCGGTGCAGGGGCTGGCCGCCGCCGGGTACCAGGAGGTGGTCATCACAGGCGTGCAGATCTCCTCTTATCGCTGGCAGGACCAGGGGCTCTTCGAGTTGACCCGGACTCTCCTCGAGCAGACGACGATTCCCAGGCTCCGTCTCACTTCCATCGCCCCCTGGCAATTCGACCATCGGCTTCTGGAGTTGTTCGAATCCCGACGCCTGTGCCGTCATGTTCACCTGTCGCTGCAAAGCGGCTGCTCGGCCACCTTGCAGCGAATGCGCCGTCCCTATACCAGTGTCCAGTTCGCGGATCTGGTCGCCGAGCTGCGGCAGCAGGTCCCCTCCATCGCCATCACCACCGATGTGATCGTCGGCTTTCCAGGCGAGACGGATGACGAATTTCAGGAGAGTCTGGAATTCTCTCGCCAGATGAGCTTTGCTCGACTGCATGCCTTTCCCTACTCGCGGCGGCCATCGACCGCTGCGGCGGAGCTCCCCGATCAGATCCCTCATGAAATCAAGAGGCAACGCATGAAGCAGTTGCTGGTCGTCGCACGGGATAGCAAGCAGCGGTTCGAGCGGTACCATGCCCACACCCCGGCCGATGTTCTCTGGGAGTTTTACCGCGACGGAGCCTGGTTCGGCATGACCGACAACTACCTCAGGGTCGTCACCGAGTCGGCAGAGGATCTCGCACACCGCATCACAACGGTACGACTCGCAGAGCCATCCGAAGCGGGGATGACCTGTGCTCTAGCCTGAAGGAGGCCTGTCATCACGACCACGACGGCAATCGACTTTTTGACTCTCGAGGAGATCGCAGATCGGCTCGAGACCGTCATGCAGCGATCTCCAGCCGACGAGACTGAGTTCGTCTGGTTGGAGATCATTAGCGGTCGGGCGGAAAGCCGAAATCGGCAAGTCGATACCAACAACAACCGTGAGCGCACACTGCTCGTTCGAGTCATCGACCGGCGCCGCGTGGGGAGTCACCGCACCGGAGCTTCCAGCATCGGTGAGCTGGAAGGAGCGGTACGCCTGGCCATCGCCCAGTCCAGAGGTCGTGAACCGCTGCCGGGGATGCTCCATCTGCCAGTCGATGAAGCGCCGTTGCAGCTCGCAGAGAACCTGTGGGATCCACAGATCGCCGAGCTCAATCCCGAACGCGTTCGGAGCCTATTCAAGCCCTGGCTCGACAGACGAGGGCTTGTGCAACTGCACTGGGCTGCCGCCCGAGTCTCTGTCTTCAACAGCCGTGGAATTCGTCGCCAAACCCAGGTCACCACGGCCAACATCCAGGCTCGCGTCGGCCGGCGCCCTGGTGGGGGTCGCGCTGCCGGCGCCGCCCGCAGCTTGACCGCCCTGAACCCGCGAGAAGTCGTGAATCGCGCCCGTCAGCGTCATTCCACTGGATCGGTAGGAGAGCTCCCGCCTGGATCTCTACCCATCGTCTTATCGCCCGAGGCGACCTGCCAGGTTTGCGACATTCTGAATCGGGTGGCGTTCTCGGCCATCGCCTACTACCACGGCAGCTCGTTCTTGCGCGAACACTTGGATGTTCAGGTCTTCGATCGTGCCTTCAATCTGCGTGACGACGGAACCGATCCGGACGGTCTACCCTTCCCCTTCGATCTGGAGGGCACTGCCAAACGTCCGGTGGAGCTGATCTCGAAAGGCACCCCCAAGACGCCGGCAGTCGATCAACGTCAGGCCGCCCAGTTGGGGCTCACCGCCACCGCCCATGCCATCGGTGGCAATGACGCTCGGGCCATGAACCTTTTCATGCTGCCTGGGGAGTCAACCGATGAGGAGCTCCTGCAAGTCGCCGATGGCGGCCTCTGGATCGGTTGGCTCGATCAGGTGGAGTGCTTCGAGCCGGGACGTGTTCAGATCCGTGCCTACGCCCGCGGCGTGCGACAGATCGTCGATGGGGCCCTCGGAGGAGGCATACCCGACCTGATCTGGGAAGACAGCCTGCTACGAGCCTTGTCGAATCTTGCCGGCCTGGGCAGATCGACAGTCGTGCGGGTTGGCCACGATGGTTTTCTTGGCGGCACCTCGGCACCAGCGTTGGCAGTAAGCGGCGTCGGCGGACTGCGACTCGCCGATTCCTGAGACTCAGCTTGTCCGACGGATGAGGACCAGGGTCTGATCGTCTCCCTGGTTGAGACCTCCAGCGAAATCAGACACGGCTTTGTCAACCGTGCTGACGATGTCAGACAGAGGGCGGTCTCGGACTGAACGCAGAAGGTCGACGAAACGCGACATCCCGAATTCTTCGTCCCGGGGCGACGCGCTCTCCGTAATACCGTCGCTGTAGATACAGACCAGGTCCCCGACACCGAGCGCGATCGATCCAGCCTTGTAGACACCGTTGTCGAAAAGACCGAGAGGCAGCCCACCCGATTCCAGCTCGACGACCTCGCCACTGGAACCGACCAGCAGGCCAGGATTGTGACCAGCGTTGACGTATCTGATCTCGTTGCTGCCGGGGTTGACCTCAGCCAGCAACAGGGTGATGAACTTGTTGGGAGCGCTCGATTCAGCGATATGGTGATTCAACCGTCTGACCAGCTCTGGCCCCACCTCGACCTGGTCGATCAGAAGCCGCAAGGCCGAGTGCACGGTCGACACCATCAGGGCAGCTGGCATGCCCTTGCCGGACACGTCTGCCAAAACCGCCGCCACGCGATCGTTGCGAATCCGCAGGAGATCGTAGTAGTCACCTCCCACGTGACGCGCCGGCCGGCTCCATCCGGCAAGCTCGAAACCCTTCAGGCGAGGAAAGATCGTGGGCAGCAGCCGGCGCTGGATGTCGGCTGCCAGCTCGAGCTCCCGCTCGAGGCGCTCTTTTTCCAGCGCCTGCCGATGGAGATGGGCTGTCTCCAGAGCGATGGCAGCCTGATTGGCAAACAGCGACAGCGACCGACGGTCCGAGACGGCAAACGGGCCAACGCCGTGGCGACTCTCCTTGTCCGCCACTATCAGCAGACCCTGCGGCCTGCCATCGGCGCCGAACGGTAGTCCCATCAGGTGCCGGGCGCCCGGCAAGAAGTTCTGATCTGCTGGTAGTTTCCCGTCGAGCAGGGCCTTGACCTGGGGGTCCTCCAAGGGCAGCTCCTGCCTGGCATCGCCACCCAGGGTGTGATCCAACACGTAACGATCACCGGCTCGCAGGTAGAGCGCTCCCCGTCGAGCATCGAGGAGAGACACGGCCCGCAGCAGGATCTCCTCGCCAAGCTGTTCGAGATTGAGCATCGAAGCGATGGCCAGCCCGACGTCGTAGAGGGCCTCGAGCTCCACTCCTCGATAGTTGATAGCGAAGTTCTGTTGCTTGAGCCGCCCACGCAGCTGCGCAGCCCCCAGGGCGGACGACAAGGCGAGGATCAAAGGCCCTTCGAGATCCAGTCGACCATCCTCCGCCGGGCGATACAGGAGCAGGCCCTCCGGCAACAGTACCGAGTCGTAGCCAAGATCGTCGTCTGTCGCCAGGGAGGTTGGAAAGGCTTCGGATCCAGTGGTGACAAGACGCTCGAATCCGCCCTCGGTCTTGGAGTAGAGGGCAGCCGCTGCCAGGCCGGTCTGCTGGCAGAGGAACTGGACGAGTCGCAGGAGGAACGAGCGCTCGCCTTCCCGACGGGTCGCGGCCTCCAGGACGTCCTTCCAGGTTAGCTGATTCTCGAGGAAGGCGGCGGGCTGGTTCATGGGTCCAGCTATACAGTCAGATCGCCGAGGGCAATTTCTTCGTCTGCAAAGATCTTGGCGTATTGGGCCAGACCCATGATGTGAAAGGTCTTCTCGATGGTAGGTGTCAAGTTGCAGAAAGCCAGCTGCCCATCGATCTCGAGCATCTTCTCGATGATCTCGATCAGGATTGAGATGCCTATCGAGTTGACGATCTTGGTGCCCTTGAGATTCAAGAGCAGTGTCTTGTGATCACTGTCGATCAGGTCGTAGGCGACCCGAGCGATTTCCTCTCCCCCCTGGTTGTTGATGTAACCCTCGGTATATATCACCGCCAGGGGAGGGCGACGATCGACGGTCACTTTCAACATCTCGGTCATTGTACGCTCTCCGATCTCATCGCAGCTTGCTCATTACCACGGTCGTTCCATTGGGACCGGACTGAATATCGACCTCATCCATCAGGCCCTTGATAATTGTAAGCCCCCAACCTCTTTTATTGGCAGCTTTCAACTTCTCCTCGATGTTCGGCCGCACCAAGGTCTCCGGTGCGAATCCTACGCCACTATCCTTGATCGTGATCTGCAGCCTCTCGGGATCATCGTTGCCGAGCACCACAAAATGGATCTCTACCTTGCAGTCGTCTGCCTTGCTGTGCTCGAAACTGTTGATGCAGGCCTCGACTACCGCCATCCGGACCTCGTCTATCTTATCGGAGCTCATATCCATGAACTCCGCTAGAGCGGTCGCGGTCTTGCTGGCCGCGATCTCCATGTCCGGCAACATCGGGAGCGTCAGCGTGACCTCCCTCATGACGGTGCTATCAACCATAGCTCCACTTCAACTCCCCAATTCTCCCAACCAGCCGAAGGCTCTCAGAAGGCCAGGTAGAGTTGGAGCAAATACACCGCAATAGGCTGAATGCTATCGCTTACGAGGAGCCAACCCAAGGCCAGTATCGAGATGGCGCTGAGAACTGGCAAGGCTGGCACCCTGGTGACGGGTATGGCTCTGCGAATTGACTGCAACATACGGATTCTCCCTGGTTCGACCTCGATAAGGAGCAATCCTGCTGCCAACCCTTCCAGTCATCATGATCTATGCCGTAAGCCATTTGTTATCAGTACTTACAGATCGCACCAAGAGCCTGCGCCCAGAATGTCCCATCTCTCCATGCGACATATCACCGCACATTCGTCCCGGTCCGGCCACTGTTCAACCTGCTTTTCCTCAAATTCACCGCACCCCGTGCATCATTCGGGCTATATTGCCGCATATGCGACATTGTGCCACAATTCTCAGAAACCTTTGCGCTGCAGGGTTCGTCGGTTGACACCTAGGAGCTTGGCGGCTCTGCTCTTGTTGCCGCCGGTCATCTTCAAGATCCGGGAAATGTGTCTCTTCTCCGCCGCCTGCAGATCGAGGGGCTCCGGACCCCGAGCTTCATCCACCCCGCCCATCAGCGAATGGAGCAGCTCGGGTTCGACCCTTTCGACCGCCAGTGACAGGGCGGCTTCCACGAGATTCTGCAGCTCCCGCACATTGCCCGGATAATCGTGGCCGAGGAGCTCGGCCAGCGTCTCGGCAGAAAAGCTGGGAACCGAGATTCCCTCGCGGCGACAGAATTCATCGGCAAAGTGCCTCACCAGATGAGGAATATCCTCCCGGCGCTCGCGCAGAGGGGGCACGTGAATCTCGACGCCCTTCAAACGGTAATACAGATCCTCGCGAAACAACCGGTCGGCAACCAGTGCCTCGAGATCGCGATGGGTGGCTGCAATCAGGCGCACATCCACTGGAATCGGATACTGCCCCCCCACTCGAACAACCTCGCGTTCCTGCAGAGTCCGCAACAGCTTGATCTGCAATGCCAGATCCATATCGCCGATCTCATCGAGAAAGAGTGTGCCGCCGTCGGCCAACTCGAATTTGCCACGGCGAGCGTCGACGCCGGTGGCGACACCGCCTTCAATACCAAAGAGCTCGCTCTCGAGCAGAGACTCCGGCAACGCTCCACAGTTGACGACCACCAGGGCGCCTTCACGCGCGGACAGAAAGTGCAGCAACTTGGCGATCAGCTCCTTGCCTGTGCCGCTCTCGCCACGGACCACTACGCTCACACCTCTTGGCGCAACCCGCTCCACCCTTTCGAGCACCTGTCTCATCACCGGTGCGTGCGCCACGATCCGCTTGCCTGCAACCTGATCGGCCAGGTGACCGCGGAGCGCCTTGTTTTCCTCCTGCAGGCGTTCCCGCTGAGCCTCGAGGTCGGCTACCTGACGAGCACTTTCGAGAGCCACGCCAGCCAAGGCCGCGACCGATTCGAGAAAGCGACGATCCTCACCGGTGAAGCCCACCTGCTGGCCACCCCTCTGCTCCTTGTCCAGCACCGCGATGAAACCCAGGTACACACCCCGACTGGCCAGGGGTGTTGCCAGGATCTCCTTGAAGGATCTCTGGGCCAGTTCCCCGTCGCGCTGAGACAGGGATTGGCCGCTCGCCAGAAGCTCCTTCCACAGCCGCGCCCCCAGGAGCACCTGGGCGTCCGGCGGCGATTCCAACCAACCGACGCTTGCCACCGACAGCGGTGCCCCGAATGAGTCGCGGGTCACGGCTACAGCCGCGGCCGGGTCAAGAACTGCGCAAACTCTCTGCAGCAACTCGTCGATAAGCTCTTGCTCGGGTCGGTGAGCATGCAGCGCCACAGCCAAGTCGTAGAGGGTCTCGAGCTGCAGGATGCGCCGCTTCTCGGCGAAACTCTCGGGATGGGTAGCCATCGCTAAGCCCTGATTCTACAAGACTTGTGCCAGCAGAGCCATGAAACCGGCCGGACCGCCTTGGCCGATCCATCGTACTGTCCAGCCTCTGCACCGCCCGTTGGAGTTTCTCCTGGGGAATCGAATAAGGAGGAATGGACCATTCCAGGGGGTCCCCCACCCAGCCGACGGAGAGGATCATTCGACGGAACAAACGACAAATCCCGGGAGGGTGGGGGGAACCTAAACCGTTTGGGTGCCCCGCAGAGGGGGCTCACGACCGTAGGGGCGGGCCTCTGTGCCCGCCCGTCGTCCTTCGTGCATTACAGGTCAGTGCGCAGATGTCATCCGGCACGCCAGAGTGCGCAGGGGAGCGCCACCCGTCATAGTCCTCGCAGCGCGACCCGTCCCCTCCAGGGGCACTCAGACGGTCCATTTTCTTGTCCCTCCGGATCGTCCGGCGCAGAGGTGGGCCACCACCAGCCCGACGTCTGCGGTTGAATCAGCAGTCAGGCTGTACGGGCCTTCGTGCGCTTGCGGAGAGTGGCGAGGGCGCGGTCGAGGTATTGGCCGGTGTAGCTCTTCTTGGACCGGGCCACTTTCTCTGGCGTCCCAGCCGCCAGCAAGCGTCCACCTTCGGCACCGCCTTCGGGTCCCAGATCGATCACCCAATCGGCGGTCTTGATGACCTCCAGATTGTGCTCGATGACGAGGACGGTGTTGCCCAGCTCGACCAATCTGTGGAGCAGATTCAACAGCTTGCCGACGTCATCGAAATGGAGGCCAGTCGTCGGCTCGTCCAGAAGGTAGAGGGTGCGGCCGGTGGAGCGCTTGCAGAGCTCCCGGGCCAGCTTTACACGCTGAGCCTCCCCTCCCGACAGGGTGGTGGCCGGTTGGCCCAGGTGGATGTAGCCCAGCCCCACATCGTCGAGGGTCGACAGAATGCGCTCGATGGGTGGAATGTTGCGGAACACATCTCTTGCCTGCTCGACCGTCAGCTCCAGAATGTCGGCGATGCTGAGCCCCTTGTAGAGGACCGCCAACGTCTCGCGGTCGTAACGTCGGCCCCCACAGACCTCGCAGGTAACGTAGATATCAGGCAGAAAGTGCATTTCGATCTTGATCTGCCCATCGCCCTTGCAGGCCTCGCACCGCCCCCCCTTGACATTGAAGCTGAACCTGCCGGGCTTGTAGCCCCGCTTGCGTGCCTCCGACGTCTTGGCCATCAGACCGCGAACATGCTGAAAGACGTTGGTGTAGGTGGCGGGGTTGGACCGCGGTGTGCGACCGATGGGGCTCTGATCGATGGCAATGACCTTGTCCAGGTGTTCCAGACCCTCGATGCTGTCGTGATTTCCGGCCCGCTCGGCAGCGCGGAAGAAATGAGTGGCCAGCGCCCGGTAGAGGATGTCGTTGACCAGACTGCTCTTGCCCGATCCCGATACCCCCGACACCACAATGAACAGGCCCAGCGGCAGCTGGATGGTCAGATCCTGAAGATTGTTGTGGCGGGCCCCTCGAATCACCAGCTGTTTGTCCTTGGGAAGCCGTCGCTCTGCAGGCACCGGCACAACCAGCTCGCCACGCAGATATCTTCCGGTCAGGGACTCGACATCTTTCTCCACTTCTTTCGGTGTCCCCTGTGATATGACTTCCCCGCCGTGAACTCCGGCCCCGGGTCCCAGGTCGATCACCCAATCCGCAGAACGGATGGTCTCCTCATCGTGCTCTACGACCAAAACGGTATTGCCCAGATCTCGCATCCCCCGCAGGGTGGCGATCAGCCGGGCATTGTCACGTTGATGGAGGCCGATGGAGGGCTCGTCGAGCACGTAGAGCACTCCCATGAGCTTGCTGCCAATCTGAGTCGCCAACCGGATTCGTTGGCTCTCGCCGCCAGATAACGTGGCCGAGGCCCGGTCCAAACTGAGGTAACCCACCCCAACATCATCGAGAAACTGCAGCCGGTCCCGGATCTCCTGGACCACCTTGTGCGCAATGGCCAGCTGACGTTGGTTGAGCTTCAGCTCCGCCAAGAGGACTCGGATCTCGGAGACGGTCAGGCCAGACAGCTCGTCAATCGAGCGTCCCCCCACGGTTACGGAGAGTGCCTCGGGGCGCAGTCGGCGTCCGTTGCACGCCGCACAGGTATGCACCGACATGTACTTCTCGATCTCTTGGCGGACCGACACCGATTCGGTCTCCCGGTATCTTCGCTCCAGTACCGGAATCACCCCTTCGTAGCTACCCTGCCAGGTGTAGCTCGACCGTCGACCCTTCATCTCGAAGGTCATCTCACGGTCGCCACTACCCATCAGGATGATCTGGCGCACCTCTGCCGGCAGCCGGTTCCAGGGGGTATCGAGGGAGAAGTCGAGCTCCTTGGCCAGGGTCCTGAGCATTCGCATGCGCCAGGATGACTTGGAGCTACCGGTCCACGGGGCCAAGGCGCCTGCCGAGATGGCACGCTCGGGGTCAGCGATGACTCTTGCCGTATCGACTCCCATGTGGGTGCCCAGCCCCGAGCAGGAGGGGCATGCACCATAAGGGCTGTTGAAAGAGAAAAGTCGTGGAGTGATCTCCGCCAGACTGGTTCCACATTCCATGCAAGCGTAGCTCTGCGACAGGGTCTCCTCTTCCTGACCCAAGGGTGCCAGCACCACCAGCCCTTCACTTACCTTCAGCGCCGTCTCGATTGAACTGGACAACCGTTCCTCGATCCCCGCCTTGACTACAAGTCGGTCCACCACGATGTCGATGTTGTGCTTCTTCTGCTTGTCGAGCGCGGGGATGCCCTCCTGCAGCTCCACCGTCTTGCCATCGATGCGAACCCGGACAAAGCCCTCCCGCATCATCTGCCCCAGCTGTTTGCGGTATTCGCCCTTCTTGCCGCGGACAAAAGGGGCGTAGAGAACCAGACGGGTCTTGGTCGGCAGATCCATGATCCGATCGACCATCTGCTGGACAGTCTGGGGCCGAATCTCCTTGCCACAGCTGGCGCAGTGGGGCACACCGATGGAAGCAAACAGGAGACGCAGATAATCATGGATCTCGGTCACCGTCCCGACGGTCGAACGGGGGTTTTTCGAGACCGATTTCTGCTCGATGGAGATCGCCGGAGACAAGCCCTCGATGGAGTCCACGTCGGGCTTCTCCATCTGTTGGAGAAACTGGCGGGCATAGGCCGACAAGGACTCCACATAGCGGCGTTGGCCCTCTGCATAGAGGGTGTCGAAGGCGAGAGAGGACTTGCCCGAGCCCGAAACACCGGTGATGACCACCAGCCGATCCCGGGGAATTTCCAGGTCGATACTCTTTAGATTGTGCTCGCGGGCACCGCGTATGTGAATGCTGTCCATGATCTGACGAGGATTTCGACTAGAAAAAAGTGGGCTGGAGTCTACCAGCCCACTTGTAGAGGCTCAGAACGCGAGCGCTCCAGGCGCTCGGCCCTGTGCCGATCAAGCTAGAAGCCAAAGGACGCGGCGATAAGCCAGGCGTCCTGCTCGTAGGTGCCGAAATAGAACACGTCGGACTCGGTAACGGTACGTTCGTCGAACTTCACATACATCAGAGCCAGATCGATGTTGAATTTCTCACCCATGAAGCCATAGCCGAAGGTGAAGTCGTTGCGGTTCGAGTCGGGCAGCACCGGGCTGACCGTATGCTCCGGCTGCGGAGACTCGTCATAGATGTAGCCGATCCGCCATTGCGATTTTTCGCTCGAATTCCACCGCAAGCCGATGCGGTACTGCCAGGAGTCGCTCCAGTCCTGGTGCAGCTCCAGATCGCCGAGAAACGGGTTGTCGATCTCTACGACCAAAACGTCGAAAGTGCTCCAACCGGTCCAGTTGATGTCGAGCTCCAACCAGGAACTGGCCGAAATCGCAAATCCGAGGCCGAGGCTGGCGATGTCGGGAAACTCGATGGCTGTCTTGCCAGGAATCGCCTGCCCGAACGGCAGGATGGCTCCGACACCGCCATCGATCGGGGGAATACCGGTCATGATCTGCTCGAGGTGCAGCTCGCCGCCATAGTCGATGTTCATCTTGCTCCGGTATTGGAAGCCCCAGTGGAAGCTGTTGTTGTATTTGTGCAGGATGCCGAGGTTGAATCCATAGCCCTGGTCCCGTCCGCCTTCCAATTTCGATTTGGCGACCTCGAAGGTTGCCGGCAGCAACGGCGGTCCCGCGGTCTGATGATTCATCAGCTCGATATCGGAGAACCGGGCGATCACACCCAGACCGATCCCGAAGTTGTCGGTGGCTTTCCAGCCGATGGTGGGGTTGAGATCGATGGCAGTCAGAGCCGACCGGGTGCTGACGAAACGGCCGGTGAACTCGTTCTTGTTCTTCCACTCGACCGCAAGACCGAAGGGAGCGTTGAGGCCCAGACCGAAAGTCACACGTTCGTTGATCTTCTCCACCCAATAGAAATGGGGCACCAGTTCCTGCAGCTTTTCGGTCTGCTCTGTGACTCCGGGGCCCGGAAACGGTGCCGCACCGGTGAAATCAGCCTGGCCGGTGACCAGGGTCCCACCCAGGTAGAAATCGCGTTTGTTCTGAAAGGCGATGCCGCCGGCGTTGTGGAATAGGGCCGATGGATCATCGGCCTGGGCGGTGAAGGCTCCCGCCATACCCATGGCCTTGGTTCCCTGTTCGAAAATCAAGAAGCCAGAAGCTTGGGCAGGCACGCTGGCGACCAGCAGCAATCCTGCGAGCACCAACATCCGCAATGTCTTTGTTTCGATTCTAAACATGATCTTGACCTCCCTCGTGATGTGGCCTTCGCAGGAGACACCCGCCGCGGCCTTGGAGACACAAGCTGGATGTCTCACTAAGTTGACTCTGCCCGTGACTTGGTATGGATACGCGACCGGACAGCGGACCGTTTCATGATCCCACCGTGGTCGTTTCGTCGATCGTACTTCACGTGTGACCTTAGCCACCACCCAGGGAGCTTTGTACCCACCACGGGGTAGTCACCCATTCGCACTGGGGTAGTCGTGCCACCACTCCGTAGGGCAGGATGCGTTCAACTCCTGTCGCGCCCGAGACCTGGAACACGGTGGCCGTGAGACCGGTGGGAGCACCGTCTTGACCCTGATAAGGTACTCCGAGAGGGCACAGAAATGCAATTCGAGCATGAGCACCACAAAGCGACCCACCACACGGTTGAGCAGTACCTGGCAGAATTGTTCGAGGACCCGTATCACGATCCCGAGAACGGTCACTTCTATGTCGGCTATGGCAGCACCATCCTGGAAGTCTCGGTGGAGCCCGACGGTCCGGAGGAGACGATCGTTCTGGTCACCGCCTACTGTGCCCAAGGCATCGAAGCCGAGGAGGATCTACTGCTCGGACTCCTGGAGCTGAATCACGAACTGCCGGTTGGTGCCTTCTCATTGGTGGGCAGGGATGTGTTCTACTCCCACGCCATGTTCGGTATGACTCT
>Ga0255052_10000329_pt1 | contig 38004 bp, 36 predicted proteins | sample JV7_2_21_MG_FD_188632 | JGI IMG/M metagenome (GOLD analysis project Ga0255052, IMG submission 188632) | Seawater microbial communities from Jervis Inlet, British Columbia, Canada - JV7_2_21 | ecosystem: Environmental > Aquatic > Marine > Inlet | place: Canada: British Columbia | collected...
CAAGGACCGTAAGAAGAATGTTAAGATCATGGCGCAGTTCTGCAGAGAGAATAGTATTAGCCAATTGATCGTCGATACTCGTCAACAACTTAGCGATACATTGACGTCGGAAATGTACGATTTTGGTGCTGCGATACCAAACGTAATGCGGGGAATTCAAATTGCGGTTGTCTGTCGGCCGTCTGATAGAGATACACAATTTGCAGAGACAGTTGCCGCTGAACGTGGAACAGAATCTCATTTAGTCTATACGATCGAAGAAGCGATCAGTTGGCTAGATGCAATATAAGTAACGCTCGACAAACCTGATGCAAGTGATGGCTGATGGTCGCGCCTAGTCCGCAACGCTGGGCTGCGATAGCCGATGATTTTAAATGCTTCCTAACAATGCGCTGCATTGGCTGCTTGTGGCCGACTGCCGCCCTTTAAGGCAAGCAGTATCGAGTGACTGCTGTTGGAAAGAGCTGCCGTTCACAACTCAACAAGTTGATAATCTCAAGCCGGACGGCTGGAAAGCATCGGGAAGCAGCCCCTCAAGTGATAAACTCCCGGCAGGCTGCAGGTGACTGCGATCTCAATCGGTGGATGCAACACCTAAACTCTAACTATAGAGCGGAGGGTGTTGTAAATGAAGCAGAGACCGAGAAGATATATCACTGATTCCGAGATGGCGGTGATATGGGATCGTTGGGAGAAAGGCGATTCCATCAATGCGATAGCCCGTGACCTGGGTCGTTACCATTCCGCGGTGCAAGGGGCGATGGCGAGGACGGGTGGTATTCGTCCTGCACCGAGACGACGATCTTGCCTCTCATTGACACTGGCCGAACGGGAGGAGATCTCACGGGGCATTGTTGTGGGCCACTCAATCCGGGTGATTGCCTCGCAACTGGATCGAGCGCCCTCGACGGTGAGTCGCGAGATCAAGCGTAACGGTGGCCGGCGACGTTACCGGGCCAATAAAGCCGACGAGGCTGCTCGGCAACGAGCACTGCGCCCCAAGACCTGTAAACTGGCACAGAACCCTGCACTGGCACGGATCGTAGCCAGGAAGCTAACGAACCGATGGTCACCGTGGCAGATCGCAGGTTGGTTGAAGCGTATCTATGCCGATGATGAGAGCCTGCAGGTGTCACACGAGACGATCTACAAGACGCTGTACATCCAGGCCCGCGGGGCCTTGAAGAAAGAGCTGATACATCACTTGAGACGTAGCCGGGCGATGCGGCGTTCGCAACACCATACGCAAAAGAAGGGTAACCACGGGCAAATCACTGATGCGGTATCGATCAGCGAACGGCCTGCTGAGGTTGAGGACCGGGCGGTGCCGGGGCACTGGGAAGGTGACCTGCTGTGCGGCAGCAACAACAGCCAGATCGCAACCCTGGTGGAGCGTCACACGCGGCTTGTCATGTTAGTCAGGGTACCCAGTAAAGACACCAAGACGGTGATCAACGCACTCATTAAGCAGTCCCACAAGTTACCGCGGGAACTCTACAAATCGTTAACCTGGGATCGCGGCAAGGAGTTGGCTGATCACAAGCGCTTCAGTCTGGCGACCGACATCGAAGTTTACTTCTGCGATCCGCAGCAACCGTGGCAGCGTGGATCGAACGAAAACACCAACGGTCTGCTGCGGCAGTACTTCCCGAAGGGAATGGATCTCTCAAACATTCATCAGAACAAACTGAATGCTGTTGCAAGACAACTTAACGAACGACCACGAGAAACGTTACAATTCTATTCACCAGCAGAGAAATTTGCTGAATGTGTTGCGTCGATCGATTGAGATCGCAACCCGTTGCAGCCGTTCGTCAATCACACCTAGCCGTGATGAACTTGAGTCACCAATTGTCCGTCCTCGCCTAGAAAGCAGACGTTCAGAATCCCACAACGATTGCCTGGAAGTTGCTCCTTAACTATTGGCCCAAAGTTAAGCGTGATTGCGCCTGACCTCTGCACGAACCTCAGGGTTGTTGACGGTCGTGCAGCTATCCTATCGCTGCGGCTTGTCCTTTTGGGCGATATACGCCCCTACTAAACCAGCGACCAATATTGCAATGTAAAACTGGCCAAACACGGCCTGCATATAGGCCATCGCTCTGGCCGCCGCTGAAATGGGCAACAGGTCCCCATAGCCCAGTGTTGTCATTGTTACGAAGCTGAAATACAGCCACTCGCTGTCCCAGCCGCGATCGCTCCAGGCGTCGAACCCGGCGAAGGAGCCCGGCACGGCTAATTCCAGTACCGAATACGTCAGTGCCCAGATAACGCCGAGCAGTAGATACACGCAAACTGCGCCGACGAGTCGGTTGGTAGTGATCTCGGTTCCGATCGCCACCTGTTTCATCGTATAGGTGATTGCAACCAGCAAGAATCCGATCAGGGACAACAGTGATCCGTGTTGAAAAACTAACGACTGCGTTCTGGTCGAGACCAGGGTCAGGATGATACCGGCGACCACGAAGAACATGCCCGCTACAAGAAACCGGCCGCCTCCCTTCAGGCTGCGAACGCCGACGATCAGTATCAATGAAAATAAGATCGCTTTTACGATCGGCGGACTGCCAACAACGAAATCATCATTCAGTGGAACCGCTACCAGAAATATCAGCAGTGCCAGTAGCAAGTAAAAGAAGTTGGTGCGTTCCAAGCTGCGCTCCATTCGTGCCCAAGGCATGGCAATGGTGATAGCATCTGCCGAGGTCAACGATAACAAAAATCATCGATTGGGGGTCGCACTAATGCATCATCACCAACTTCTCATACTATTCGCCCTCCTGATTTTCGCATTCGGTCTCATTTCGCGATTTGCCGAGCGCAATTCTGTCACTGGTCCTATGGTGTTTATGACCGTCGGTATCCTGGGCAGCTCGCTGGCTCTGGGATTCCTTCACGTAACACCGGATATGGGCCCAGTGAAACTGGTCGCCGAACTTGCACTAACTCTGGTGCTGTTCATCGACGCGACGATGATCAATCGCAGCGTGTTTTCAGGCGAGTCAATGCGCATTCCGATTCGCCTGCTGCTGATCGGGTTACCGCTGACGATGGTATTCGGCACGCTGGCAGGTGTTTGGCTGTTTGATGGAGTGGGTATCTGGGCGATCGTGCTTATGGCTCTTATTCTTTCGCCCACCGACGCAGCTCTCGGACAGGCGGTTGTTAAAAGTGAAGGTGTCCCTGTCAATATTCGACAGTCCATCAGCGTCGAGAGCGGCCTGAACGACGGTATCGCGCTACCGCCAATTCTCATTGCCATGGCGTTGCTTGGCGCAGAGGCCGGCGACCACGAGGGTGCCTGGTTTGGTTTCGTTATTAAACAAGTCACGCTCGGTCCGATAGTCGGACTGGCTGTTGGCTGGATAGGCGGCATGCTCATGCAAAAGATGTCGGACAAAGGCTGGACGGAGGAGACTTTCCAGCGCTTGTCAGCGCTGCCGATGGCGATTCTCGCTTTTGCATTTGCGGAGAGCGTCGAAGGAAACGGCTTCATCGCAGCGTTCGTCGCAGGCCTCGGTTTTACACACGCCATATCGTCTGAGCATGTCCGGCACCAGGTACAGGAATTTGGCGAAACCGAAGGTATGCAACTGATTCTGGTGGTCTTCCTGATTTTTGGCCTGGCAATGGTGCCAGCCGCCGTGCCGCACTGGGGAGCGACTGAACTCGTTTACGCTCTCCTGAGTCTCACAGTCCTGCGTATGATCCCGGTGGCTATCTCGCTGCGGGGCCTGAAGCTTGACAGGGCGACCGTTGCGTTCATAGGCTGGTTCGGCCCACGCGGCATTGCCTCGGTGTTGTACCTGTTAATGGCTGTGGCCGCGATCGGCATAGAGGGCCATGAACGGATTATGTCCGTGATCGTTCTGACGATTTTGATCAGCGTCTACGCCCACGGTATCAGTGCGACACCGTTAAGCAAGCGCTACGGGGCGAGCAGGCCATCCCTCGACAGATGATTGGCGATTGTCTTTGCCTCGGCCGTTATGACTGAGAGGTCGCCGCGTTGATCATGCGCCTGGACAATCTTGGTCTTTGACTCTATCGCCCACACTGGTTTGAGGTCCCGGACAGAGTAAAGCTGAGTCGACAACACAATATTGTGTGTAAGTTCCAGGCCCTGTGGCTCTATGTACTCGGTTTGTTCAACGCTCCATACATTGTAGTAGTAGGTTGACCGAACATTGTAGGTCACCTCGGGATTCATATCCTTCATCTTCGCGGCGGACTCGACGTTAACGAGTTGCGTAACCAAAACTGCATCGGAGTCGAGCGAATCCACCATCGCAAGAAACGTCTCGCGGGTCACTGGCGTTCTGGTGTCCATCATCGACGTGCTGGCTACAGCTTTAACGCCACGTCCTTCCAGTTCTTTGACGATGTCCTTTTCGAGGTAGCGGCGCCCGTCAAAGGACTTGAACAACGAGATGACCAACAAGTTGCCGTAAGGCGCATCCGCGTTTTCAGACAGGGGCTGAACGCGGGTAACCTGCGTTCCGGCACAGGCGCACAGCGCCAGCAAGGCGCTCAGGAGGGTGATTGTTTTTGTCACGGGTTTTCCTTGGGAAGACTGTGTGAAGGGCTGCCGGCCTGACGAATTGCGACGATGGCGGCGCGAACCTGATCGAGTATTTCTTTTGTGTTTTCGGCACCCAGGCGTTCGACGGCACCGGCCTCAACGGAAAACAGGGCCATCAAATGCTGCCGCATCTGTCGAAAGGCTTTGGGATTTTTCCGGCCACAAACACCATCGTCATTTTTCAGAATTCGCTCAGCAAGTCCGGGCTTGCCGAGTTCGATGTCGCAGGCGATAGCAAGCCGTGACAATTCGTGCGCGAGATTGTCCACCTGCCGGCCCCAATAGCTGTGTTTGAACTCGGCCATGATCTAGTGATCGAGCCTTAGTGATCGAGATAAAGGTAGTTCTGCCAGCTCGACATGCGCAGCAGGATCTTGCGCATTATGGCGACATGGTGCCAGTGGTCCGAGTAGACGGCCACCTGCGCGCGCGACCCTGTCGGTAGGTTGTACTCGGACATGTCGTCGGTGACCTCGATGACAACCGGGATACGGCCAATGCGCTGAAACGTCTCAGTACCAACCATGTTGCCGCTTGACTGAAGCTGACCCTCGGCCATGCTCGGCAGCACACTAACGACCACGCCATGGAAAACCCGACCGGGAATGCTGGGGTAAACGACCTCGGCTTCGTACCCGGCTTTGAGCCGCAGCGCTGAGTTTTGTCGGAAAGCAGCCATCAATGGCGCCCGTTCGTCGTGCACGAATGTCATGACAGGGCGGAGCGGCAAACTTGCGGCCATCATTCCAGGGCGCAGGATTAGTTGCGTGACATAGCCGCTGGTTGGAGCCCGGACTACGGTGCGTTCGAGGTCGTAACGCGCTTTCTCGAGCTCTGCCTGCAGGCGCGCGACATCAGGGTTCTCGCCGTCTATACCCGATTCAAACGCGATTTGCGCACGTTCAAAGTCGGCTTGCGCGCGTTGTAGAGCGGCTTCGTCCGCAAGATAGGCCTGGCGACTGATTTCCAGCTCGTTGGCACTGATAGCGCCACGATCGAAAATAGCTTCGTAACGTTGGAAAACGCCCTGGGTGCGATCCCGATTTGCAGCGACTTCCACAACACGTGCGCGCGCCGCTGCCATTGCCTGCTCCAACTCTCTTACGCCTTCTCGGGTGCCGGCGAGTAAGGCTTGCTTCTGACGCACCACGGCCTCGTATGGCTTGGGGTCGATGCGGAACAGCACGGTGCCTTTCTCGACAATCTTGTTCGGTTCAATTTCGACACTGGTAACGATGCCGCTCACCGCAGGAACGATCGGGGTCGTGACGAAATACTCGCGCGCCATATTGGAGTAGGGGTGGTTGTAGTTCATCAACAGAACGAGCGCACCGATCAGGATAACTCCACCGAGCGCCGCTGTAGGTACGGTCCACTTGTTGAGCGGAATCTTGAATACTTTGAATACGACAACGCAAAGGGCGGTATAGGTCAGGATCAGGAGAAGGTCCATGGCTTACTCTCCTGTTCCGCTTTCAAGACCGGCGAGCCGTGACTCAATAGCATCAAGTCTGTCTGCCAGCGCGCTACCAGCACCTCCACCACCTTCAGATGTGTCGATGCCCCAACCGCGATCTTCGTGGTACATCATTGCCCAGATCCAGAGGAACGGCCATATCGCGTGCAGCGTAAACAGGCTCACCCATCCCGCAACATGCAGAACGTCCTGGTGTGGGTGGTTGCGTTTGACCGCGATCTCGTAAGGAATGTCGTGTATGGCAATGATTCCGTAGAACAAGACCAGCACAACAAGGATTAACATGACTAAGGCGACGTTTTCGAGCACTTCGAACTCCTCTGGTTAAGCTGCGTAGTCTACCGAAACAGGTCTCTCGGCGCTGTCATTTTATGCCGCAGTCCCGGGTGGCCAACTGTTATGATGTCGCGTGCGATTTGATTATCGGAGCGCCTAAAATGCATGTAAAAAACAACCTGAAGAAAAGCTCTCAATACCTTGTAATTATTGTTGTTTTTCTGGCTGGCACGCTGGCAATTGCCGAGCACCATGAGTTCGAAGCCGCTAGTGACTTGCGCGCCAAAGACGTACTGCCGTCCGACCTGATCAAAGGTGAGCATCACAAAGTAGAAAAGGTCGTAAGAAGTGACGGCTACTTGAACTACTACAAGATCAAGTCCGACTACGGCGAGTTCGAGGCAATCAGTACAGCGATGCTTAAAACACGGGTCGGAGAAATTGAAGCGCTTGCCGAGTTGGAGGATCTTTCGAAAACGGAAGTGTTCCTAAAGGCAGCGGCTGACGCCGGCGTCGGTCAGATTAAAGCACTGACACAGTTTGCTACCCATCCGGTCGAGACCGTGGTCGGAATTCCCAGCGGTATTGGCCGCATGTTCAAACGTTACAAGAGACAGGCAGGCGACTCAGTCGATACGACCAAGGAATTCGTTGCCGGCGATGACGATGCGGAAGCGGAAGGCGAGCAGGGTGAAGACGGCGATACGGAATCAACTACGGAAAAAGCCGTCGGTCTAACCGAGGGTTTCTTTGGTGTTTCGCGATCGCAGCGGGCCTGGGCACAAAAGCTCGGTACGGATCCGTACTCAACGAATGAGGTCCTGCAGGCCGCTATCAAGGAAGTTGCTTGGGCCGAGCGGCTGGGCAAGTTCGGTATGGGGTTTGCCGGTATTCCGGAGATTCCGGGCGCCGACATCATCGGCGAGGTCAACGACGCTGTCTGGAGTAAGGATCCGTACGAACTGCAAGACATGAACCGAGCCCGCCTGGTCTCTACCGGTGCTGATGAAGCATTGATCGAACAATATCTCGAAAACCCGCGCATGAGCCCGTCGCAGCAAACGCTGCTGACGGCCGCCATCGCCGAGATCGAAGGCGCAACGGGTCGAGATGGGATTCTCCGACAGGCTCTGAATACAAAGACTGAGGCGGAGGCCAACTTCCTGATCAAGACGGTGACGATGCTCGCCTGGTACCACCTCAACCAGAAACCCGTCACATCGGTATTGACGTACGCGGCCGTTCCCGTGGGTGTTACAGACGATGGCACGAGCGCGCTCGTTTTCGCCGTCGATCATGTTTACTGGACTGAAGAGATCGCCGACGCGGCGAGCAAACATGCATCGCAGACGCAAGGCAACGGCGCCAGCGCGGGTGAGGTCTGGCTACTGGGCTCTGCCTCAGCTCGAACCAAAGACGAATTGGCCGGACTCGGGTTCGACATCCATGAACGCGTTGCGGCGATGATGGTGATTCCAGCTAGCTAGTGCGCCAGTCGTCGTTATTGGTTTTCTTCCTGCTTGTCTCGGAGTTGGCGAGTGCGGGGTCTGTACTCGACTATATTCGCAACCACGATCTTAACGACTATGCCTTTGGGTTGATGGTCTCGGGAGAGCAGAACCCGTACGCCGGGGCCAAAAACGGTGCGTACGCCTATCCTGCATTTCGGAAGTTTTGAGGCGGATTTTTCCTCGGATACAACCGGGCAGGTCGAACGATCGAGCGCTGGTACACCGCTGCCCGTTATTGGCGCGCATGCGTCAATATTCATCGGCGAAAAAACAAAGATCGGCGCTAAAGTGCAAATATTCCGCACAGACTTTGATCGCTACGAAGGCTCGCTGAACTACGCAATGCTGGACGTTGAGCATCGCATTTCCGGTGCAATTAGCGTCGGTCTGGGTTACAACTTCTACGGCATGAAGCTATCGTCTAACGACAGCAGTGTGAACGGGTATCTGAAGGTGCGCCACCATGGCCCAACAGCATTCTTCACGATCGGCTACTGAAATGGGGGCATTCCTGATTAAGCGGAGCATGACGAAACACGCTCGTTTGCACCTGGCCACAGGGCTAGTGGCGTTGCTTGCCGGCTGCGCGAGTATCGATTTCGATTATCCTCGCGTCGAATCGACAGCGGTGGTCGATACCAGCGATACGTATCTTGGTTCCCGAGCTGCCGGTTTGCTCGCATCCAAGCCGGCGACTGAGTCCGGTTTCTACCCATTGCAGGATGGTGTCGACGCGCTTACTGCGCGGCTCTTGCTGGCGGAGCGGGCGGAGCGATCGATCGATACGCAGTATTACCTGATCAAGACAGACACCACGGGCACGGCATTTATCGATGCATTACTGAGGGCAGCGGATCGCGGAGTCCGTGTCAGGTTGTTGGTTGATGACGTTTTTACCAAAGGCTATGACGCTGGCATGGCGGCATTGGATTCTCATCCGAATTTCGAAGTCCGCATTTTCAATCCGTTTAATCGCGGAGCTGCCGGAAAACTCTGGAGTGGTCTCACCGATTTGCGACGTGTCAATCGCCGCATGCACACTAAAACCTTCACGGTTGATAACCAGGTAACGATCGTCGGCGGGCGCAACATCGCGGATGAATATTTCGGTGCGAGGGAAGATGCGAAGTTCGGAGATCTCGATGTCGTCGGCATTGGCAAGATCGCAGACGACGTCTCGGGCATGTTCGATAGCTTCTGGAACCATGAAACTGCGCTGCCCGTACCCGCGTTTGCCAAGATGCCCGACGACCCGGGCGCGGAACTGGCCGCATTGAGGGAGCGACTGTTGCGGTCCCGCGAGCAGATAAAACAAACGAAGTACGCAGAGGCCGTTATTGCGACCGCGCTCGAATTCATGGATACGGACAAAAGCGCATTCGAGTGGGCGCCTTACCAACTCGTCTATGACTCACCCGACAAGGGCATCAAGTCGAAAGCTGGTCCGTCCATTGCGATTACGCCGAAGCTGGTGGAGGCCCTGAAGTCGGCCGAAAAGGAGTTGATCGTAGTATCGCCGTACTTCGTGCCGCGGAAGCAGGGCATTGAGATCTTCTCAGAGATGCAATCCCGCGGCGTCAAAGTCACGATCGTTACCAATTCGCTGGCCGCGAACAATCAGATTTCGGTGCACGGCGGTTACGCACCGTCACGGAAACCGTTGCTCAGAAATGGCATACATATTTACGAACTGCGCCGTGATGCAGACGTTCCCGGTGCGGAGATAATCGCCGCCTCCGGTGCGAAAGCAACGTTGCACACCAAGGCGTTCCTTGTGGATCGAAAAGAAGTATTCATAGGTTCATTTAACTTCGATCCGCGCTCAGCCAACCTGAACACCGAATCCGGCGTGATTATTCAATCGCAGCTTATGGGCTCTTTGTTCGGAGGTATCTTCGATGCCGGAATCGAATCGCATGCCTACGAATTGTTCCTCAATGAAGACGGCAAGCTGCGTTGGCGCGGTATAGAAGACGGCCAGGACGTGATATACAAAAAAGAGCCTCAGTCGACGTGGAGCCAGCGGTTCATCGCCGGGCTAGTAAGACTACTGCCGGTAAGAGGGCAACTATAGATAGTGAAAATGGGAGCGATCATGGATAACGGGTATCTACGCAATTCGATGGCGGCGTTCCTGCAAATTGCGGCAGTGGTTTTGCTTGTCGGGCTGTGCCTTTGGATAGTCGCACCTTTTGTCACGCTAGTGATCTGGGGAGTTATTATTGCCGTAGCGATATTCCCTGCCCACGTGCGTCTCGCAGCCGTGCTTGGCGGGCGCGAAAAGCTGTCCGCGTCGATTCTTATTCTCGCCGGACTGCTCATCCTCGTGATTCCTGCCTGGCTCATGACGGAGTCCAGTGTGACGGCCGCACGCAGCGTCGCTGCGAATATGCAGGACGGGGCTATCTCGATTTCGCCGCCGGCCGACCGGGTCGCAGATTGGCCACTGATAGGCAAGCGGGTTCACAGTGTCTGGACGCAAGCGGCGGAAGATATTGAAGGTCTGGCCAACCAGTTTCAGCCGCAGTTGATGACAATTGGAGAGGTTGTCGTGAAGTCCATCGGCGCGACTGTCCTCGGTGTTATCCAGTTCATTTTTTCCATTTTTGTCGCCGGGGCGTTGTTGTTAAGCGCCCATTCAGGCTACAGGGCAAGCTGTACCATCGCGACAGCGCTCGCGGGCGAGCGGGGCAATGCGCTGACCGACATGTCGATTGCCACGATCCGCAGCGTATCCAAAGGCGTGGTTGGCGTGGCTATTATTCAAGCGCTGCTCGCAGCGCTTGGACTGTTGCTAATTGGGGTGCCGGCGGCGGGTATCTGGGCGGCGCTGGTTTTGGTACTGGCCGTCGTGCAGCTGCCGCCACTGCTTGTACTCGGGCCGATCGCAGTCTGGGTATTCTCTGTATCCGACCCGGTCCCGGCGACGATCTTTGCGATTTATGCCGTCTTCGTGAGCCTGTGCGATTCCATATTGAAACCAATGCTTCTGGGCAGAGGCATGGACATACCGATGCTGGTGATCCTGATTGGCGCTATCGGCGGGGCGCTTTCCGCGGGCTTACTTGGCTTGTTCCTGGGGCCGGTAGTATTGGCCGTCGGATACAAGATCTTGGTCGAGTGGATGGCGCTACACGCGCCGGTTGAATCATCTGCGGACTAGTCTTTATTAGAGCTGCCCGCTCACTCCGCCCAGCTGCATGGCGAACAGCGAGACAAAGACCACCAGCACAACCCAGTTTGCGACGCCAACAATCGCCTGTCCTCTGCTACCCGACGTAAACCTCAGTGCGATCGCGAGAACGAGGAAGACCGCGTGTGCCGGCATACTCGGTGGCAGAACGCCTTTGAACACTGGCCACAACAACAACGTCCATAACCAGGCAAGAGCAAGGGTGGTCGCGTAGGCCCGCCGGACATTCGTGAAGTGCGCCTGAAGATCGACCTGGCGTTCGGTGGCACTGGGAACGAGCAGGCTGCTGCCGAGGAAGAGCAGGACCGGCCCGGTCAGAAGATACAGGTAGTCGAGAAAGTCGAATGTCTCAACCGCACGAATTCCCCATAAGGACCACCACAACAGCACGTGCAGAATGAACTGAAATACGGCGAATAACAGGAAGACTCGGTAGCTGACGAGCGGCAGGGTGTCTTTACGCCGGACGTATTCGGCCAGTGCCGTCAGCCAACGGACGATGCCAAGGCCGTTGACGACCGCGGCCAATGTGAAAATAAATGCAAATGCGGCGTATTCGAGTTGCATGATGTCGGCAGTTTACACGCCGGAGGTATTCGGCATAACTAGAAGCGAAATACGAGCCCGGCCCGCGCCTCCAATTGTGTAAGAGTCCGGGCATCAACTTGTATCAGGCAGGCGCCAGCGCCATCGATGCTGCTGCAAAAAATATTACTATCGTCGTCCACAAGCGTTGTGAACACCCTGGCCTCAAGTCGGATACCCAGTCTTTCTCTGGCACGTATCTGGACGCCGCCGCCGAAAGAAGCCGAAAAAAAGCTCTCTGAGCCCAGGTCTGTGAACTGTGGGTCAAACCGGGTTGCGCCGAGCGTTAACGCGATGAACGGACGCATGGAGTCGCCATCGAATAGATAGGTTCCCCCGAACTGAAGGTACTCAACCTGCAAATCGATCGTCGGGTCATTGGCAAAGAACCCCGAGGTATCTGCATCGGTGCGTTGCCGTCCGTAGAGCAGTTCGTATTGGCCATTTGGGTTAGCCGCGAAATTGAACAGGATTCCCTCAGCACTGGAGTCGTTCAGTTCAACGCGACCGGCACCGTTCTCTTCATCGAAGCTGCCGCCCATCCGGTAGGCGGCGTATGGCGCAATCTCAAACCTAAACGTTTTGTCTTGTGCGGCAGCTGGTGGCGCGTAGATCAAAATCGTAACGCCAAGGGCCACCAGAACGATTGCCAAACATCCGGTAACTTTCATCAGACGATACTCCTACTCTAAATGTACAGTGCCGCCTATACCCAGAACCTCGCCACTCGGCACGACCGAAAAACCCCTGTGTTGGGCTATCTAGATCGCCCAGAAACCTACTACGCGTTCGATCATCCAATAACTGGCAACTATGCCTATTACATAGCTGGCCGGCACTGTGAGTGAGCGCCACTGGTCGTGTTCCATTGGACGCGAAGTAACCGCAGTAACAAGCTTCTTCAAAAAATAAAAACCGACTATCAGCACGATAACAAACAATATCTGACCTATTTCTACGCCGACATTAAAAAACAACAGCGCAGTCGGCAGTGCATTTTGCGGTAGTCCGATATCCCGAAGCACAGCAGCGAAACCAAAGCCGTGCAGCAGACCAAAGGCGCTGGAAACAAATATCGGATATCGAAAGGTCAGCGATTCCGCGCGAGCCTTCGATATCTCGGATGCCAGAAACACCACACTTAGCGCAATCACCGCTTCCACCGGTGGTGTAGCAATGCGAACAATATTCAAAGCCGATAACGCCAGCGTGATCGAATGGGCAACTGTAAAGCCAGTGATCGTGACAATTACCCGGCGCGTAGTTCCAGCTATAAAAATCAGACACGCAACAAACAGCAGATGGTCCAGGCCAATCCAGATGTGTTCGATACCGAGAAATGTGTATTGCGCGGCCACGTCCAGGCGGCTGGAGTCTTGCGGTACAGACCAGAAGTCGTCGCCGGGTTTCAATATTCGCGTGTGCTGCTCTCCATTGAGTAGCTCTACCCGATATAGTGTCGACAACGATGGGTTGGCACCAGGATAGACCAGCCCCACGGACCTGCCGGCGATACTTGAGGTGCAACGGACGATGCGCCGTCCAATGTACTCGGCCCCGGCTAACTGAATGGATTGCTGGGGATCGACTATGCAATCATCAGGAAATACGGGCTCGGGTATCAGATTCTTCGCCAGTGTAGCCGGCGATTTCCACTGAACGCTAAATAAGTGCGTTTGAACCTCGGTAATCTGAACGTAATTCGGTCGAGCATCGTGCGCCTGTGCAGCCATGGCGCCTGCCATGATGACCGTACAGAAAAGCCGACGCATAAATTTCATTCGCTCGTTGCCTGCGACATCACGTCCCTGGCATCATCGCTGGACAATTTCAGAGAGCCTAAATCAACCTCATACGAATCAACAATGCGTTTTATGGCGGCGTCTTTTTGCTCTGCCACCCAAAGTCGTCTGGCATCCTCGGAAACGCGCCCGCGAATTTCATCCATTGTCGGGAAGAACCCATCCGCCCGGTTGGTTAACAGCACCAAATGAAATCCATACGGAGACTCGAATGGCCCTTGCCATTGCACTCCGTCGGCAGGCATCTCAAACAGAGTTTTACTCATCGCCGCACCGAAATGACTGGCAACAAACTGAGCACCACGCTCTACGTAGTTCACATGGTAGGGAAAACGGTCACCGTGCTGCGGGCTATTCTCAAACGGTACCTGATTGGTATTCATCTCCTGCAATTTGGCATTGGCCAAAGGCAGTGCTTCGTCGCGATCGTTTTTATCACCATCAATAAAAACGTGGGTAAAGGTAAGGTGCGGCTTTACAAAATAGTCGTTCTTGTTATCCGCGTAATATTGGTCGACATCTTCATCGCTTATCCGCGCAGCAGTGTCGACAAAGCCTTCAGTTATAAACTCAATCGATTTAATCAGGCGCTGCCGAACGATAAAATCATTGGCATCCAGCCCCAAGGCCTTCGCTTCGCGATAAAGTGATTCCTCGCGAACATAGTTATCAACCAATTCCTGCAGTTGCTTGCCTGACATCGCTGCAAGCTGGGCTTCAGCGGCGTCTGGCCGGAACGCTCGTGAGCGGTACTGCATAAACGTCAGCAAGCGTTCTTTGTCGACGGTAATACGCCGGCCATTCTGCTGACTGAAATCATTGTTCACCAGATTAAAAAGCAAGAACAATAAACAGCCTGCCGCCAGAAAATGCACCAGCGGTTCTTTCAAAATGTTTAACATTGAGACCTTCAAAAACTTATACGTTGATGCTACTACGACTGACTGTCCGCCGGCACATAGGGATAAGGGGGGTTCCCAAACGAATTGGCGGTTCCATTGCCAGTGTTTTTCGGGACGCTACGATTTTTTCAAGCACTACTGGCATAAACCAGGCGTCCGCGATACTCACCTTACACAACGGATACAGCTCTTTTCCAATTCCAGCTTAGTTCAAATTACTGCACCGCAGTCGGTGTGTACCAAATCGGTGAAGAATACGCTCGTTCCTGTATCGTCAATGCCTTGCCGGTCGTACTCAGATCCACCTTCATCGCGATAGCATCGTAGGTTGAATTTCTCGGTGTCGGGATTTGCAGTACCCGAACGTAATAAAACGCGGACTGAGACGCATCGAACTGTGGATCGCTCCACACCGTTGCCAATTGCACTGCACCTATGTCGTTGGTGTAAGCGCCGGTCTTGAGATCCACCGTGTTGCCAACCGACGGGATGCGTCCATCCGCACCTGGCTTGCGATCATCACTCCAAATCACGTCGAAAACCTTTTCTTTTGATATTCCATCGGCACCCAGCCAGCCCTTCACGACCTGGACACGATCCAGGTTCGCATGAGTTGGGTCTTTAACGGCGTAAATTAAAAACTTGGGAGCTTTGTCGCCGGCGCCGGCCAAATCACCTCCCATCGGCACGCCTTTGGCGTAACCCACTTTGGCAATGTCTTTTTGCAGAGCGTCGTTGCGGTCAAAGTCAAAGCCGCCAAAAAACCGCAGCCCTATGCGCGGACCGGACGTGCCATAGACTTCACGCCGTTTGAAAGCCGCCGCAATTTCAGCACGGGTATTTTCGCGCGCCCAAACCGCTGCCATACCGGAGGCGGACATATCCCAGCCGACGGAACCAGGTGCGAGTTCAATGTCTTGTTTGTTTTCCGGGATGCCATCCAGTGACATTTTGCCCCAGAAATTGTCTTCTTCTGAGGTGGAATATCCGTTGTGAGAATCAGTAGAACCGACAAGGCCGTATTTGAATGGGTTCACACCGATTTTTTGTTCCAACTCCAGACCCAGTAGCAATGCTCCACGGGCATAAGAGGACATGCGCACCGCCTTTTCGTCAACTTCAACAGATTCTTCGTGGCCACCCACCGTTTTGATCAGATGTTCATAGGTTTCAAAATCAGCAAACTCATCATTGGGGGACAGCAGCGGATGCGTTTCTGAATCGCCTTTGATTTGCGTGACTTCAATATTTTGTTCCCAGCGCATGCGGGCACGCGCGTAATCGGCATCCAGAGGGTCGCCGGCGCGATTGGTCAAGGGAAACATTAAACCGTTCGAAATATTACCGTTATGCGGGATCGATATAAAATCGGCACCGGTGCGGGCCGAGGTTTCTTCGAGCCAGTCCCAGAAATCCATTTCAATATCGCTATCCATAGCGCTCATGGGCCGGTATTGCATGGCCACGTCTCCACCCTGGGGCTGAAATACGATTCTATGCAGGTTTTGACCATTCGGAATCGAACTCCATTCCCAGCCGATCAGTGCGGTAAATTTGCCAGGATCGTTATGCCGTTCAGCGGCGTCCACAATTTCAGACCAGATCGACATTTGAATTTCGTCGTCTACTAACTCTTCGATTGGTTGCATCGAATTGACCGACGCCACCAATTCAAAAAACACGTCGGTACCCTTACCGTCAGCAATCATTTGAATAAAGCGTTTACCCACTTCCGTGTTGGCCACCCGCGAATCCGCTTCCCACAGTAGTTTGGGAATACCTACGTATTCCGCGTGATCGCTAACTACCAGAAAATCCAGTGGACGGTCGATCTGAATTTTTACTCTGCTCATGGCCGTCAGCACAGGAGCGCCTTTAGCAAACATATACGAATCGTCTGGCGTCACAGTAGTGTTGCGCATCACATAGGCATCCGGTGAAAAACTGGTGTGCAAATGCGTGTCGCCCCAATAAAGATTATTCAGGTCGTTTGGCCCTTCGGTGTTCCTCGCTAACCCGCGTGGCGTGTCTTGGTGTGCCATCGAGTCAGTCTGGTTTGCGGCGTCCGTGGCGGCTGGCGCGGTCGCAGTCGGGCTTTGGCCCTGTCCGCATGCGGCCAGATAAACAGTCAAAGCCGTAACCAGCAGTATCTTCCAATTGAATGTGCTCATGAAAACCTCGATTGTTTTAACTAAGGGGTGTACCAGATTGGAGACGTATAGGCGCGCTCCTGAAGAATAAGATCAGCTTTTGTCGCACCGTCTGGCATGTCGCCGCCAAATTCCTTCAGATCATAGGCAACCCATGATGGTGTCGGTATTTCAATGACGCGTACGTAATAAAAAGCTCGCTGTGTGGGGTCAAAATCAGGGTCTGTCCAAACGGCACCCAATACCGGATCGCCGATCGAATTGGAGTAACTCAAGTCATCCATATTCACTGTATTGCCAACCGGTGGAAACTTGCCTTTTCGGTTTGCCAGACGGTCATCGGAAACGGCAACATCGTAGACTTTTTCGTGCACGTTGCCTGCTTTGTCGGTCCAGCCTTTGACCATTTGGATGCGATCAAGATTAGCACCATCTGGATCGCGTACCGCCCGGATCAGAAAATCTGGTGCATTTTTCTTAGGAGCAGCGGTCAGGTCACCACCCATCGGCACTCCGTTTTTGTATCCGTACTCTGCAAAATCTGAGCGATGCAAATCTTTTTTGCTATAGTCCCAGCCGCCGAAGACCCTCACTCGAATACGGGTGCCGGTAGTTGCATAAACTTCCTTGCGAGCCATTGAATCCCACAATGACTTGCGCGTATTTTCTCTTGCCCACACCGCAGCCAGGCCACTGACCGCCGCTTGCCAGTGATAAATCCTATTGCTTTTATCAGGATTTTCTCGCGCAATAATGATTTCATCAAATCGATAGTGTGGTTCAGCACTGGGTTCCATCAAACTCAGCTTACCAAAGAAATTATTCTCTTCCGTGCTGGCGATGGAAGTATGCGAATCAGTCGATCCAATCATGCCAAATTTAAAAGGGTTAGTACCCAGTTTTTCTTCGTAGACTAATCCGCGTTTTAGCGCTTCTCTGGCATACTCTCTCGGCCACATTTTCGGCGTGGTTGTATCTGGCCCTAAAGTTCCAGAATCTCAGGTATAAAAATCGGCAAACTCATCGTTAGGAGACAAGGCTGGATGCGCTTCACCGTCGCCTTTAATTTGAGTTACTTCGTACAGTGGCTCCCAGCGCATTCTGCGTTGGGCATAATTATTATCGATAGGCTTTTTGCTGGTTAGTGTTATGTCATCAAACATCGTGCCGTTCGATATATTGCCATTGTGCGGTATTGCCAGCGCTTTACCACCGGTCTTTTTCTCATAGGCTTCCATCCATGCCCACAGGTCTTCCGGGTCGACCGAGTCATAAGATGACATAGGAACGATCTGCGATGTTTTATCCATGTCATCACGGAACAGGATATTTCGATGCAGGTTTCTGCCATTCGGCATCGAGGTCCATTCGTAACCGATTACCGCAGTAAACAGACCTGGTTCGTTATACTCCTCAGATATCTCATTGGAACGTTGCCAATACGTTTTCGACATACCTGCACCGGCCAATTTGTCATCCTTGGCATTCACTTGCTTTATCCACATATCGAAGGCGGCCGTCGGGTCGTTCGCTTTCACGGTATCGTGTATCGCCTTACCCCACTCATTTTTGAGCAGATCGGCATTGGATTCAGCAATCGCCGGCGCTAACCCCAGGTTTTCCGCGTGATCCGAGATCACTAAAAAATCCAGCGGCCGGGATAACTTCACGCGCAAACCATGGCTCGAAGTAATCACGCCGCCGCGTGCCAACTTGTACGCATCTTCCGGCCCACGAATGTTACCTACCATCCCGGCATCGGTCGACCATGACGTGTGCAAATGGGTATCACCAAAAAATACGTTATTGGGATAATTCTGTTCCGGATAAGGTGAGTACTCGACCTTCACATCACTCGGCGGGGGAGCATCTTGCGCCGCTAACGGTGTAGACAGAAGCAACACAATGAGGGCACAACACGGGACGTTTTTCATATCGACGTCCTTGTTATTTCTTTGGGACATATGGATCAGGTGTGCCCAGCGGTATCGGTGGCTCAGCTGCAAGACTGCGGTAGTGTTCCATGACCAGCTTCATCATCGCAGGCATTACCCAGAAATTGTCTTCGCCATCACGTCCGCCGTGCTCGATAATGTCGTAAAGCTCTTTCGGATCTGTCAGCAGGTTGTAAACACGCGGCATTCCCGGATTCTCGATGACTGATCGCATTGTATCCTGAGTTTTAAAGTGGATTTTCCAGTTGCGCCATTTGTAGGCCTGAAAAGTATCCCCGCTATAAACCGGAAAGCCTTCTCGCGGCGAGTTCGCAGTTTGGCCGGTCAGAAAATCACCTTGATCGATTCCGTCAATTGTTCGATCTTCAGGAACGTCAGCGCCGGCGATACGAGCGAGAGTGGGGTACAAATCTGTGATGTGCATGATCTCATTGTGTTTTGAGCCCGCCGAGATGCTCCCCGGCCACCGTATCAAAAATGGCGTTCGCAGCGAGCCCTCGAGCGCAGTGAAGTAAGTCCCGCGCCATGGGCCAGATGTTCCATGATGTGGATATATCTCTTCGGGGCCGTTCTCACTCATCCAGATAAAAATCGTATTCTCTCGAACGCCAAGCTCATCGATCGCGTCCAATAACTGACCTGCTCGATTGTCCACTTCGGTCAGGACATCGGCCCAACGACCATTTCCCGTGGCACCCTTAAAGTCCGGGTGCGGAACCGTAGGCAAATGAACTTGCGTGTAGGGAACATAGGCAAAAAACGGCGTCTTGCTTTTTACGCTGCGTTTCATGAATTTTATCGTGTGATCGGTAAGTTCTGAATCGATCTCGGCTCGAGCGTTGCGGTCGTAGACTTTAACTTCCGTTGGTGTTTGTCCCTTGGTGCTTTCTAGTATTTGCGGCAGGTCGACGACTGCCGGATCAAACTGAAAACCTTCCGCATAGGTTGATTCATCAGTCGTATTCGCGATGCCGTACCACTCATCGAAGCCCTGATCTGTCGGGAAACGGCCGTCGACGTCTCCAAGATGCCATTTGCCAAACATCCCAGTCGCGTAACCCTCATCGGATAGCAGCTCTGCGATAGTACGTTCCCATTGAGTCATGCCGTAGAGCTGTCCCCACACCACTTTGGTGGTGCCAGAGCGAACCGCATGCCGGCCAGTCATCAATGCGGAGCGGCTCGGTGTGCATTGCGTTTCAACGTTGAAGTTCAGAAACTGCATGCCTTCCGAGGCTAGTTGGTCGAGGCGGGGGGTTTCCGCGCCACGCAGTATTCCGCCGCCGTAGGCGCCGATTTCACCCCAACCTAGATTGTCCATAACAACCAAAACGACGTTGGGCTTATCTTGTGCGTGGGCCGGTGCTGCGGCGCAAATGGCCAAAGCTACAATCGCGGTAGATAGTTTTCTCATACCTGTAGTCCTATTTGTCTCTCGTCATGTTTGAGTAATCCCTGTTCGGGAACTTGCTCAGACTCATCGTGTACGGTACGACAACGTCCCGAACCATGGGTTCAAACAGTGCTACGCCACCGCTTCGACCAAACAGGTTAAACATCTCTTTTGGGTCGGTATCCAGGTTATAGACAAGTGGAATCTGCCCCAGCACCTGCGGAGCTGACTGAAAAGGATTCACCTTTTCGTACACGATAAAGTGAAATTTGAATTGCTTGTACCGAACCGCGACAGGACCTTCGTGGCCGTCATATATCACCAGCCGTGAGTTCCGATTTGAATTGTCCTGTTTGCCCAGCAGGAAGTCAGTTTGATCGACACCGTCTATCGCCCTGTCCGTCGGCACATCCGCACCGGTGATAGCTGCAAAGGTCGTGAAGAGGTCGAGGACGTGGAACATCTCTTTCGACTTCCAGTCGGACCTGATCTTGTCCGGCCACCGCATCATACCAATGGTGCGCAGACTGCCTTCCCATCCCGAACCGAGTTCGCCGGACCAGATGCCGTTATCGCCGTTGTGATCGGCTTCCGGTGAATATCGCGTCGGGCCGTTGTCTGAGAAAAAGACGAAGATGGTGTTGTCGCGAATGCCGGCATCGTCGACGGCGTCCAGAATCACTCCGGTGTTGTAGTCGATTTCCATCAAGGCATCCGTGTAAGCGCCGCCTTTAGACTTTCCTTTGAAATCGGGATGTGGGACAACCGGGTGGTGAGGATTTGTAAACGGCACGAACAAGAAGAACGGTTCCTTCTTCTTGGCATTGCTTTTGATGAACTTGACGCTTCGTTGCGTTAGTTCACGGTCCATCAAGCTTCGTGCCTCCAGGTCATTCTCTCCAACCTGCTTTGCCTCCTGGCCTTCTTCGGCGTAGAGAATTTTTTGCTGGACCAGCGATAAGGAACCGGCACCCGGTAACGATGGATCAACCGGAACAGTGGTATTTGTGATTCCGTACCATTCCTCGTAGCCCTGCATCTGCGGCTGCCGCGCGCTGTTTTCGCCCAGATGCCATTTGCCGAACATGGCTGTCTTATAACCAACACCTTTTAGCAATTCCGCGATCGTCACCTCTTTAGGGTGCAATCCACCGGGTTGGCCCGGCTCGACATAGCCGTCTGTACCGGAGCGCACCGGCATACGGCCGGTCTGGAACGCGGCGCGCGTCGGTGTACAACCCGGTTCTACTTGGAAGTCCAGGAACTGAATGCCCTCAGAAGCCAGTTGGTCAATTCGGGGCGTGTCTGCTCGGACACCGCCATAACTACCGAGGTCTCCAAAGCCCTGGTTGTCCGTCATGATGACGACAATATTGGGTTTGTCCTGTGCCAGCGCGGTAGTCGCGGCGCCAATTGTCATAATCATCACTGACAGCAGTTGAGTGGATTTCATCGCATATCCTCTGAAAGTCGCCGATACTCGCACTGCCACCCAGCTGCCTCACTAGCTTCCTGCATTGCTTCGATAGCGGGGAAGTTCAGGATCATCGTTTGGGAACTACTGCCTCGAAGGCTGAGTCTGCAGCTGCTGGAGCACTTTCTCGACGCTGAGCGAACCCACCGCCTGACTGGGCGGGTAGTCCTTAAACGTTGCGAGGAACTGACCTACTACGGCTTGCGCAGGTACGAACAGCCACATTTGATCCGCGTACCATCGTATGTACAACGCCGAATCCGGCGTGGCCTCGAATGGGTCCTGACGAAGATTCACGACCAGCGGCCAACTCGGCAATTTACGGTAAGCCTCGTTGATTCCACCTTCCATGATCGCAAAGTGAATCTTCCAGTCCTGATAACGGACAGCATTCAGATTTCCACCCGCGTCGAAATACATGATCTCGTTGCGTTCTCCTGGGCCTTCCCCAGACAGAACCGCTGTCTGGTCGTATCCGTCGAGGTGTGTTCGGAATGATTTGCCGGCGGCTTTGTGTCGGCCTTTCTTGAGCTTGTCTTTGATGTCGGGATCGCCAGCGGCTGCCATGAGCGTTGGCACCCAGTCTTCGTGCGAGAAAATATCATTGACGATCGTTCCTGGTTTCACAGTTCCCGGCCAGCGAACTGCAGCCGGTACTCGGAACCCGCCTTCCCAGGTTGTTCCTTTTTCGCCGCGGAACGGGATAGTGCCGCCGTCGGGCCAGGTGATTTTCTCGGCACCATTGTCAGTGGAGTAGACGACAATCGTGTTGTCGGCAATGCCCAGTTCATCGAGCTTGTCCAGGACGATACCGATGTCATAGTCGTGTTGCGCCATGCCGTCCGCATAAAGGCCATGCCCCGTCTTTCCGTCCCACTCAGGACTGAGACGCGTCCAGACATGCATGCGTGTAGCGTTTAGCCAGACGAAGAACGGTTTTTCGTCTTCAACAGCCTTCTCCATGAAATCAACGGCCGCATCGCGGAATTCCTCATCCGCCGTTTCCATGCGTTTGCGGGTGAGCGGACCTGTATCTTCAATGCGCCCATCGGCGTATGAATGAATAACACCGCGTGGTCCGAATTTCTTATGAAATTCTTCGTTCTTGGGATAGTGGTAGGTTTCCGGCTCTTCCTCGGCGTTCAGGTGGTACAGGTTGCCGTAAAACTCATCGAAACCGTGATTGGTAGGCAGGTACTCGTCAAGATCACCGAGATGGTTCTTGCCGAACTGGCCGCTCACATAGCCGTGGGGTTTGAGCAATTCGGCGAGTGTCGGATCCTGAGCCTGCAGACCTTGTTTCGCGCCAGGCATGCCGATTGTCAGGAGGCCGGTACGAAAAGGGTGTTGTCCGGTAATGAACGCGGCGCGGCCCGCCGTGCAACTCTGTTGCGCGTAATAGTCCGTAAAAAGCGCACCCTCATTAGCGATCCGATCGATGTTCGGCGTACTGCCGCCCATCATGCCGCGGTGGTAGGCGCTGACATTGTACATACCGATATCGTCGCCAAAGATCACTAGAATGTTGGGTTTGTCTTCCGCTGCAGCAACTCCCGTAGCTAATAGGATCGCCATGCCGATGATCCTATTCACCGCGTTCGCTAACGATATCTTCATTGTTTGACCTCCGTTTTGCCTGTTTAGCTGTTCGTCTGTGTAATAAATCCTCGGTCTTTGCTTCATTTTCAACATCCCCCTCTAACTGGATAGAGTTTAGATGTTGCAACGACCGGTAGAATTCACAGTCATTTCCAGCCGCCCAATGCTCTACCGCCTGGATGTCTGCTTTGCGTCAAAAGCAGAAGTTACAGAACCGGTCTGGAGCAATTCGCAACAGCGAATTCATGCCGCTTCAGATCGTCTGCAGGAACACAGGTTGTGCGGTTATCTTGGAAGGCCAGATAGTACGTGGGTATACGTACAATAGATAGGGCAATATAGGCATTAGTACCTATCTATCATGCAGTCACGATTTTGGGGATTTATTCAGCGTGGTGAATGGCCGAATGTTTGCTTTGTATATGGTCTCCTCCAGTCTGGCAAACAGTTTTGCTGATCAGGATTTAGACGCGTATGTATATTCGGCCTTTTTGACACTAGGTACAGTCGCGTATTTCCCGAAAGTGCCCCGTTCGAACTAACGCGATGCAACTTTTCCTGCGATAGTGCGCTCAAACCGATAACTCCCCTGCTATCTCAGCGGATTACGCCAATGAAATTGTTTCGCCGTATCAAACAGACTCCAATTGCTCTCTTCCTGCCATTCGTTGCAATACTCGCCACGGCATGCACGACAACCACAACGCAGAGTTTCAACGTTAATAAGAACTCCGCGATAGAATCCAGTTACACGGCAACTGACGCAGACTTCGGCAAGTACGACCGGCTGTACGCCAGCGAGATGGGAATATTCTTTCCGACCCATGCGGCTCCTTCGGCAGACGATCAGGTTCGTACTCGTAAGATAATTCGGGAGGCCTTTCTCGGTGAATTGTCGGAATACCAAATTGTAAGAGACAAAGGTCCGACCGTTCTTGAAGTTCAGGCAACACTAATCGACTACCGCAACGCAAGAGCTGTGGACTCTGTCGGCGTGCGGCGCGAGCTCCGGGACCTCGTCAAACCCGGCGCGATTTTGTTTCTGATGGAGCTGAAAGACTCCAAATCTGGCCGAGTGCTTGCACGTGCGGGGGACAGCGCGTCGGCGCCTGCCTTCTCAACCTCCGCCAATACAGCTACAGACTGGAGCGCAGTCGAAACCGCGGCGGCCCGTTGGGCAGAGTTGTTTCGAATATTTCTTGATGAAAACCTGAACAAGTAATACCGTACGCGCCTCAATCAATGGAAACCGATGTGCATCGAATCCGGTATCAATTCAGCCTTACTGCCCTGATGAGTTTTTCGCTCGTCATGAGCGCTTGCAGCACACCATCAGTATCGACTCAATCGACTACGCGCTACACGGGGCCAGGTTTCAAGAACATCCTCGTAATTGGCGTTGCTAACGACTATGAGGGTCGCGCATTGTTTGAGCGCAGGCTCGCGTCCGAGATAAAGACGAATGGCATAGGTGCGGCGGCGCTTTACTCTGTCGCAGGCGGCAACAAGCCAATAGAACACAGCGCAATTGAGGCGTTGGTCGAGGAAAACGGCTACGACGCTGTCCTGATTTCGAGGGTCCTGAATCGAGATACTGCGGCAACGGTCAGAGAAGGTTCGACTGATTTGAAAGCAACGCGTAGAGATGGCGGAGCCATCAATCTGTTTCGGTACGACTACGAGGAACTCAACGAGCCACCTACGCTCGATCTCAACCTCAGCGTCACAATATCAACTGAGCTCTTCGCCGCCGATAATAGCGCAAGGATTTGGGCGATCGAATCTGACATTTCCGGGAAAGACGGTATTGACAATCTGGTCTCCGAAGCGGTTGAGACGATTTCCCGGCAGCTCAGCAAAGCTGGACTGGTCGGCAGCTAGCTCGGGTCCACCAGGGGTACGACCAACGCAAGCTGCGCATCGATTTCCGCCGTGATCTTGTTTTCAAGTTGAAACAGCCGTGCCACTTTAAGTGATGGCAGTACTGCTCGAAACTCCGGCAAGTACTTCAGCTGGACGTCGAGCAGTTCACGCTTGATTCCAAGGAACGTATCGATAAGCGTGTCAGCATATTCGTTTGACAGGTCGGCGTTGTCGTAGCGCTCCAGGTACTCTCCGATCATCGCCGCATAGCGGTGCTGGATGGCATCAGTCTCTGCACGGTACGTCGTGTAGATCGGCCAAAATGCAGTTGCTTCGTCATCGCTTAGCTGCAACTCCGAACGCACGATTTGCAGGCGGCTCTCTTTAATCATCTCGCGGCCCTGCGCCACCTCATCGCTTGAGTTCGCATCTGCGAATACCGCACCGGTCACCAACAACAGTAAGAAAGTCAGGTTGGCTCTGATCATTTGCTTCATCATACTCTGCCTCTTGTACTTAGCGGCGCCGGCGCCTGGGCTGCGCGTTGCGCTGCCGTGGTTGACTCGCGCGGCTTGCGTTCTGGTTACGCCGCTCGTAGCGCTGATACCCGTTGGTTCGCGCGTCATAGTTTCGATTCAATTCGTTGCGACGATTTTGATCAAACGAGCCGCGACTGTGACTACTGTCATAGGTTCTGTTCGACCATGCGTCAGTAGCCGATTGCCGTCGATCCGAGAGGGATGACGTGTCGAGTGACTCAAGAGAACCCCGGCGTTCCTGAACCGTATCGCGCATCTGATCGACTTGCTCGGCACGCTCAGCCGGCGCTTCCACCTTGTTCCAGTCTCCATCACCACGATGGTACCAGCCGTCTTCGTCACGCTTGTAGACCTGGCCGTCCTTGCCGGCGAACAAGTCTCCGTCCGAGTTTCGTCCTGTCCGTATTACGTCGTCACCGACTTCGCGGCGTGTGATTTCCCCGCTATTACCGCCAGACGTCGTGTACTCCGTCCGCCTGGTGTTGTCGTTCCACTCGCCGCGTGTCTGAACCCACTTGTCGTTATGCGTAACCAGTGATTCACCCCAACCGCCGTTCTCATTGGCGTAGCGGTTGGTCGCAATACCCGCTCCCGTCCGTGGGTTGTACGCATAGCCGGTCCCAGCAATTTCGTTGCTGTCCCAAACAGCGGCACCGCGAGCGTAGGTGCCAGTCGACGGGTTGTAGCTGGCCGCACGTCCATAGCCCCCGTACGGCCCATACGCGCTGCCGGAACGACCGTACATGCCTGTGTTCGGGTTGTACCAGGCTGACGCGCCGTAGCTGTATGGATACGCGTAATAGTAAGGGTAATAGGGGTAGCCATAATACGAGCCGTAGCCGTAGTACGGCGGGTAATACCAGCCACTGCCATACATCGCGACTCCAAACCCGATATGAAGACCGACGTACCCACCCGTATAACCGGTGGAGACCGAGTTATCGTCGCTTTCATAAACATGCACGTGCGTGACGTGATACGAAGCCGACGATGGTGGTATTGCATAAATTGCCGCTGGAATATTGTCTGCCACCACCCATGGGCCAGTCGCTTCTTTAGAGCGGTACCACACCGCATCCAGACAGAGGTAGTAAATGCCTTCATAGAACAGCACGTCATTGGGGCTGTTTATGGCCCGCTGAACGTCGGTGCCCTCAATCGGCTTAAGCACTGGATCGCCCTGGTAGATGACTGAGACGCCGTCACCCGCATCTCGTGAAATTGTTGCCATTCTCGGTATGGACGCCTCCAGCACAGCGAGACGTGCTTCATCGCTGCCAGGTACTGCCGCAAGTACATGCCCTTTCGGACTATTCGCAGGAATCGTCGCGAACTCCGCTGGCAGTTCCGCAACATGCGTCCAGGGGCCACGTAATACGCCTGCCTTGAACCAGCGACCTGAAACCAGGAAATAGAACTCAAACTTAAAACGAAATACATCGCTTTCAGTATTCACGACGTATTCGAGCCAACCCTTGCTGATAGTGCTGAACGAGGGATCACCCTCCGTAAGAATTAATTCTGCGGGTCGATCGCTTACGATGACCAGCGGAGGTGTCTTGGGGCCCTTCGCCGCCGGTATTGCAGTCTTCACTTCCTCCCAGTTGCCATCGGCCGGCAGTTTCTTGAAATCGCCGGGCAGCGTGTTATCAAATTTCCAGGACCCCTTAATATCCTTGGTTTTCAGCCAGCGCTTGTCGTGCCGCAAATACCATTCTTTTTCTTTGTACTGAAACAAATCCCAATTCGTATTGACGGCGTACTTGAGGCGTGTGTCTTCAATTGGCGCGAGAACCGGTTCACCGTCTGTCATCACAAGAATAGCGGGAGCGGTTGAGTGAAAAATGGGTGGTGGATTGAACGACAGGCCCTCTTCTTCAGGCACGGTAGCGTCGTCGGCAATGTACGAGAGCATCACGTCAAGCGGCACGTATTGCGTGCGTTTCTGCACCACCCCGCGCACCAGCTCGTCGAGCTGCGCGCGGCGTGCATCATTGGCAATCGGAAAACTCGTGACCGTAATTTTGGTGTTTTCAACTGCGACGATGCGCTGCTCGAGATTGACGTCGGTACTCGCTTCAAACTCGGCGACACCGAAAACTGCTTCGCTTTCGCCGTCAACAACTACCTCGACCGCGATTCGACCGGTCACGTTGGCGAAGTCCTTCCAGGTATCGACCTGCGGTACATGGATGACAACTTTTCCGCCTTGCTCTGCGAATTCTCGCGGAAAAGTTAGTGCGGCAGACTGCTCAGACGGGTCCGGCATCTCCGCGGGTTGGTCTTGTTGAGCCGAAGCTTTCGCACCGAGGCTGAAGACCGCCGCAACGACGATAGCCGCTGATGTTAAAACCTGTCTCATTCGCTGAACTCCGAGCGATGGAAAATGAGTGGGAAAGGCCTAGTTGAACGTAAATCGTCCGCCGATTCCGGGGCCGCTGAAACTAAAATCCTGCAACAAGCTGTCCGCCGATTGATCGTACTCCAGGTGACGATAAGCCAGTAATAAATCACCCCAGCCGAACTTGTAGGAGAGCCCGGCCATTGCATTCCAGGTCAGGTCGGAATCACCAGCACCAGCGGCGAGATAATACTCCGCCGTCCACTTTCCCGAACTCAGGCGTTTGTGACCGCGAATACCAATAATCCCGTCTACCAGGCTGGTCTTGCTACCAATCTGACCTTGCGCCGGCAATACCACTCCGGTACCCGGTACCGTAATATCAGCCGTAAGATCCCAGCTCGATCGCACGTCTACGTCAAAATAACGTAGGCCGGCAAACACAACAGCAGCGGACGATTCAGATTCAGCGAACTGGTAGCCGCCCGTGAAACTCAAAAGCAGGCCGTCGAGATCGGATCGTGTGTTGAGGCTGAGATCAGCGCTGACCGGAATCGGAATGCGCGTACCGGGAATTGTAACGGTGTCATCAACCGATAGGACTCGACCATCGTTCTTCGATTCGAGACTCAGGTAGACGAGGTCGCCGTACAAACCGAAGCGCCCTTTGGTTGCGTTGCCGCTCAATAGCAATCCTGCGTTTAGAAGCTCGAGCCAGTCGGTTGGTCCTACCGATATTTCCGGACTGCCGCCGCTCCCGGGCGGGATGTTGTACTTCAATGAGCCGTCGATAGTTGGCAACCAGACGTACGGTGTCAGCTGAAACCGCCATTCCTCAGACGAGTCTTCTGCAAAAGCCGTACCGCTGCCCGCGAGCGAGGCGACCATAGCGACGAAGGCGCAGGTCCGAATCATGGTGCTATTCATTAGTTTCTCGTTCGTTTTATTACGGAGGGTAGTCGCTCAAAATTTCGGCCACGACAGAGTCGATAACCTTGCGCATGTCCTCGGGGTCCTCGGCGGGGATACGCCGTCCCGCTACGCCATGCCAGACCTGACGGCGCTCGCCGGCATCGAAAATATCTATCGCAAGCACGCCCTGCAAATACGACGATCCGTCCTGATCACCGCAAAAAGCGGTAGCCCAGCCTCCGATGCCGCCCTGGCTACAGGATGTCGATGGGTTCTCGGCGGGGGCTGTTTTCTCGCGCGATCCCACAGCAAAAGAGATTACAAAGTCGGCAGCTGATGCATCGGCAACATAGCGATACCCGCTTGACTCCAGATTGGACCGAATGGCCGCCATGACGTTTGGCTGAAGCGACGACCGCGGCTGTGTCGCGGTCTTCCCAACGCGCATTGGATTATTCGAATGCCACGAAAATGACTCGTATGCAGAAAAATCATGCCCCTCATCAAATTCTACTCTTGCAGTCGGAGCCACGGCGCATCCCTGCGTGCCAACGGCCAACACGAATACGATGAATGGGAATCGAATCATTGGGCAGCGTAGCTATCGAGGCCCTCGCGCAGCTTGCGCGCCCAGGCACTGGCCAGTTGGCGAACTTCGGCCGAATTCATCACGCGATTTGATCGCGTAAATCCACGCGCGGCGTCTTCCGCTGCGCGCCTGTCGACCACGCGAACGAGAATCGCTTCGGATACCGAATCACGAATCTCGAGCACGAGCGTCGCCTCGCCGACACTGCTCAAGAAAACCTCCGTCCGGCCGGTGGGCTCCGGCGGCACATACGACACAACATCGAGGAGTGCGCCCCGTATCAACAAGACGTCCGGGCCCGCCTCGTCCACAATTGTGAAACGCTCACTCTTGCCAAGCTCTTTGCGAACAGCTTCCTTCAGAATCTCCTGCAGCCTCTCTTTTTGCTTGTCGCTTAACTCGAAATGCTCGCCGCTTCGCCGTGAATGATAGAGCCTGCCCGATTCGCCGCCGGGACGGTACTCGATGCCCACTCCGTGCAACATTATTTTCGAATACCGCGAAATATCGACGCCGAATCTTGCCCAAGCCAGATCAGCCGTGCCGCCCTTAACGGGAAACAGACCGTCGTAGGACATCCCCGCTTTGTCGCTTGTATCAACGTTGGGATTTGAACCGGCGCAGCCCGCAACCACCAGCAACGCAATAACAGACATAAGAACTTCTCGTGCAACACTTATTTGTCTGAAAAGCATAATCTTCTTCCCCTCCAACTTATTTCGATAGCATAAACGCGGGTGGATCGCCATCCGCTTTTCCACTCATACTCGGACCGCATACAGATCCTAGAATTCCCATCCGAGCGATGTAATTACGCCATAGTCGTTTTTTTCGGCGCCCGGTACGACCGGGTCACTGTCGAAGCTATCATAAAACCCCAACTCCCAGAAAAGATCCTCAATCATCTCCCATTTGAGGGAAACATCGAATTCGACGCGGACGCGCCCGGTGTCAGTCAGGTTGGGAATGACCTGGAGTTCGGTCGAAAAATCCAGCTCCGGCGTGTCGTAACGAAACCAATCCCAGGAAAGCGTCGCGAACGCCTCAACCGTATCCTCGTCTTCGAGTGCCGCGCTCACGTTCTCTCGACTCAGCTGCAGCCCGCCGACTAAGGAAAGAACCGAGCTGTTCGTTTGCCTCAGGTAGCGACCGCCGCCGGCACCAATGGATGTACGCAGATCAAGACCGAGTTCATCATTTCTCTCGAGCCGAACAACAGCGCCTGTGAACCAGCGTTTCGGCCATAGTCGTGTGTAGCCCAGGTCGAGGCTATGTCGCTGGCTCGATTCGTTGTCCTCGCTGTCTGATGTTACGGACGCAACATCCAGCTCGAAAATACGGGTCTCTGTGCGTGCCTCCAGCTCCAGCCCCAACTGCGCCTGCGAGACTTCACTTGCTTTCGCAAAATTGAAACCTGCGGTTATGTCGCCGTCGAAGCGCTCGATGCCCTTTTCCTCGATGGGGTTCATAAATACGATGTGCTCAGCATCGAGCGTTTGCAGGCCTGACACGGTCTTAACAACGACCTGCCGTTCGTCGGAATGGACTACCAGTTGACCCAGGTAGCGATCGCCTCCCTCGGTCTCCACCTGGATATTCTGATTGCTGGTGAGACGCGCGACGTCGTCCCACTCGATCGAAATGGTGTCTGTGGCTGCCGTTTTGAAACGCAGTTTTCCTCGCTCCAGCGACTTCACCTCCCCGGTTAATCGGTCGCCGTTGACAAATACCACGACGTCCGTCTTCGCCACGGCACACGTAGAAAATATGATTGTCAGGACAGCAGTTGCTGCTACGAACGCGTTTTTCATGCGGGATACCTGTGGTCTGGACGCTGTGATGTTTGTACTATCATGCGGAGCCTATCCTAACGCAGACCCGGTCCTTGAATTCAATACCTAAACATCAACTGCTTGTCTTCGCCGCCTGTTTGTCGCTGCTATCAGCTTGCGACACCGGGCCGCATGAACTGCGCCTCGTAACCCCAACGGAGCCTGTCGATCGCAGTATCGTTGAGGAATTCAGCGACCTGCTCGACGACGATGCGTCTGTGAGAGTCCGTCTGACGGCAACACCGCTTTCCGAGGAGGCTGCGCTTGATGCTTTGCAATCCGACGATGCCGATGTAGCGCTGGTGTCCAATAACTTGCCGTTTCGCACTGATATCGCAACTGTAATGCCGCTGTACCCAACGGTATTGCACATCCTGTCTCGCGTCAACTATCTTGTCCGGTTTGGCGACAATTATGATGGCCGGTTGAGTGATTAAAAATACTACGTTTTTTTCTGATGTTTTTTCCTGTAACTCAGCCCAACGTATTCCGCACACGTGCGATAGGTTCCCCACAGCCGGCCGGCTCGTTTAATCCAATTCAGACCGTCCTCCTCGACAAGATTTCTAGGCGGTCGAGTGAGCTTTCTGCGCTTTCTCTTTTTTGTCATGGTTTACTCCGTTTTTTCGGGTCCTATGTATCTATACGGAGCAAAAACCCATAATTTGGGGTAATCGGAAAATATTTTTGGAGATGTTGTAAGATCGAAATTCGCGCCGAAATCGCGATTTTGGTTCCAAAGAACATGTAATTTCTGGAAGTGCACAGGGAGTGCACAAGGATGAGCAGTAGGGCAGAAACCCAAGTAGGCGGGTGTAGTTCAACGGTAGAACATCAGCTTCCCAAGCTGAGAATGAGGGTTCAATTCCCTTCACCCGCTCCAATCTGAGAATCGGGGACGACCCGACGTTAATACAAGCCTTGGTTTAATCCCTGAATCTCAGTTGCTATGAAGACAGATCGGCCAGATTCGGCAACGGCGCAATCAGCACAACCTTGTCTTCCTCTACCCACAGCGGCTCCTGCAGACAAAAGTACTTGTCGTCTTCGCCCCATGCGATCAACGCTTCCATCGTCTCATGGTCCAGCTCGATCGCCGCAGGATCCGACGGACAGCGAAACTCAAGAACTGAAACGTTGCAGCTCCCCAAACCGATCATGCCGTTGCATGACCGGGACGTCAGCGCAAGATAGCCCGACACCAACGTCTGCACCGGAGTTGACATTGAGCCACCTTCGGGCGCACCGCGGCGCCAGCAGCCGGCCAAGCCCGCGGCATTGACGAACAAGTGAAATGATCCCGATGCCGCCTGCTGCATCAGTTGCCGGCCGCTGACATTCAGATGCTCAGATACTTCGGCGAGCGTGTAGTGGACCTTCCCTGGGGAGTTGGCGTCCGGCTGCAGATCAGGGATGCCGTGCTGCGCAAGTTCCTCGAAACGGTTTGCCTGCGTACCGGTCATGTCCTCAAATTTTTCGCCGACCTTTACCGTTTTTTTTTGCTTCTTGTTACCCCGGAAGATCTCTCTCCATCGGTCAATCTTAGCCATAAGCGTCCCTCGTGCGGCTCCCAGCGACTCGCCAGCACCCCGTTTCGATATAACCAGAATAAGTCATCCCATCTTGCCCCGGGGAGTGACGACCTTGGCGTCGCATCGTCAGTGGCCAGGTTTCAAGCTGGTTCATGATCCACTAACCCTTTGAATTCCAAAGGGTGCCGGAGCATGCAACCGGGCATCAATGTAGCAAGACCGTGTTCTCCGGTCTACTCACGAATTCAGAAAACCGGGCAGCTTTTGCAGACTAGCCATAGGAATTCAGCAACGTTCCGAGAATAAGAATCTGTGGCACGGTCACAACCGGTAACCAGATCGCAGTACGCCTGCCAATGTTAGACCACAGCAACCCAATCTCCGTGTAGTCGGTAGCGACACCGGCCATCAGAAATATGAAAGGGTTACCCAGAACGCCAACCTTGTTGAATATCTCGAAGGCGATCGGCGACGTGCCCTCGCTACACACTTCCAGAATGGTCGCGAAGAGCAGCGTCAAAAACATGCCGCCCGTGTCGGGCCCGAGGTATTGCATGAACCAGTGCGCGGGCACGTAGGCACCGATCATTGCGGCCGCCAGGATGCCGATAAAGATCCACCACAGCACCATGTTGGCGAGGGACACAGCGCCAGCCGTAACACCTTGCAACGATTTCGAAATATCGAAATTCGTCAGGCGATCCCACGACACATTGCCGGTTTCTGCATGGGCAGAGGAGCTTTCTATCCAGCCAAGACGATCAAGGATCGTAAAAATAAAACCAGTGACTAATGCGATTAGCATTGCACCAACAACGAAGTAGACTGCTTTCCAGCCGAAAAAACCAAACAACAGTATGGTTATTGGAAGGTTCGCCCATGGCGATGCAAGCAAGAAAGTAATGACCGCCGGAACACTCGCGCCCTTCTTGTAAAGTTGAATCGCAATCGCGAGGATGCCGTGTGAGCAGGCCGACATAAGAAAGCCGGCGACAACCGCATTCAACAGCGTCAGCTTCGTCTTCCCGCCGAGGAAGCGAGCGATAACGCCATCGGGAATGAAGTAGTCGATTACACCGCCTAACACCAGGCCCAGCAACACCGCCCACCATACGATCTTGAGATAATCGAGCAGGCTGTCATTGAGCGAATGTAGTGGCGCCAGGAACGACAACAGCAAGACGGCGATGAAAATGGTGCCTACGACTCGCAGCTTTTTTCCGATTGCCGGAATGCCCGCGTCGGCATCATGTTCTGCGTGACAGCAGTGGGGGTCGTCACTCATCTCTTGGGTCCGGGTACTGGTTGAGGACCCTATATTACAGGCGCTGCGGCCATTATCCACGTGCCAATTTCAAGTCCAAACTGACAACGCGTGGGAGCGACGTACACGCCACCGTCGATCGCAACCGGCCTGCGAGTTAGTCGATATGACGCAGGGTTATTGCAGTGCTCGACTACTGTATTGAGCGAATAAATCCTGGGAATTACAGAAGTATTCATAAATCTCCCCCGAAAGCTTGTGCGTGTACTGGACCGACCAGCGTAAGTGCGCTTGTGCCTCGTGTCTATCGCGCGCAATAATTCGCAGATGCTATCTGCAGTCCTGTTCGAACTTGATAAAATCGAATTCGTTCGATCAGTTTCCGGACAAGAGGGACACGCATTTTCTTGAGCAATGAGACAACTAATGACTGAAACCAAGAGGCTCGCCGGTGTAATTGGCGGCATGGGTCCGGATGCAACGGTCGATTTCATGGCCAAAGTGATCGCACATACGCCCGCCGGCCGGGACCAGGATCATGTGCGTATGCTGGTCGACCACAATCCCCACGTGCCAAACCGGCAGGCTGCAATACTCGGCGGTGGCGATGACCCGGGGCCTGCACTTGCCAGCATGGCTGCCGGCCTCGAGGCGGCAGGGGCTGATTTTCTGGTCATGCCGTGCAATACGGCCCATGTTTTTCATAAAGCCATTATTGCCGCGACCGGTATCCCACTAATTTCGATTATCGACGAGACCGTAGCGGCGATTGGCCGGCGAAAACCAGACGCGACGGTTGTTGGTATCCTCGCGACGGACGGTTGCCTGCGCGCCGAAATCTATCAACAGACGTTCCTGGATAGCGGCCTGTCGTCCGTTTTGCCGACGGATGGTGAGCTTGAAGATCTGATGGGTTTGATCACCAGGATCAAGGCAGGTGATCGGGATGACGATATCGTTGATGGCATGAGCCAGCTGGCGCTGGCGTTGGTCGACCGCGGTGCACAACTTATCGTCGCCGCGTGCACAGAGATACCGCTGGTGCTCGACGATAACAGGCTGAGCGTGCCACTGATTTCGTCAACCGATGTGCTCGCACGAAAAACGGTTGCACTTGCCCGTTGCGATGACGCGTTACCGGGCTAATACAAGGATGCAGGATATGTTGTTGGACAAATTTCCCAGAGTCTCTCTTGCCCATCTTCCGACGCGATTGGAGCATTTGCCCAGGCTGAGCCAGCACCTCGGCGGGCCTTCGATCTACGTAAAGCGTGATGACTGCACCGGACTGGCGACCGGCGGCAACAAGACGCGCAAGCTTGAATTCTCCATGGCACAGGCGTTGCAACAAGGGGCCGATACGATAATTACCGTCGGTGCGGTGCAGTCCAATCATGTGCGACAAACGGCTGCCGCCGCCTGCAAACTCGGGTTGGCATGTGAGGTTCTGCTTGAACATCGCATCAGTGATCCCGGTGAACAGTATGTTAATTCCGGCAATGTGTTTCTCGACCGGATGTTCGATGCGAGGCTGCGCGAGTATCCGGGTGGTACAGACTTTGATGTGGAGATGCTTGCGGTCAGCGAGGAGGTCCGCGCGGCCGGCGGCAAGCCGTTCATCATTCCCGGTGGCGCGTCCAACGCTGTCGGCGCTCTCGGCTATGTCGATTGCGCAATGGAAATGCTGGGACAGATTAAAGAGCAAGGCCTCACTGTGGATCACATCGTCACGGCGTCAGGTAGCGCCGGTACACATGCTGGACTGATCGTCGGACTCAAAGCCATGCGCAGCGATATTCCACTGTTGGGTATAGGCGTCAACGCGCCACAAGACGTGCAGGAAGAACGCGTCTTCAAGCTGGCCTGCGAGACCGCAGAGCTTGTAGAGAAACCTGGCATCGTTGCTCGCGAAGATGTCATCGCGAATTGCGAATACATTGGTGCCGGATATGGTGTGCCGACAGATTCAATGAACGAGGCCGTCCTGATGCTGGCACGGCTCGAAGGCCTGTTGTTCGACCCGGTGTACACCGGCAAGGCGCTGGCAGGCATGATCGATCTGATTCGGAAAGGCTTCTTTGTCGATGCAAAGAACATCATCTTTCTGCACACGGGCGGTTCAGCGGCGTTGTTCGCCTATGCGAATCAGCTACGCACCGACATTCAGTAGCACCGGCTGGTAGCTGTCGGCAATGCACCTGATACACGAAATGACCGGTTGATGATCACCTACATCGCTCTTCTGCGTGGCATCAACGTTGGCGGCAACAATCCATTGCCGATGCAAGAGCTGCGAGAAATCCTCGCGGCGCTCGCTTGTGAAAATGTACGTACCTACATACAAAGCGGCAACGCCGTATTTTCATGCAATGCGGAGCCCGAATCGCTAACAAGCGAAATCAGATTGGCAATAGAAAGACGATTCGGGTTCAGCCCAAAACTACTGCTGTTGTCCCACGAGCGTTTTGCCGCGATCGCAGCGTCGAATCCGTTCCCGGAGGCGGAGCAGAGTCCTAAAACGCTGCATGTCGGGTTTTTGGCGGAGAAGCCGCCGAACCCGGATTTCGACATGCTCACAGACAGGCAAGCGAAGTCGGAGGAGTTCTCGCTGATTGACGATGCGTTTTACCTGTACGCGCCGGATGGCGTGGGTCGCTCGAAGCTCGCAGGCCAGGTAGAGAGGTGTCTCGGTGTTGATGTAACAGCAAGGAACTGGCGAACGGTAACCAAGCTTCTCGAATTGGCGTCGGTTACCGGTATCGATTAACTGACAGTTGATCCGACGGACAGTGTTCGGCTTGAACAGGGCTCGATGGCAGTTTGCGCCAACTGCCGCGACAGGCAGAAAACGGCCAATATAGTCTGTACGTATAGACGCCTGAGCATCACTGATGTTGAATGGACGGGACGAGACCAGCCGCGTCCAAACCTGCCTGATTGAGAGAGAAATGCATTCGGAGAAGAAACGTCTTGCCCGTGAGCGGTTGACCATGTCCAGGATGATCGGCATTTATTGCTCCGCTCACCACGACAGTACCGGAAACATGCTGTGCTCAGAATGCCAGGAGTTCCAGGACTATGCTGAACTGCGGCTGCAAAAATGTCCCTATGGAGAAGACAAGCCAACCTGTGCCAACTGTCCGGTTCATTGCTACAAGCCGGCGCGAAAGACCCAGGTCACGAAGATCATGCGTTACGCCGGCCCCCGAATGTTGTTTCGCCATCCGCTACTCGCTATCGCCCACAAGCTGGATGGTCTCCGCAAGGTAAAGCACCCTCGTGAGCTGGCGCGCGAACAAAGAGTGCGCTCGCGAAAAGAATGACCATGCAACGCTCCTCGTTTCGCGCATCCCATCCCGCAGTCAGGCTGTTTCACCGTGGTCTTCACACTGGGCCAGCGAGCCGTGTCGACCGCGCGAGCAAGCACCCTGCCGCAGGAGATACTGTCTGCCTTAGAGAGCGCCCGCGAGTACGCCGAAGGCAGGTCCATTCGATTTGACGTCACCACCACAGACGATGTTGCAATCGTGAAACAACTTGTCGAAATCAAGATGTCCAGCTGACACGAGTCCCGGATACCAATCTGCAAACGGCCGGTTTCGCGGTGCGACTTCAACCGGTCGACGCAACACATTGGTTAAATCGTTCTGCCGGTGTTCGATATTCTAACGTCTTTCTAGGTCGTTCGTTTAGCTCTCGTGCGACAGCATTCAGTCGGTTTTGATTAACGTTCGACAGATCCATTCCCTTCGGGAAGTACTGTCGCAACAGTCCGTTGGTATTTTCATTCGAACCCCGTTGCCAAGGACTCTGTGGATCACAGAAGTACACCTTGACGTTAGTGTCCAGACTGAAGCGCTGGCGGTCGGCCATCTCTTTACCACGGCCCCAGGTGAGTGACTTGTAGAGCTCTCCGCGTAGTTTGTGAGCGTGCTTGATGAGTGCATTGATCACTGTCTTGGTGTCTTTGCTCTTCACTCTAACCAGCATGACGTAACGCGTATGCCGCTCTACCAGTGTTGCGATCTGACTGTTGTTGCTACCGATGATGAGATCGCCTTCCCAGTGGCCGGGGAGAGCCCGGTCTTCTACCGACGCGGGTCGTTCACGGATGGATACCGCGCCGGTGATCTGTCCCAGACCATCACCTTTGAGACTTTTGTAGATTGTCTCGTGTGACACCTGGCGGTTCTCGTCGTCCGGATAGGTGTACTTTAACCAGCCAGCGATTTG
>Ga0255052_10000331_pt1 | contig 37948 bp, 41 predicted proteins | sample JV7_2_21_MG_FD_188632 | JGI IMG/M metagenome (GOLD analysis project Ga0255052, IMG submission 188632) | Seawater microbial communities from Jervis Inlet, British Columbia, Canada - JV7_2_21 | ecosystem: Environmental > Aquatic > Marine > Inlet | place: Canada: British Columbia | collected...
TACACGCTGACTTACAACCACACGGATAGTGGAGGCTTAGCTGCCGTCGCGATTACAAGGACCGTAAATGTTTCGATTGCAAACACTCCGCCGTCACTAGCACTCATCGGAGCAAATCCGATGGACCTGCTTTTGAACGATACGTTCACAGATCCAGGAGCTACAGTTACTGATGCGGAAGACGGAACCAGTACCGTTATGGGAACTGGGAACGTAGACACGTCTGTCGTCGGCACTTACACGCTGACTTACAACCACACGGATAGTGGAGGCTTAGCTGCCGTCGCGATTACAAGGACCGTAAATGTTTCATCTTGTGGAAATGACGTGAACAATAACGGCGAGTGCGATAACCTCGAGACCAACAAGGTCGACGTTGTCGGAATAACACCGAGGTTTGTTCGATTCAGCAACTTCGCTGGGACTCTCTTTGATGTGCGAGCGAGAGCTGTGGGCGTTGATCTTGCCAACAAAACTGTCAAACCTTCGTTGAACTATTGGACTAATTGGATGTCTGGAGGCTCTGGCGGCATATCAACCGTTATGCTAAATGACGACATGCTTGACGGCGATGAGGTTGCTAATGACTTTGATTTCAGGTGGAAAGGATTTCTTTCTGACGTCATAATGCCAGCAAGTACAATTTTTGCCGACGGTGCGTTCAATGCACAGTACTCTTGGTTTGTACTTCGGGACCAAAACGGCGATTCTGTCTTTTCTGACTACTCGCTTGATAGGAGCTTCAAAGTAATGCTTTTTAGGGATGACATTCTTGAGGCTGTTGTTGAGGACGTGGCACCAAACGTTAAGTTTGCAAGCGACACTGCGTTTTTCACTTACGACGGAGGTCTTGCTGGAGTTGGAGAACAACAAGTAGCCCAAGATTTCTTCACGTATTTTGAAGACGCAAACATCATGGTGATTGCAAATTACGAATCAACGACTGGCAACGGTAATCCTGATGCAGGTATTATTTCCAACGACATTGGAGGGTTAAACCTCGGCATATTCGATGAAAGTAGTTCCTGGGGAAGCGACGGAGCTTTCCAGCTCTTGATAAGGCAAAAAGATAACATGGGGTGGACTGTTCCTCACGAAGTAGGACACCGCTGGGGCTTCTATCCTAATGAACCCGTTGGCATATCCGTACCTCGCGGAGGAGGTTTCCACATCGCTCTCTCAAATCTGCAGGGCCAAATGGCGGCCGCTGGATTTCTAGACAGGCAACCAAACGATGAATGGCTTTATACAGACGACGATGGCGAAGGAAGTTTTATTCATCGCGTGTTCTCCGAATGGATGCAGTATCTTGCATGTGACATCCCCAAAGAAGACGTCACGTCCATGTGGATTATCAATCCCGACTTCGAACATTTGTATTCGTTTGGAGACTTGATTCCCATGGCACACATGACTGAAATTACAATTGACGATTTTACCGCCATATACGGCGAAAGATCTAAAGTTGGAGACGAATGTCAAACTGTGCTTTCTGTGGTGTTTGTGGTCGTTAATCGAACCAGAAATCCACTCACGCCAGATGATTTTACCGGATACAATGAGCAATCCAAGTATCTTCTCGGTAATAGTCCTGGTCAAGGTGAAGTTCCTGGCGGACTCTTTTCGAGGTCAGATATGATTTCACTCAACGCAGCAATGGGTGCAGGAAGAATCAGTTTCGTAAACGGACTTACGAGAAGGTCTGCGCCTGTAGCGTCGTCAAATGCTTCAGTTCTTAGTAAAGATTCACAGAAACCGCAAATCAGCGACGAATCCTTTATTCTCATTGAGGAACCAATTCATGAGATTCCAGACTTTAGTCTCTTGACTGGACAGGACGAGTAACGAGTCTTTTGTGGTGACGAAAGATAAATTTCGTAAAAGGAATTACGAAAAAGGAACTTTAGTGTAGTGTGTGGAAGGGCGCCTGTGCAACGCGGGCGCCCTTTTCTTGTCTAATTTATTTGTTTTGTCGCTTAAATTTGGTATAACAGAGGGACTCATGGCGACTATGGTGTAACGGTTAACACTGCGGTTTGTGGTACCGCCGATTCGGGTTCGATTCCCGATAGTCGCCCAAAAGCAAATGGGCACATTCAACAGGATGTATCTTTTTGTTATACTTTTTATATGGGTAATCTATTTAAATTAGTGGTTGTTGTTGCCATAGGATTTGCTGTCTATGGAGTTTTTAAAGCAGAGCCCGAAGGTATTAATGTTGAGGGGAATGTATTTAACGTTCCCGCATCAAATATTTCATTTTATGAGGACTTAACGTATGTTGATGAAAATGAAGTTCGTTTTTCTGAACAAGAAATTTTTGATCAAGTATTTAAAATGATCCGCGGAGCGAACAATTACATACTTATGGATATGTTTTTGTTTAATGAATTTCTTGGTACTGATGTTGGTTCGTATAGGCAGCTTTCAGATGAATTGACAGAAGAACTTATTGCAAAAAAGAATGCGGTTCCAGACATCGACATTGTCCTAATAACTGACCCAATAAACACTCTCTACGGCGGATATGAGTCACCGCATTTCAAAGAATTGGAGGAAGCAGGAGTTGAAGTTGTAGTGACTAATCTAAAAGAACTTCGAGACAGCAATCCAATCGTAAGTGGGTTTTGGCGAGCTTATTTTTCTTGGTTTGGAAACAGCACAAGAGAGGGATATTTAACAAATCCTTTTGACGCACGCTTGCCTGACATAGGCATTCGCTCCTATGCAACCCTTCTCAATTTCAAAGCAAATCACAGAAAAATAGTGATTGCCGACAAGACAACAGCTTCAGGAATAAAACTCTCTACACTCGTAACTTCTGCAAACCCACACGATGGCTCGAGCGCTCATACTAATACCGCTCTAGTAATTGATGATTTTGTTTGGAAAGACGTACTTGCAAGCGAAGTTGCAGTCGCAGATTTTTCAAAAGCTGCAATAACTGTGCCTGGGGAGGAATTGCTAGGTCGGATTAATGACACCGAAGGCAATGTCAGTGTTCAGTTGCTTACTGAAGAGCGTATACGTGAGCGTTTAGTAGAATCCATTAAGATGCTTCGAGATGAAGACACTCTCGACATTGCAATGTTTTATCTCTCGGATAGAAAAGTTATTCAGGCAATCAAAGACGCCTCAAACATAGGAGTTGTTATTCGTGTACTTCTTGATCCAAATAAGGACGCTTTCGGCAGAGAGAAAAATGGTATTCCAAATAGGTCTGTTGCTTTTGAATTAGCGGAACACAACGGGAAAATTAAAATTCGATGGTGTCACACGCATGGTGAACAATGTCATACGAAAATGGTCATAATAAAAAGCAAAGAGGGACATTCGCTTTTGCTCGGCTCTGCTAATTTAACAAGACGCAACATAGGGGGGTATAATCTTGAATCGAATATTTATATTGAAAGCGCTGGACTTTTTGGAGCGCTTACTGGAGCAAAAGAGTATTTTGAAAAAGTTTGGGAAAATGAGCCTGGGAAGATTTATTCTACAGACTATAGTGTGTATTTAGACAAGTCATACAAAAATAGTCTTTTATATAGGCTAATGGAAGATTTGGGCACAAGTTCATTTTAAAAATGCTTGTACGTTTCTATAAAAAGCATGAGAAATATCTCTCACTCATAGCCTTTTTTGCTGGGTTCACTATCGACAACCTTACGCTTACCCGTATCGATTTGTGGCTTGATAATGTAATACTCGCCAGTTATTTATTTTTAGCGGCGCTGGGTATAGTTTTCTACCAATTTTTTAACCGCAAACTTCTAAAGGGGAAAATGACACGTGGAGCCATGGCGCTTCTAACTCTACTAATACAATTTGCATTTGGAGGTCTCTTTAGCGGGTATTTTGTTTTCTACAGCAAGAGCGCATCACTTGCTACAAGCTGGTGGTTTGTACTATTTATAATAATTTTCCTTATAGGAAATGAATTGTTTAAAGAAAAGTATGCCAGGCTTGAATATCAAGTGAGCATATTTTTTATTACCTTATTTTCTTTTGCCATTTTTTATGTACCAATAGTGTTGAAATCAATTGAAGCATGGGCATTTGTCGTAAGCGGGTTAGTGAGTATTCTTTTCATTAGGTTTTTTATTCGAATACTCGGCTTTGTTGTTCCAAAGGAAGTAGAAAAAACCAGAAAATCTTTGAGCGCAATAATATTTTTTATATACGCGACTTTTAACATTTTATATTTTACGAACGTGATTCCTCCAATTCCACTTTCACTTAAGGACTCAAGCGTGCATCATTATATAGAGAGGAGTGGCAATATCTATGTGGCGCAGTCGGAAATAATTAGATGGTATGAAATTCACAAGAAAATACGCTCTCGCATTCACATAGGAGAAAGTTCAAATGTGTATGTATATAGCTCTGTTTTCGCGCCCACAGACCTAAATACGGAAATATTCCATAGCTGGCAGTACTTTGATGAAGCAAGCCGCAAGTGGATAGAAGCTGACAGATTTTCATACCCGATTTTTGGTGGAAGGGACGGAGGATATAGAGGATATACTCAAAAAAGCACTACATTTGTGGGCAAATGGAGGGTTGATATTGTTACAAAAAGAAATCAAATAATTGGACGGGTTCGGTTCGATATTATAGACGATGACAAAGATTCACTAATTGTTACTGAACATTTACGGTGACTTTTCCTATAAAAAGAAGTTGTAGAAAATATAGTGACGCTCATATATAATCTATTCACTAGCCCTACTAAAGAAATATCCATTTGCTATACTTCATGAATGGATAAAAAAATAATCATTTTTGATCTTGATGGAACCCTTGTCGACACAAGGGCTTTTGTCATCAAATCACTCAACGAGCTTTCTATGTCGTTCAATTATGAGCGCCTTGATGAAATTAATATTCGTAAGCTTCGAGGAACCCGTTCAATTTATTTTTTGCGTGCACTCGGAGTGCCAATTTGGAAGGGACCAAAATTGATAAGATGTATACAAAAAAAATTATCAAAAGAAATAGCAAATCTTTCTTTTGTGCCAGGGTTGAGTGATGTTCTCCTGCGCTTAAAGAAAGATGGAAATACTCTTGGAGTGGCTACATCAAACTCTACTAAAAATATGAATTTATTCTTCGAAAAATATGAGGGCAGATTTTTCGATTTCAAAAAGGCAAATATCTTTGCCTTCGGCAAGCACAGAGCACTTCGTCGTATTGGAAAAGAACAAGGTGTTGATTTGAAAAATATTTATTATGTGGGAGATGAAACACGGGATATTATTGCAGCAAAAAAGGCAGGAGTCCACGTTATTGCGGTAACGTGGGGATTTAATAATAGAGAAATTCTTTCGACGCTTAATCCTGATTATATTGCCGATAGCCCTGAAGAAATTTCACTTTTTTTGCAAAGTCAAAGCTAGGTTATGCACACAAATATGTGCAAAAAAATTGTTTGAGTCTTCACTTATTTGCTATTATATAGGTATGAGATCGCTCTCGCGAATCAACCCATGACTCTAGAGTAACACCAAGAGTTGGGGAAGAACGCACAAGGTGTTACAGGCGAAATCATAGTGTAATACGTCAGTTACGGCTGGCGTTTTACATTGCCAAAATGATTTCGTATTCTATTTACATGGACTACAACAAAATTGTTTCGAACATAGAATTTCTCTTGAAGGATAAAAGAATGTGGTACGAGAAGCTCGAACACAAGCAGGTTCGCACAAGCTTGGAAGCAGCAGAAGTCCGCAAAAACTATACCCTTGCCCAAGGAGCAAAAGCCCTTATTGTTCGCCTAAAAAGAGATGAAAAAAGGTCATTTGTGATGATTGTTGTGCCAGGAGATGCGCGATTTGATACTAAATTGACAAAAAAGACTCTTGAGGCAAAGGATATACGCTTCGCATCACCCGAAGAGGTGGGGAAGATTACGGGAGGTGTGCTTCCTGGCGGTGTTCCTCCATTTGGAAATTTATTTGATTTAGAAGTTTATGTTGACGAAAGTATATTTGAGAGCGAAAAAATAATATTCAATGCTGGAGACAAAAGAGTGTCTATAGGAATGTTCTCGGAAGACTACAAAACACTTGTTAAACCCACCATTGTTTCGATTGTGTAACTTTCTCTATTGCAATATTGCGTGGATGTATTAATATATGAGCATATATTCATATATTAATATGGTTGAAAGAATAAAAAAAATCAAAGGAATAAAAGGATTGGATAAAATACTGCAGGTTTCCACTGCATTTAAGCTACTTTCTGACCCGACAAGACTAAAAATATTATGTTTATTGTTCGATAATCACGAAGGTCTTTGTGTCTACGAGATAGCAGAATATGTTGGAGTGTCTCAATCTGCTGCGTCCCACCAACTTGCAAAACTTGAAGCCCACGGAATTGTAAGTTCATATCGCGACGGACAAATGATTTGCTATGCGATAATAGACAATTCAGAAGCAAAAAATTTAGAGAAAATGGTAAAGATGTTTAGAAATTAAAAATATTATGGAACGTACCCAAGCACCAATTATTCTCATTGTATTTATCGCTATTTTAGTAGTGGGGTATTTTGTATTTGGAGGAAGAGCGTTTGATTTACCAGAAGGAGAAACACTTCCCCTTTCTGATGTTGCAAAAGAAAATGTAACAGCAAATGCTGAATTTAATGTAGAAGAATCATCATTACGCTCATCTCGTGAAATTTTTGTAACTGATGATGTTCGGCACAGCATACCAATTGATGAAATACGACAAGGGTGTTTTGGCCGAGACTGTATTTCTTCAGTTGATGAGCCAGAATTTATTGATGTAGAAGAAGCGGACAAATTATTTAGGACCGCAGGAGAGTCCGCAGAAGACGTTATTGGAATCGCTCTTTCGTATAACGAAGTTGATAGATTCTATCCATTTAACATGCTCGTGACCCGTGAAATAGTAAATGATGTTATTGGCGGACAGCCTCTTGCGATTACATACTGTCCGCTTTGCGGGACAGGAATAGTATTTAACCGTGTGCACAGCGGAGAGACCTTAGAATTTGGGGTTTCTGGCATGCTGTGGCAATCAAATCTTTTAATGTATAACAGAAGCGAAAATGAGGAAAATATTTCTCTCTGGTCGCAGGTGTTAGGCGAAGCCGTTTTGGGCAGTAAAACTGGCGTAAAGCTTGCAGTAATCCCATCTGATGTGGTCAAGTTTTCAGACTGGAAAAATAATAATCCAAATGGCGAAGTACTAGATACTGGGCGCATAGGCGATCCATATAATGGTGATTATTATCGTGTTGCGCAAGGATTTGCACCAGATTTTGACGAAGCTTCTTCACCCATTGCTCCAACAGCATATGTGTTCGGGATAGAAATTGATAGTGAATTTAAAGCGTATGAGAATAGCAAACTTTCCGTTGGAACGACAAATGATGAATTTGCAGGAGCCAGTCTCCGTATAGAAAAAAACAACAGCGGTGTCGTAAGAATATTTGATTCTAAGGGGACAGAGCCACTTCCTATTGTTACAGGATTTTGGTTTTCATGGATTGCGGCACATCCTGAGACGGAACTTTATGAGTAAAAAATTTATATGAATGTACAACAATTACAAATACCTATCGCCATAATCATTGCAGGAATAATAGTTGCATCAGCTATTATTTTTGGTGGAGGAAGTGGAACAAGTGTCACGGAACAAGACAGACATGCACTTGAAAATACCAACTCCGAATCTGCAAAAAGCGTAAGAGCAGTTGATGAAAGCGATCATGTGTTAGGTAGTAGAGACGCAAAAGTTGTAATAGTTGAATATTCTGATTTTGAATGTCCTTTTTGTTCGCGGATGCATCCAACCCTAGAGAAAGTTGTGGAGGAGTATAAAGGGGAAGTAGCGTGGGTATACAGGCATTTCCCCCTTACGAGCATTCACTCAAGAGCCACCAAGGCAGCAGTTGCATCAGAGTGTGCAGCAGAGCTTGGTGGAAACGATTCGTTTTGGTCTTTTGCAGAGACCCTATTTAAACAGCAGAGAAACTTGGGAGACGAGTTGTATCAAAATACTGCAGCTGCATTAGGAATTGACGAAAACGCATTTACTGTATGCATGAACTCAGGTAAGCACGAGACACGGGTCTCTTCTGATTTACAAAATGCAATTGATTCAGGCGGCAGAGGAACTCCTTTTTCAGTCGTGCTAGATAAAAATGGAAATCCGTTTCCATTTTCTGGAGCCCTACCGTACGAGCAGGTACGTAGCATAGTAGAAAATGCATTAATAAGTTCATAAATAATATGGAAAAAGGAAAAAATAATATGAAAATTATTGGAACTATATTAGCAGTATTACTTGTTGTTGTTTTGGGGGTTGGGTTTCTGGGTGGGGATGAAGAGACACAAAACAATGAAAATCAAAAAAGTTTTGTAATAAACAATGATGATCCTGAAAAAGCTCCTATCTTTGAGCTTCAAGACTATAGTGGAGAAATCGTTAGCTTAAAAGATTTCAAGGGTAAAGTGGTTGTGGTCAATGCGTGGGCTAGTTGGTGTCCATTCTGTGTAAATGAATTGCCAGATTTTGAAACACTCCAAAATGAATTTCCAGACGAAATTGTAGTTGTTGCCATCAATCGCGCAGAACCGCTCGAGTTTGCAAAAAGCTTTTCAGACAAGTTAGGCCTAAGCGAAAGCTATACGTTTCTAATAGACAGAGATGATACTTTCTATAAATCAATCGGAGGATTTTCCATGCCTGAAACATTATTCGTGAACAAAAAAGGTGAAGTAGAATTGCACAAGCGCGGACCAATGAAGATAGATGAAATGAGAGCGATCGTAGAATCAATACTAAATAGCAAATAGTATTATGATGGAATTGAGTATTGCAGCCATAATATCTTCTTTTGTCGCGGGACTCATAACTTTTCTTGCGCCATGTACTTTACCGCTTGTGCCAGCCTATCTTGGTTTTATAAGCGGTGTATCAAATAAGGATTTAGAAGACAAAGATAAGGCGCGCGCCGCAAAGAAAAAAGTTTTTAAAAATGGAGTATTTTTTATTTTAGGATTTTCTCTGGTCTTTATTATTTTTGGTGCACTTTTTGGTTCACTCGTACAAATCCTCCAAGCAATTGGAATTGGCCCAACAACTCTTGAGGGAGAAGGACTCCTTCGTACACGTATAGGTCAAGTTGGAGGAGCTATGGTGATTCTTTTCGGAGCATTCATGCTAGGCATTTTCAAACTTCCTTTTTTGCAGGCGGAAAAAAGGATGAAGATGCCTAAGTTCCTCGAAGTTGGTAAACCTCTTAGTTCGCTTACAATAGGTGGAGCATTTGCCTTTGGGTGGACTCCTTGTGTTGGTCCAATTCTTGGCTCAATATTACTGCTTGCTTCAAGCGAAGGCTCAATTTTAGATGGCGCCATACTTTTGGCATTCTTTTCTCTTGGGCTTGCTGTACCGTTTCTACTTATTGCATTTGGTTTTTCACAAGCAACAACTAAGATTAATAGTTTTTTCACCTATCTTTCAAAACATCGAGCTGGCATTTTAAGCATTTTGGGATTTTTATTTGGATTACTCCTCGACCTGGTTATTGTCTCTATTTTCCAAAAATTTGGAATGCAAATTGCTGAAACTCTTCTCGGAGGAGTTCAAGCATTCGTAATCCCCATCATCTCTGGAGCGCTATTGGGATTTATTGCAAAGAAAAAGGAGCAAATGGATGTTCTCTCTACTGGAGGAGGGCTTTTCTTAGTTGCTCTTGGCGCACTTTTGGCTCTTGGAAGTTTCGGTCTTTTAGTTCAGTATGGCTTCATTCTTTTCGGAAGCGGGTTTGAAGAATTGCTAATCGATTATCTATAAGTATGAAAAAGAAAAACACAAAATTTTATATAATAGGCGCTGCGTTGGTTGTCGCTTTGCTTATAGGATTCGGAGGAAACTCCAATCGTGAACTTGCGAGCAGTCAATTTGGAGGCGATAGTGGGGATTCTCAAACAAATGAATCTCTAGCACAAAATGCACCAGTAGGAGATTTTACACTGGAGAAACTTGATGGTAGCGAACTAACCCTTTCAGACTATAAGGGCGAAAAACCAGTAATTCTAGATTTCTGGGCATCGTGGTGTCCGAACTGTAAAAGAAACATGCCGAGACTTTCTTCATTTTATGACAAGTACAAAAATGAGATAGAAATAATCGGCATAAATCTCCAAGAACCCAAAACTACAGCGCGCAGATTTACAGAGGGGATAGGAGTATCATTTCCAATTGTTCTTGATCCAGCAGGTGTTGCAGCGCGGTTGTTTGGAGTTTCGTATACCAACTACCATGTACTAATTAATAAAAACGGAACACTTGCAGGAGTGATTCCTGGTGATATTGCAGAAGAGCATATTGTTGCACTAATTGATGGACAACCCACTGAAATTGAAGTGACTGGCGGAGGAAACCTAGAAGTAGAAATTGTTCAATAAAAAGTCCAGAACTAAGCTTTTTTTCTACCGCGATAATGTGATATTATATTCGTGCACTAAAGTTACTCTTAACAACTAATTATTAATATATGGATAAGCATGAAGAACAGCATCATGGAGGACACGTGGGCCACCATCTGATGCATAAGAAAATAGCTGGCGCTGTATTTCTTGCAATACTACTTTTGGCTGCATTTTTGTTCGTAAAAACAGTGGCTGAAATAAAAGCCTATAGCTTCATAGGCGGTGGCGTGCCAGTAAGCAACACAATAACCGTTTCAGGAGAAGGAGAAACATTTGCGGTGGCTGATACTGCGCAGTTTACATTCTCTGTTGTGGAGGAAGCGAAAACAGTAGCGCTTGCTCAAGACACTGCGACAAAAAAAATGAACATCACACTGGGACTATTAAAAGAGGGAGGTGTTGAAGAGAAAGACATAAAGACAACCTCTTACAATATATATCCTCGCTATGATTACATCCGCGAAACGTGCACACAATTTTATTGTCCACCAGGGGAACAAACTTTACGAGGTTATGAAGTAAGTCAATCAGTGAGTATAAAAATTCATGACACTGAAAAAGCTGGAAAAATTCTTGCAGACGTTGGTTCTGCCGGAGTTTCGAACATAAGCGGACTTAGTTTCACTATTGACGACGAAGAAGAATTAAAAAGAATTGCTCGAAAGGAGGCAATTGAAAACGCAGAGGCAAAAGCAAACCAACTTGCCACTGATTTGGATGTAAAGATAATTCGCGTCGTGAGTTTTAGCGAAAACTCAGCTCAACCTTACTACGCAAGAGGCCTAGATATGGCGGTGATGGCAGAGAGTGGAATTGGTGGGGGAGGAGTTCCCGAAATTCCTATTGGGGAAAATAAAATTACATCTCGCGTAAACATTACGTACGAAATTCGATAATGTGAATTTGCAAAAAAACACCCACATTCATGCGGGTGTTTTTTGTTTGTCCATGAATTGTCCTGTGAGTAAGCCATATTTTGGGGGATTTGACAAAGCTTTTGATTCTGGTAATATGTATCCATCAATAGCCCGAGGGGGCTTTTTTAATTACAAAACAATGAGCGCAATCGACTATGTTTTGTTGAATGCAACACCGACAATATTAAGTAACTTTTCGAACAAAATTTTATTTTATAAACAAAAACACGAAGCCGTTATATCTAATGGAGGTGTTGTCAGTCTGATTAAGATTAATCAAATATATTAGTATGAACAAACTCACACAATACGTTAAAGATACAAAGGGCGAGCTAAAACATGTTAGCTGGCCAACGCAAAAGCAGACAATTATATTTACGATTCTTGTAATCTTAGTATCTATTGGAATTGCTGCATTTCTTGGAGCGTTTGACTTCTTGTTTACTGGATTTATCAATAATTACATTATTTAATTATGGCAAAACAGGACACAAGCGGAGAGCGCCATTGGTATGCAATTCACACATACGCCGGATATGAAAACGCGGTACTTCGTAACCTAAAACAAAGAATTGATTCACTTGGTATGGGTGACAGGATTTTTGATGTCGTCGTTCCAATTGAAAAGAAAATTAAAATTAAAGGAGGTAAACGAACAATAGAAGAAGAGAAAGTATACCCAGGGTACATTCTTGTGGACATGATAGTTACTGATGACTCATGGTATGTGGTTCGAAACACTCCTCGTGTTACAGGCTTTGTCGGTTCTGGAATTCATCCAGTTCCTCTTTCAAAAGAGGAAGTAAAAACTTTATTTAATAGAATGAATACAGAAACCGTGAAGCACAAAATTGAGCTTAATATTGACGATGCCATCACAATTATTGACGGACCATTTAAGGAGCTTGAAGGAAAGATTGGTGAAATTGATGAGGAGAGAGGAAAGGTAAAGGTAATGGTTTCAATGTTTGGCCGCGAAACACCAGTAGAGTTAGACTTCTTGCAAGTTAAACGTATATAAGTAGAATAGACAGACAATATGGCAAAGAAAGTAGAAAAGAAAATGAAGCTTCAAATTGAAGCAGGAAAAGCAACACCGGCACCACCAGTTGGTCCCGCATTGGGCCAAGCGGGTATTAACATTGGTGACTTTGTTAATCGTTTTAACGAAGCGACCAAAGACATGAGAGGCGACCTTATACCTGTTGAAATTTTTGTTTACGATGATAGGAGTTTTGATTTCAATCTTAAAACTCCACCAGCTTCAAGTCTTCTTTTAAAAGCTCTTGGCAAACCAAAAGGTTCAGGAAAAAATTTGGTAACCAAAGCTGGAACTGTAACGAAAGCACAAATTAGAGAAATTTCAGAAAAGAAAATGGTAGATTTGAATGCAAATGACCTTGAAGCGGCAGATAAAATTATTGAAGGGACTGCTCGTTCAATGGGAATCGAAGTAAAAAAATAGCTAACAAAGATAATAAAAACAGCCCTCCACAGGGTTGTTTTTATATGTAATGATTGGACGTATGATTGTAGATGGAAAAAAAATAGCAGAAAATATTCTAAAGGAACTCAAGGTAAAAATTGAGAAGCTTGGCTGCTCTCCAAAACTTGCAGTTATTATGGCAGGAGATGACCCAGTCTCCTTGCGGTTTCTAAGCATGAAAAAGAAAGAAGCTAAAAAGATTGGTGTTGATGTTACCGTCCATCGGTTTCGAGAACGCGTTACAACAGAAGAATTGATTGACTTAATAAACTCTCTTGAAGAGACAAGCATAATTGTGCAACTACCACTTCCTGAAAATATTGAAACAACAAAAGTGCTTGACTCTGTACCTGAAAAAGAAGATGTTGATGTGCTCGCAACCAGAAGCAACATTTCATATATAGAGGAAGAGCTGACTATATATCCACCCGTAACAGGGGCCATTATAGAAATTTTGAATGAGTACGATATAACAATTAAAGGAAAAAAAGTAGCGCTGATTGGAAAAGGGCAGCTTGTAGGGAAGCCAACTAAAGTGTGGCTGAAACACGTTGGTGCTGATTTATATGAAATAGATAGTTATACCGACAAAAAAGATGCTGAAATATTCACACAAAATGCTGACATCATTATTTCGGGGGCAGGCAAGCCCGGACTTATCAAACCCAGTATGATTAAAGAAAGAGTTATTATATTAGACGCTGGTACAAGTGAATCCAATGGACATATTGCAGGAGATGCTGACCCGACCTGCGCAGAAAAGGCGTCAGTGTTTACACCAGTGCCTGGAGGCATCGGTCCGATTACGGTTGCAGTGCTACTTAGAAATGTAGTTGATTACTCAATAGAGCGTGCTAAGCTAAAGGCGCTGCTGTAAAGTTTTAATTATGTTTCTTTCAGATATTGATATAAAAAAAGCGATTAAGGAAGGGAAAATAGTTATAAAGCCTTTTAATGAAGAGCAGCTTCAGGTTGCCAGTTACGATGTTCGTCTTGGAAATGAGTTTCACGTTATTGATAGGCACACTGTAACAACGGTTGATCCTGTAAATAAAAAATATCCAAAAACAAGACTAATTAACATTAAAGATGGAGACAAATTTGTGCTTCACCCAGGAGAAAATGTAATTGGAAAGCAGGTTGAATATATTGGTTGCGATCTTGAGCACCTTATTTTACTTTCCGGAAAAAGTAGCTTGGCGCGAGCCGGACTTGTTGTGCACAACACAGCAATGTTGTTTAACCCAGGACATCATTTTTACCCAACATTTGAACTTGTTAACACTAATAACGTACCATTAATTTTGCGTCCTGGCATGGAAATTGCCCAGCTACTATTTGCGCGACTTTCAAGCAAAGCTGGAAAGGACTATGAAAATGTCGGTAGATATGATGAGAAAAACTCAACACATTTTGCTGAGAAGAAAAAGTTTGTAAAAAACAAAGGAAAAAATGAGTAACATAGAAAAACAAGATAAAGAAATATATGATGCGATAATTTGTGAAGAAGAGCGAGAAAAAAACGGTCTCGAGCTCATTCCTTCTGAAAATTATGTTTCTAGTGCAGTGCGTGAAGCAAATGCTTCTGTTTTCACAAATAAATATTCTGAAGGGTATCCAGGTAAGCGATATTATGGAGGCCAGGTCTGTACAGACGTTGTCGAAAAAATTGCAATTGAACGTGCGTGCAAATTGTTTAATGCTAAATATGCAAATGTGCAACCTCACTCTGGAGCACCCGCAAATATGGCTGTATATCACGCTCTAATGGAGCCTGGGGACACAATACTAGGGATGGAGCTTTCACACGGAGGACATCTTACCCACGGCTCTCCGGCAACAGTTGCATTTAGGGAGTTTAATTTTGTTCATTACAAAATGAAAGACAAAACTACCGGAGAAATTGATTATGAAAGGTTGCGGAGTTTGGCCATAGAGACTAAACCAAAAATAATTCTTGCAGGATACTCAGCATATACACGCGAATTAGATTATGAGAAATTTGTGGAAATCGCGCGTGAAGTCGGCGCAATAACTGTTGCGGACATGGCTCACGTCGCAGGACTAATAGCTGGAGACGTTCATAAGAACCCTCTAGAGTTTGGGATTGATGTTATGACAACAACCACACACAAAACACTTCGCGGACCACGTGGGGGGTTGATTCTCACAAGAAGCGGAGACTTAGCAAAGAAAATCGATAAAATTGTTTTTCCGGGACTTCAGGGAGGGCCGCACATGCATACAATTGCTGCGAAAGCTGTAGCATTTGGAGAGGCGTTGCATCCAAGTTTTAAGGAATATGCAAAACAGATACTTAAAAATGCAAAAGCTATGGAAGAAGTATTCAAAAAACACAACGTAACAATGCTTTGTGGAGGCACTTCAAATCATATGCTACTTCTTGACGTAAGCTCATTTGGAATTAGTGGCAAAGTTGCACAAGAAAAACTTGATGATGTTGGAATAACTCTTAATATGAATATGATTGCAGATGATACTCGTAAGCCGAGCGACCCTTCTGGAATAAGGCTCGGAACACCAGCCTTGACCACTCGAGGGTTCAAGGAGGAAGATTCAAAAATTGTGGCGGAGACTATAGTAGACATGCTAAAAGATCCAGAGAATCCGCTTATTGAAGAAAAAGCAATAAAAAGTGTAAAAAAACTAGCAAAAAAGCACCCAATTCCTGACTCATTTTAGATTTCATATTACACAATACCGACTAATAGGTCGGTAATTTTTGTATGGTAGAGTGGAAATAGAGTTATTTGAAAATGCGAGGTAATAGACATGCATCAATATCTCAATCTACTGAAACTTACCAAGGAGACTGGTGCTCCTAAGGAAGATCGCACAGGAGTGGGGACAAAAAACGTCTTCGGTCATCAAATGCGGTTTGATTTAAGGAAAGGATTTCCTCTTGTAACAACCAAAAAGCTGCACTTAAGGTCAATCATTTACGAACTCCTCTGGATGCTTCGAGGGGACACCAATATCGCTTACCTGAATGAAAATGGAGTTTCAATGTGGGACGAATGGGCAGATGAGAACGGAGACCTCGGCCCAATTTATGGCAAGCAGTGGAGGAAATGGGAAACTCCTTCTGGTGAAAGTATTGATCAAATCGAAAAAGTGATGGGGCTACTTCGAAACGATCCAGATTCACGCAGGCTTGTTATCTCGGCTTGGAATGCTGGTGAAGTTGACGCTATGGCTCTTCCGCCTTGTCATTGTCTATACCAGTTCTATGTCGCAGACGGAAAACTTTCGTGCAAGTTGTATCAAAGAAGTGCCGATCTTTTCCTTGGAGTTCCTTTCAACACAGCCTTTTATGCGCTTCTAACGCACATGATCGCTCATGTTCTTGAGTTTGAGGTGGGAGATTTTATCCACACGTTCGGTGATTCGCACATTTATACCAATCATTTCGAACAAGTGGAAACACAGCTGAATCGAACGCCGAAAGCGCTGCCTACGTTGGAAATTAAGCGCGACGTTTCCTCAATCTATGATTTTAGTTTTGAGGATTTCAAGTTTCCTGATTACGATCCACATCCGCACATTCCAGGAAAGGTCGCGGTGTAGAGAGTAACGCTTTTGTAGAGCCCCTATTCAGGGGCTTTTATTTTTTGATGTATAATTGTCGGATGAAATCAAGATTAATTGTTATTGACGGCATAGATGGTTGCGGTAAAGGAACGCAAATTAATATGCTTAAAGAAAAGCTTAAAGATTTTGATGTTATTTTTTCACACGAGCCTGGCGGAACAAAGATTGCTGAAGAAATTAAAGAATTAATTCTTAAAGAAAAGAGCGAGAGAGTTCCAGCAGAAACAGATTTCTTTTTATTTTGGGCGTCTAGAATGCTACATATTGAAAACGTCATCGAACCAGCACTAAGAAACTATAAATCTGTTATTACCGACAGGTTTGATTCCTCATCTTTTGCTTTTCAAATATATGGTGAAGAAAATTTTCAAATACTTCCTTTGTTTCATACTTTACATGACGAATACATAAAACCGCTAAATCCTGCATATATATTTTTTGATCTTAAGCCTGAAGTCGCCTACGAGCGCATGGAGAAAGATTTGGAAAGGGAGAACAATTCATTCGACTTAAAACCAATTGATTATCACAGGAGAGTTCGAAAAGGTTTTAGATTACTAAAAGAAAAGGATGGTGAAGAGTGTTACACAATAGACGTAGATAGGGATGTAGAAAGGATAAATAGCGAACTTTTCTCATTAGTTGCATCGATTCTAGCGCTTGAAGAGAATTAATACAGACTGTTTTCTTTTTTAGCTTCTGGTAGAATCAGAGACAATGGAGACAAAAACACAGATAAGAGGTTTACTAAAAAATGCACTAAATGAACTCGATATAAAAATTGATGAAATTTTACTCGAACATCCAATAGATGTAAAACACGGAGATTTTTCCACAAACGTCGCAATGATTATTGCAAAAAAGGAAGGAAAAAGCCCAAAGGAACTTGCAGAAAATATTGTAAAAAATATCAAAAAAGACAAAAATATTGAAAAAGTAGAAATTGCAGGCGGGTTTATTAACTTCTATCTGTCAAAAGATTTTTTTGCAAATAGTTTGGAAGGAATTATAAAAAGCGGAAAGGATTGGGGAAGAAATCTTGAGAACAAAGGAAAAAAAGTAATGGTTGAATACACCGACCCAAATCCATTTAAAGTTTTTCATATTGGTCACTTAATGAGTAACACTATTGGCGAGTCTATCTCAAGATTGATTGAATATTCAGGAGCAGAAGTTAAACGAGCAAATTATCAAGGAGATGTAGGCCCACATGTGGCAAAAGCTATTTGGGGACTGAAACACGGACAAGGAGATGCAAAAAATTCAGAAGGTCTGGGGAAGGCGTATGCAGCTGGAGCAAGCGAGTATGAAAAAAATGAAAAAGAAATTGACGAAATCAACAATACGGTCTATAAGGGTGGCAATAAAGACATAGACAGTCTTTATAAAAAGGGAAGAGAAGTGTCGCTAAAGCACTTTGAGGAGATTTACGACATTTTGGGAACTTCATTTGATTACTATTTTTTCGAAAGTGAAACTTGGCAAAAAGGACTTGAACTGGTGAAAGAAAACACACCTAAAGTGTTCGAAAGCAGTGAAGGAGCAATTGTGTTTAAGGGAGAAAAATTTGACAAAAAGCTTCATACTCGTGTGTTTATAAACTCTGAAGGACTTCCCACATATGAAACTAAAGACTTAGGACTTGCATACAAAAAAGCAGAGGAATACAACTTTGATCTGTCTATAACCATAACCGCAAGGGAGCAGGCTACGTATTTTGCTGTAATGCTAAAAGCCCTTGAGCAATTTAATAAGAAATTGGCAGATAAAATGCGACATATTTCTCACGGATTTATGAAATTGCCAAGTGGCAAAATGTCGTCGCGAACAGGAGATGTGATATCTGCTGAAAGTTTAATTCAGGAAGTGAAAAACGCAGTTCTCAAAATCACAAAAGATAGAAATATAAATGATAAGAAAAACGTTGCAGAAAAAATTGCAATTGGAGCACTTAAATACTCAATTTTGAAACAAAGCTCGAGTAAAGATATAATCTATGATTTAGAGAAATCAATTTCTTTTGAGGGAGATTCAGGTCCCTATTTGCAATATGCTCACACGCGAGCTAAAGCAATATTGGAAAAGGCGAACAAGGACAAAATAGAAATAAAGGACAATAAAAAAAACATTTCTTTGCTCGAAAAGTTATTGTATCGATTCCCAGAAATCGTAGCTCGCGCAGGAGATGAATATGAACCTCACAACGTAACAACATATTTAACGGAACTTGCAGGAGCATTTAACAGTTTCTACGCGACTGAAAAAATAATTGGTGGAGAAAATGAAGCATATAATCTTGTGCTTACCAAAGCTTTCAAGATAACAATGAAGAACGGACTCTATTTATTGGGAATTAAAACTCCTGAAAGAATGTAAAATAGGTACTTCAACCCATACTGACTGGGCAATTTCTCGGAAGGACATTTCTTGCAGAAAGTGTGGTATTACCACATATTTTTAAGTTGTCCACACCCCTCCCTTTGGACCTATATTTTTAGGAGCATAATAAAGGTAGATGCCCGCAATTGTTAAGGAGGTCACTATGTGTCATCTGCAAAATCGAAAGATTACGAATGAGCTTGGTGCCGTCCGAGCACTTTGCGATAATGACGGCCACCCTGTTTCTGTTAATGAGACAAAATCGAAAAAGAGCTTTGGACTCATTTGCAAAAACCCGGACGACGTCAAGAAGGCAGTATCAATACTGCACGGCAGCAGATTTCAACCTTTATTTGTGACTCCGCATTCACTCGAGACATAAATTAAGGTCATCTCACTACGAAAAGCCCTTGTTAGCTCACGGGCTTTTTGTTTTTCTAGCATTAATATACAACACATATTTGAGTTGTCCACTTATGTCCTATAGGAAAGCGCACAACTTCGTGCTTATAATGGGGATAGGTTTAGGGACTTAGTCCAAACGTGGAGGACAGTCAAATGTCTGATAGAAATGGATACGCCGATGGCTGCACAGTAGTTCATCGGACACGAGAGCTTCCGCTAATTGGAAGAAGGGACCACCTTGATTTGCGCAGTGACAACGGAAAGTTTGCTGGATTAATATTTCCGGCACACACCGACGACGAGGCGCTAGGTATCTGCAGAGAACTCTTGGTGGAAGACGACACGGTTTACGCCTCTTAAAGAAAGAGGTATATGGACGAAGGGTCCGCAATGTGTAAAAAGAGCTCGGGTATAACCCGGGCCTTTTTATATCTATTGTTCTTATTTTATATTCAATTACGTATCAACGTGATGCCACAAAATAATAGAGGCGTATGTACGATATGGTGACCACTTCTTTGAAATTTTTTCGGCTTCTATTTCATTTGGTCTATTTTTTAGGCCATATACTCTCTGAATACCTTTTTGCAATCCTAAATCTTTTGGAGAAAAGACATCTTCTCGCGCAAGAGAAAACATTAAAAACATTTCGCAGGTCCAAGGCCCAACTCCCTTAATTTGGAGCAACATATCTTTAACTTCTTCATCGGTTTTTTCACGAATGTTTTTATAAACAACCGACTTGTCCAAAACTTTTTGTGCGTGGTCGCGAAGCGCTCGAGCTTTTCCATAGGACATTCCAACATTGCGCAAATCATGTTCGCTAAATTCTATAATCTTCTTTGGAGTTACGTATTTTCTTGGAAATAATTCAAGAAATCTGTTGTGAATACTTTCTGCGGCACGACCTGAGAGTTGCTGGCCCACAATTGAACGGCAAAGTGATTGGAAAAGTTCCGTAGGAGTTTTATCTTTTGCGTCTGTAGAAAATAGACGTATATCCTCATCAATAACTCCAAAAAGTTTCGGGTCGTTTTCTTTAAAATGGTCCAAAATCTTGCGTTTCATAGTTTTTACAGCATATATTCTAAATGCTATGATAGCCATATTCTACACCAGATTTTAGATAGATATGAAAGAGGAGAAAAAAGACAACAAAACAAGCGACGTAGCAAAAAGGGAGGAAGAAATCCTTAAGTTTTGGGAAGAAAATAAGATTTTCCAAAAATCAGAGGAAAAAGATTCAAAAAAGGGAGAATTTATTTTTTATGATGGACCGCCTTTTGCAACAGGCCTTCCTCACTACGGACATATTCTTGCAGGAACAATAAAGGATGTGTTCCCAAGGTATAAAACCATGCGTGGCTTCCGAGTGCGCCGTAAGTGGGGGTGGGATTGTCATGGACTTCCTCTTGAAAATATTATTGAAGAAAAACTTGGTCTTAAAACAAAGCGAGACATCGAAGAGATTGGTATAGAAACATTTAATGAGGCTGCACGAAACGAGGTGCTTCGTTATGCAGACGAATGGGAAACAATAGTTAAACGCATGGGCCGGTGGGTTCATATGCACGATGATTACAAAACAATGGACGCAGCATACACTGAAAGTGTTTGGTGGGCATTTTCTGAACTAGACAGGAAAGGACTTGTAACAGAAGGATTCAAGTCAATGCATCTTTGTCCTCGTTGTGGAACGACACTTTCAAACTTTGAAGTAGCACAGGGTTACGCTGACATTAAAGATTTTTCTGTAACTGTAAAACTTGAACTTGAGGGTGAAAAAAATACGTACTTGCTTGTATGGACAACAACTCCGTGGACATTACCAGGCAACATGGCTGCAGCAGTTCACAAGGATGAAACATACGTGTCGGCAGAACTTGAAAGTGGAGAGATTGTTATTTTAGGCAAGAAAAGAGTTGAGGAAGTTTTGAAAGACAAAGCGCACAACATTGTTCGAGAGTTCAAAGGAAAAGATTTAATAGGGAAAAGTTATAAACCGCCGTTTTCATATTATAAAAATGAAAAATTGGAGAATAAGGAAAATATTTGGAAAGTGTGGCATGCGCCGTATGTATCGGAAGAAGAGGGGACAGGTCTTGTACATTTAGCTCCTGCATTTGGAGCTGATGATATGGAATTAGCACAAATGCATAATTTTCCGATGGTGCACCACGTTGGCAAAGACGGAAAGTTTATAGATAAAGTCGCCGACTTCAAAGGTCTTTCTGTAAAGCCAAAAGATGATAAAAAAAATGGAATCGACCACACAGATACGGATGTTGAAATAATTAAAAAACTCGCACATGAAGGAATATTGTTTGCTAAAGAAAAAATTGAACACTCATATCCTCATTGTTGGAGATGCGATACCCCGTTACTCAACTACGCAGCGTCAAGTTGGTTTGTTACTGTTCCTGACATAAAGAAGAAGCTTATTTCAGAAAACAAAAAAATTGGGTGGGTACCGGCCGATATTCGAGAAGGCAGGTTTGGGAAATGGCTTGAAGGTGTTCGAGATTGGGCAATTTCACGAAGCCGTTACTGGGGTGCTCCAATTCCTGTATGGAAAACGGATAAAGGAGAGGCTGTCATTATTGGTTCCGTTGAAGATTTGAAAAAATATATTCCTAAGTCTGGAAATATATATTACGGAATACGTCATGGAGAGTCAGTAAGCAATGCTCAAAACATTATTAGCTCAGTGAGGGAAAATGACCACCCCTTGACGTCGAAAGGAAGAGAGGAAGTACTAAAATCTACGAAAACACTAAAAAAGAAAAACATTGATTTAATTATTGCTTCACCTCTTGTTAGAACAAAGGAAACAGCAGAAATTGTAGCTGGAGAATTTGGGCTAAACTTCAAGGATATTATTTTTGACGACAGAATTGCTGAAATAAATCTTGGTGATTTAAATCTAAAATCAGTAGAGGCATACCAAAAATTTGAATCGACATATAATGGGCGTTTCGATAAGCGTCCGAGCGGAGATGGAGCAGAAAGCTTAACAGATGTTAGACAGAGAATGGGACGATTCATTGAGGACGCTGAGCAAAAGTATAAAAATAAAAATATCTTGATTGTCTCTCATGAATATTCTTTGTGGATGCTTGATGCGATTGCACATGGGTGGGAGAGAAAACAAACAATTGAAGAAAAGTGTGGCAAAGATGATTATATTAAAACAGGTGAAGTGGCTACATTTGATGTTAGTCTTTTTCCATATAATAAGAACTATGAACTCGATTTGCACCGTCCATATATAGACGAAATACATTTAGAAAAAGATGGAGAGAAACTCACACGCGTTCCAGATGTTTTTGACTGTTGGTTTGAGTCTGGCTCTATGCCGTACGCGCAACATAATTATAAGGGAGAAGCTCTTAACGACTTCAATCCAAGGAAAGGGAAAGGCTACCCTGCCGATTTTATTGCCGAAGCAATGGACCAAACTCGTGGATGGTTTTACTCGATGCTTGTTCTCGGCGTTGCGCTTTTTGGCAAGTCTCCATATAAAAACGTTGTCGTTAGCGGCTTAGTTCTTGCTGAGGACGGAAAGAAAATGAGCAAAAGACTCAACAACTATCCCGACCCTATAGATATAGCAAATAAATATGGTGTTGATGCACTTCGATATTACATGCTCTCGTCGCCGATTATGCATGGAGAAGATTTAAATTTTTCTGAAAAAGGAGTGCAAGAAGTAATGCGAAAAAATATTGGTAGGCTCAATAACGTGCTTTCTTTTTATAATTTATATAAAGATGAGGTAAAGCATGGGCCAGAGAGTACTAGCGGGCATATACTTGATAAGTGGATTCTTACTCGCTTGAATGAAATTATTAAAGGAGTGACGGCGTCAATGGAAAAGTATGAACTCGACAGAGCAACACGACCGATAGGAGAATTTATTGACGATCTTTCAACATGGTATTTGCGAAGAAGTCGTGAGAGGTTTAAAGGGGACGATGAAAAAGATAAAAAAGATGCACTGAGGACGACAAAATTTATTCTGCGAGAAATAAGCAAAATAATGGCTCCGTTTATGCCTTTTTATGCCGAGTATCTTTACAAACAAGTTTGTGATAACAGTGAAAAAGAAAGTGTACATCTTGATGAATGGCCAAAAGGAGGAAAAGTTGATGAAAAGTTATTAACAGCAATGTCTTTTGTACAATCATATATAAATATAGGACTGCAGATGCGTGACGAAAAAGAAATAAAAGTAAGACAACCACTTGCGCAATTTGTGGTAAAACATAATTTTTCCGAACCAAAATATTGGAAAGAAATAAAATTTTTAATTGAAGATGAACTGAATGTTAGAGAAGTTATCTTAGAATCAAACGACGATAAAGACAGTCCAGGTATTTATTTGTTTGACTGGAAACTTACACCAGAGTTAATTAAGGAAGGGCTTGTACGTGAGGCATTGCGTGAAGTTCAGGCTATTAGGAAGAATAAAAAATTAATTCCAGGAGAAATGTTTGATGGAGTAATTACAGTACGCGGGTCGCGGAATACAACAGAAGCAATACAGGAAAAAACTGATTTTATAAAAAAAGAAGCTTCACTATCCAAACTTAACGTGGTGGAAGATGAAAAATTGGATGAGTCCGTTGTCGAAGTTAGTGACACGTAATAAAGTAAGTTTTATGGCCCATCATGTATACCAAAGCGAGGCTCTTGTTCTAAGAGGTATTGATGTTCGTGAAGCAAATCGTTTTGTCGACGTTTTTACAAGAGAACTTGGGCTAATCCGAGCTGCCGCAACTAGCTCTAGAAAAGAAAGCTCAAAAATGCGATATAGTCTGCAAGACTATACACACCTAGATGTTTCTCTTGTTCGGGGAAAAGAAGTTTGGCGTATTACCGGCGCTAAAGAGAGAAGTAATATATATTACAAACTCAAGGATGATAAGAAAAAATTTTTTCTATTCAAAAAAGTAAATTCTTTACTTACGAGACTTCTTCACGGAGAGGAAAAAAATGAAAGACTTTTTGATGCACTACTCTCTTTTATAGAATTTTTAAGTGAAAATAAAATAGAGAGCGAAAGCGTAAAAAATATCGAGTGCCTGATTGTGCTTCGCATTCTTTATCACCTCGGGTATGTTGCTAAAAAGGAGAATATGTATGAAACAAATGAGTTCAAAGATGAGTTTTTAGTATATATAAAGAAAAATCAGAAAGACGTAATTCAAGAGATTAATGCAGCTCTAAAAGAAAGCCAGTTGTAGTACCCATTACACTTAAATGGTTTCTGATATATAATTTTTGATATGGCAGAGGAAAGAAACAGTGAAGACAAAGGACGCATAGATAATCTTGAAAAAAATTTGTATTCAAGAAAGAAAGACCAAGTTGCAAGCAGAAAGCGCCGGGAATTTCACGAGAGAGATTTTGGTGTTTCAGACACATGGGACCACGTAGAAGAAGTAATACCTGTGAAAAGTAGACGCCCTATTATAAAAATAATACTATCAGCTTCAGTTGCGTTTTTTGTGATATCCGCAATTTTTTCAGGCTTTTTCTTTTTCAAAGGAGTAGACATTTCTCCAAACAATATTGTTATTAAAGTTGAGGGACCAGCGCTTGTCGGTGGTGGTGAAGAATTGGGTCTGCAGATTACGATAAAAAATAACAACCCCGTTCCCATAGAAACAGCAGATTTAATCGTTGAATACCCGAGCGGTACACGCTCTGCGGCAAATATCGATGTTGAACTACCGCGCCACAGAGAGTCTCTTGGCACGATTAATCCTGGAGAGGAAATTAGAAAATCTGTCGAAGCGGTGCTCTTTGGAGAGGAAAGCAGTAATAAAATTATAGATATTATTGTCGAATACAGAGTGCGTGGCTCAAACGCTATTTTTAAAGCTGAATCTAACTATGAATTAGCACTTTCTTCGTCTCCTCTTTCATTGACCATTAAATCATTAGAAGAAGCAATTTCGGGGCAGGAAGTAGAATTTATTGCAACAATTAAATCAAACTCATCGTCTCTGGTGCAGGATGCAATGCTAGAGGTCGAATATCCGTTTGGATTTGAATTTATAGAAGCAAGTCCTTCTCCTGTGTTTGCAAACAGGACGTGGTACTTAGGCGACATTCCACCTGAAAAAGAAGTTGAGGTTATTTTCAAGGGCACACTTTCCGGACAAGATGGGGAAGAGCGTGTGTTTCGGTTTGCTACAGGAATCCAAAGCGAACTTGATGAAAATGACATCGGTGCAGAATTTATTAATATTTCAGAGTCATTGTTCATCAAACGGCCGTTCATAACGGTTGACTTGACTGTAGATGGCAAAAAAGAAGATATAGTTGCAGGAGGTGGCGACAGTATTGGTGCAGATATAACGTGGGTTAACAATCTTGCTACTCAGATTTTTGATGGAGAAATTGATGTAAAATTTACCGGAGATGTTTTGGACCGTGAAAGTGTGAAGGCCGGTTCTGGATTTTTTAGGTCTATTGATAACAAAATTGTTTGGACAAGAGAGACTGATAGTGCTCTAGGTTCAATTCCTGCAGGAGATACGGGCAATGTTCATTTCTCATTTAAAGCCTATGGCGTTGACTCCGGAAAGCAATTTGTAAATCCGACCATTAATCTAGACGTAACAGTTCGAGGTAAAAGAATTTCAGAAGGCTCAGTGCCAGAAGAAATTATTTCAACCCTCTCAAAGGAAATTAAGATTGAGTCTGCTTTGGTTGTAACATCAAAATTGCTTCACGGCACAGGGCCGTTCCAAAACAGTGGCCCGGTACCTCCAAAAGCAGAACAAGAAACAACGTATACTGTTGTGCTAAACGTATTAAACTCATCAAGTGAAATTGCAAATGGGACAGTTGTTATGACACTTCCACCGTATGTTGAATGGATGGGAGTTATTAACCCGCTTACAGAAGAAATTACCTTTAGTTCTGTTGGTGGGAAAATTATTTGGAATTTACGCGACATTGAGCCTGGAACAGGGACCGTACTTCCGCTTAGAGAAATAGCATTTCAGGTGAAATTTCTTCCGAGCATAACACAAATTGGAAAAACTCCAGTAATTGTAAACAAACAAACAATAAGCGGATTTGATAGGTTTACTGAAACAACCGTCGGCGGAGATAGGAACGAACTCAACACATTCCTAAGTGATCCAGGCTTTACCAGCAAAGCTTCGGCGCTTGTTGCACCATAAATTTGACTGGCAATACAGCCGATTCTGCCTTAATATGGTGCTATGACTCAAAACGCCAAATCAGACAAAATGGAAAAAATTGTATCGCTTTCTAAGAGGCGAGGTTTTATTTATCAGGGCTCTGAGATTTATGGAGGACTTGCCGGCATGTGGGACTACGGACCCTTAGGAGTGAGACTAAAAAATAATGTAAAAAATATTTGGTGGAACATGTTCGTAAATTCTCGCGAGGATATGTACGGACTTGATGCTGCAATTTTGATGAATGAAAAAGTTTGGCAAGCTAGTGGCCACGTTGACGGATTCTCTGACCCTCTTGTTGAGTGCGACAAATGCAAAAAAAGATTTAGAGCAAATCATTTTGATAGCGACACGTGTCCGGATTGCAAAGGGGGCAAGTTAGGTAAAGAGCGGCAGTTTAATATGATGTTTGAGACTAAAGTTGGCGCCATGGAAGGCAGTGGTTCAACATCCTATCTTAGACCAGAAACAGCACAGGGTATTTTTGTAAACTTTAAAAACGTAATTGACTCTTTTCATCCAAAACTTCCATTTGGTATTGGTCAAATTGGTAAGGCTTTTCGTAACGAAATAACTCCGCGAGATTTTATATTCAGAACAAGAGAATTTGAACAAATGGAAGTCGAATACTTTATCAACGAAAAAGAGTGGAAAAAACATTTTGAAGCGTGGCAGAGTCTTATGTGGAAATATATTGAAGTTATTGGATTAAATAAGAATCATGTCCACGAATTGGAAGTCCCCGAAGAAGACAGAGCTCACTATTCAAAGAGAACCATAGACTTTGAATACGATTTTCCATTTGGACGCAAAGAGTTGTATGGTCTTGCTTATCGTACTGACTATGATTTGAAGAAACATCAAGAGATAAGCAAAGTAAAACTTGAATATCTTGATGCTGAAACAAACGATAAATTTATTCCACACGTTATTGAACCGTCGCTCGGCGTCGATCGGACCGTGATGGCATTGCTTTGCGATGCGTATAGAGAGGACACGATGGGAGATGAGACGCGTGTCTTTTTGAAACTAAATCCAAACGTAGCACCGGTAAAAGTTGCTGTTTTCCCTCTTAAGAAGAATGATAAGAAGCTTCAAAAAAAAGCTCGCGAAGTTTTTGATGGGATAAGGCGTGAAATACCCGAAGTTATGTATGACGATAACGCTAATGTGGGCAAGCGATACCGAAGACAGGATGAAATTGGTACACCTTTCTGCGTTACGATAGATTTTGAAACGCTTGAAGGCAAAGAGGGACCAAAAGACACTGTTACGCTACGTGACAGAGACACTGGAGAGCAAAAAAGGGTAAAAATTGATTCACTTCTTGGGACTCTTCAGGATAAACTCAGGGCGTAGACCTACATTTTAAAAGCTTGTATCAAAATGGTATGATGTCGTTATGGACAAGGACAAGGTTCTCTCTTTAGAGATAACAACCGGAACTATTATTAAGAGCATGCTGTTTATATTGCTCATTGGCCTTTTGTTTTATCTTAAGGACTTAGTTCTTATTATTCTCACAGCAATAGTTATAGCTTCAGCAATTGAGCCTGCAACAAAGTGGTTTCGAAAGTATAAAATTCCACGTGTACCTGCGGTGCTTATTGTTTACACAGTTGTAGTTATCGCTCTATTTGGCATTTTTTACATGTTTATTCCAGCAATTCTTGACGAAGCTTCAGGTTTTTTTGCGCAACTTCCTCAATACATTGAGACGGTAAATGTTACGAATCCCATTACTGGAGAATCAGTAATTTCAACATCAGCCCAAGACACTGTCGACAAAGTACAAGGATTTTCGCTCCAAACAATAATTTCTGACTTACAAGCATCATTTAGAAATGCCTCAGAAGGATTTTTTGTTGCACTAAACGCTATTTTTGGCGGCATTTTGAGTTTAATTCTTATAGTTGTATTTTCATTTTATTTTGCGGTACAGGAAAGCGGCATCGACGATTTTTTGCGAATCATTACACCACTTAAGCACCAAAAGAGGGTTATAAGTCTATGGAAGCGTTCGCAAGTAAAAATTGGTCTGTGGATGCAGGGGCAGCTCATACTTGCTTTGATTATTGGAGTTCTTACGTATCTTAGTTTGACTATATTCGGTGTGCCGTATGCACTTTTGCTTGCAATTCTTGCGGCCATGTTTGAGCTCATTCCAATATTTGGACCAATCCTTGCAGCAATTCCTGCGGTGATTATTGCATTCATAACTGGAGGTGCGCAGCTTGGTATTATGGTGATTGTAATTTATATAATTATTCAACAGTTTGAAAACCACCTGATTTATCCTTTGGTTGTAAAGAAAGTCGTGGGAGTTCCTCCGCTTCTTGTTATTCTTGCATTAATCATAGGCGCACAGCTTGCTGGTTTTCTTGGAATAATTCTATCTGTTCCAGTTGCAGCAGCAATTCAAGAATTAGTTTCTGACATAGAGCGCGAGAGAGGAAAGCTTCGGAAAAATAAGGCAGCGTAATAAAGCGTTCATATGAGCAAAACGGTTTATCTAACAACAACGCTTCCATACGTTAACGCCGACCCACACATTGGTTTTGCGTTCGAGATTGTACACGCTGACATCTATGCGCGCTTCAATCGTCTTACTGGCGCACAGGTGTTTTTTAATACCGGAACAGACGAGCACGGGCAAAAGGTTTTTGAAAAAGCAAAAGAGGAAGGAATTGACACGCAGAAATATGTTGATGAGTATGCGGCGAAGTTTGATGACTTAAAGCAAGCACTAAATTTAAGTTACGACAGCTTCATTCGTACCACAGATGCAAAACACACAGCTTCAGCACAAGCGTTTTGGCAATTGTGTAAAGAAAATGGAGATATATACAAGAAGCTATATAAAACAAAGTACTGTGTTGGTTGTGAATTAGAAAAAACAGAGTCAGAACTCGAAAACGGCAAATGTTCATTGCACCCAAATAAGAAACTCGAAATTCGAGAAGAAGAAAATTACTTTTTCAAATTTTCAAATTACTCTGACAAACTTCTTTCTCTTTATAAAAATAATCCAAATTTTGTAGTGCCTGATTCTCGCTTTAACGAAATTAAAGCGTTTGTAGGAAGGGGGCTTAAGGATTTTAGTATTTCACGCCTCAAAGAAAAAATGCCATGGGGAATTCAAGTGCCGAGTGATAAAGAGCATGTAATGTATGTATGGTTTGATGCTCTTATAAACTATATTTCGGCTCCGGGATGGCCACATGATATGGAAAACTTTTCCAAAAGGTGGCCAGTAATTCAATTTGCAGGTAAAGACAATATTCGACAACAGTCAGCGATGTGGCAAGCAATGTTAATGTCAGCGGGCCTAGAACCATCAAAGCAAATTGTAATTCATGGATTCATAAACAGTGGAGGGCAGAAGATGTCAAAGAGTTTGGGCAACGTGATTAATCCGTATGATTTGGTAAACGAATACGGAACTGATGCTGTTAGATATTATCTTGCGCGCCACGTTCATCCTTTTGAGGACAGCGACTACACAGCCGAAAAATTCAAAGAAGCTTACACTGCAAACTTGGTAAATGGTCTAGGAAATCTTGCAAGTAGGATTTTAACAATGTCGGAGAACTACAAAATTAGTTATGACGGGCCTCTTGATTTGGCAAGCCAAGGCAAAGTCGACACTAGTACATTGGAGAGATTTAAGATTAACAGATATATGGACGAGGTTTGGAAAATGATTCAAGAAGCAGATAGGTTCATACAAAAAGAGGAGCCGTTTAAGAAGATTAAGAAAAACAAGAAGGATGCGACTTCCGATATACAACATCTACTTGGAGAGCTTGCCGTAATTGCAGAGCTTATAAGACCAATAATGCCGGAAACAGCCGATACAATAAAAGAAGCCATTAAAAAGAACAAAAAACCAGATGAGCCTCTTTTCCCGAGAAAATAGGAATAAAAAAAATAGACCAAAAGATATTGACGTGCATTCGCATGTTAGTTTTCCTGAATATGACCACGACCGAGGAGCGGTACTCGACAGGATGCGTTATCAAAATATCAAAACCATAACTGTTGGTGTTGATTTAGAAAGTTCGCTTCGTGCAGTTGAGATTGCAAACCAGCACGATGGTATGTATGCCAGCGTTGGTCTTCACCCAGCAGATAATAAGAAAGAGTCGTTTAACGTCGAAGACTATGCAGAGCTTGTAAACAACATTGAAGTTGTGGCGATTGGCGAATGTGGACTTGATTATTATCGGATAAAAGATAATGACAAAGAAGAAAAAAAGCGGCAAGAAAAAGAATTCCGTGCGCAGATAGAGTTTGCCCTTCTACACGACTTACCACTTATGCTTCATATGCGACCACAAAAAGGAACAATGGACGCGTATGAACGTGGTCTGGAGATACTAAAAGAATATAAAGATACTGGAGACTCTCTTCGTGGCAATGTTCACTTTTTTGTAGGCGACAAAAGAATTGCAAAGGAGTACGTGGCCTTGGGATTTACACTTTCCTTCACAGGAGTAATCACATTTGCTAGTGATTTTGATGCGGTTATAAAAGAAACTCCAATCGAAATGATTTTAACTGAGACAGATTCGCCGTATGCAACACCTGTTCCAAATAGGGGTAAGCGCAATGAGCCAGTTTATGTTTCTGCGGTAGTTTCGCGTATTGCAGAGCTAAAAGGCATGACGAAAGATGAAGCAGCTCCAATTTTGGTAGAGAATGCTTACAGGGTATTTGAAATTCCAGACTAAAATAGTTTTAAGTAACGAGCTTTGGTATACTTTCGCATATGCACGGCCTCGATAATGAAAAACAGATACTTTTCTATGAGCAAGAGTTTTATGTATTTTCGAATTTTTCTGCCTTTATGCTTGAGTGGAAAGGCGCTTTATGGATGACTTCTGAACATGCTTATCATTCTGAAAAATTTACTGATAAAAAAGTTCTAAAAGAATTGAAAGCAGCCCGTTCCGCACATGATGCGTTAAAGGTTGCACATGCACATAAGGATAAATATATAAAAGACTGGGATGAGAAAAAACTGGGTGTAATGAAAGAAATACTACACGCCAAAGTTCAACAGCATACGTATGTCAAGAAGAAATTACTTCAATCAGGAAATAAAGTATTAATCGAAAATTCTTGGAGAGATTCATATTGGGGATGGGGGCCAAGCAAAGATGGAGAGAACCATCTTGGAAAACTTTGGATGGAAGTTAGAAGTGAAGTCGTATAGATGCTTTATAATTGAACCCTTCTATTGCACCAAAAAACGCGCTGTGATAGGATGCTTTGCATATGGAAAAAACACAAACCGATACGACAGAGAGCGTATCCGAAGACCAGGGTCTTGTGTACGAACTAGCGTTCCATCTGTTGCCCACACTAAGTGAGGATGAGAGCGCAAAGCTTGTATCAGGCCTTAAATCATTATTGGAAAAAGAGGGTGGTACAATTATAAACGAGGAGGCCCCAAAGCCCATGCAATTAGCCTATACAATGGTTAAGAAGCGAGAAGGTAAGAATGCAAAATTTGATTCTTCATTCTTTGGAGTTTTGAAGTTTGATGCTGATGCAGAAGTCCTTATTCCACTTAAGGAGGAATTGGACTTAAACAAAAGTAGCTTGAGATACCTCATTATTAAAACTGTACGAGAGTACGCACCAATTCAAAATCGACCAGTGTTCCGTGAAGTGAAGACTGAAGATTCTAAACCAATCTCAAAACCTGCAGGACAGGTAAAGGAGGTAAAAGATGCAAAACCGATTTCTGAAGAGGAACTAGATAAGACAATTGAGGAACTTGTCGCAAAATAAACGAGAAATATGTATTTAAACAAAGCATTTGTATATGGGAATCTAACAAGAGACCCAGAAGTCCGCTCACTTCCATCAGGAGTGCAGGTAACGAGTTTTTCAGTTGCCACAAATCGAGTGTGGAAAGACAAGGAAGGAGCAAAACAAGAAAGCGTCGAGTATCACAACATTGTTGTGTTTGGTCGCCAAGCAGAAACAAGTGCGCAGTACTTAAGTAAGGGGAGTTCGGTACTTATTGAGGGACGTCTTCAAACACGAAGCTGGGAAGCAGATGGAGTTAAAAAATATCGAACAGAAATCGTAGCAGATAGAGTTCAGTTTGGACCAAGAAGTGGCGGAGCCGTTTCATCAGGAGGAGCAAAGAAAGCTCCAGTAGCAAAAAAAGCCGACAAAGAAGCGCTGGAGACAATTGAATATCCAGACGAAGAAATTAATCCGGACGATATCCCTTTTTAGTTAAACTCATGAGACGTAAGTCTCATAGAGTTAACTTATGTCGAAGCCGTAGTTCGAAATAGGGGCTAATCGAAATAAAAATAACGGCGTAGACGAGTTAAACAAAAAGACCACGAACTTAAAACTAAAAAACATTACTAACATGTACAACGAAAGACAACACACACCAAAAATTCAAATTGCAAACAACGTAAAGTACATCAACTACCGTGATGTGGAAACGCTTAAGTCGTTTCTAAATCCGCACGCCCGGTTACTTGGGCGTAAGCGCACAGGACTTTCAGCTTCGCATCAGCGAATGGTTGCTCAGGCCATTAAGCGGGCTAGATTTATGGGATTTCTCCCATACGTACAGCGATAATTTGAATTACTATTGAAAAAGCGTCACGAAAGTGGCGTTTTTTTGTGGATGTGCTATACCTAAGGGCAGATAGGGGAGCTACACTTAAACGGAGATGGAAGGAAATGGGCGATTTCAAAATTTTGACTTTGCGTGAAGACGGCATAACTGTTTTTAACGCAAATGCTATTTATCGCATCCTTACATCTGTCGAGAATGGAAACATTTACGGTGATGAGTCAGGGATGCGCGACCGCATTAAGGAAGCTCTTGCTGGAGATGTTGGGCATAGCAGAGTCTTTCTTGCAAAAAAGGGTAGAGTTGGTGCTGGAGTAGGCTTTTTTTACTGCGACACCCGCGAATACGGCAGAGAGTTCAGCGTAAGAATTGTAGCTGCTAAAGGCTTTGGCACTAAGGGGGTCCGACAAGAGATTTTGGGAGACATCCTTTTGCACGCAAAGGAGACTGCGCGGCGCAAGCTAAAACGAGATATTATTCTCAGCGCAGAATGTAAGCCTGGCGATAGGGCCACAAATTCTTTATTCAAAAACGCAGGATTTTTCTGCAGGCCAAGAGCTCATTTAAAAAAGGGAAAAAGGTACAATCTGTTGGACTTAAATGACCACAGGATTTTGATTAGCCATGAAAGTGGTGATCAAAAAGGCGCCGAGTGACTTCTTGCCACTCGGCCTTTTTTGTGGTATAAAATTAGCGAATTTATAGTACGTTTCAGGAGGACTACAATGTCTGACATTCATGTTCAGAAGTGGCAGGGGCACCACGGGCCTGTAAGGCGGGAAGCTTTGAGGGACTTGTTTCATCGAAGCAACAACAAAAAGTACACAAAACAAAAGGCAGAGGAGCGCATAAAAATCATTCAAAACGAATCACCAAGTACTCTTTTCCTTGTGGCCTTGCCAGGCGAGGGGGATCTGAAGAAAGGCGAAAAAGCTCTTGGGATGATCATTGTCTATTTTTGTTCCAGTGTCGAAGAGAACAAAATAAGGGCTCGTACATTTGTGAGTGGAGGCGATTACACAGAAGGAGGCGTTGCCCACACATTATTGATGGAGCTTTTTGCTGCAGCAAAAAGAGAATTCCCGAAAGGGAGTAAAGTGTCGATTCAAATGTCCGTCGCAAAAAATAAACCCGAAGAGGCCAAGTTTATACGAAAAAGAAATTACGGCTTCAGGGTGCGAAGGCCTGCTCAGGGCAAAAAGGACTCTGTTCTTTATCGAAAGATAGTGAAAGTCTGATTTGACAAACAGACCGTAAACAAAAAGGCCACCGCATGGGCGCGGTGGCTGTTTTTATTTAAGCTTTTTCTACTCGTTCGGAGTACGCACCAGTTTCAGTATTAACTTTTATTATATCTCCGATTCCTATGAAAAGAGGAGTCTCAACGCTTGCACCAGTTTCAACCACAACAGGTTTTGAACCACCCGAAGAAGTATTTCCTTTTATGCTTGGTGGAGCCTCAATTACCTTCAAATCTATTTTTGCTGGGAGCTCAATTCCAATGATTTCGTTGTTAAATGTAAGAGCTTTCACGTTTGTATTTTCTTTTAGAAATTTTGCACTTTCACCCATTGTTTCTTCCGAAAGTGTAAATCTGTCTTTTGGATTGTCTGGAGCAGAGAACCACCACTCTCCTTTGTTGTTGTATAGATACTTAATTTCGCGATTGCCTATATCAGCCTCTTCCACCTTATCTGATTGGTGGAATGCTTTTTCTATAGTTGCACCTGTTATAAGATTCCTGAGCTTCGTTTGATTCGAAGGTTTTTGGCGATTTTTCTTCATCGTGTGAGAAGTAAGGACCACATAAGGCTCTCCTTCTAGAATAATTACTTTTTTTGGTTTTATGTTTATGTAGTCTATAACAGCCATGCTAAATATTTATTATTTGTAGTTCCCATAGATTAACCAATGAATGGCCCAAAATCAAGGCTATGCTATAGTGTCAGTACATGAAACCTTGCGTGGGACCGATTGTTATAAAAAGCAAGAGGTCGTAATTATAAGCGTAAGGTCAGCAACAAATCTAGAGAGAGTTTGAGACTAAAGAATTCTCTCTAGGCGAGACCTTAAAGCATGGGATTTTTCGACACAGATGAAAAAGATCTGAATTTGGAAGAGAAGAGTGATGAAGACATTCTGGCTCTTTCTCTGAAACATCCACATGTATTTGAGGTAATCATAAAGAGATACGAGGCCCCACTCATGCGAAAGGCTGTATCGATTCTTTACAACAAGGAAGAAGCAGAAGATATTGTTCAAGAAGCGTTTACAAAAATATATATAAACGCAGCACGCTTTGAAGTAAAACCCGGAGCAACATTCAAATCTTGGGCATATCGAATTCTGATTAACACAGCCTTTACTCGGTATCAGAAGCTAAAGAGAGAAAAAGGCGCTCGTAGAAACATGGACCCCGAAGTATTTGAAAGGCTTGGAGACTTTAAGTCACGAGATTTCGAAAAACTAGAGGTATCTGAATATGTTTTTTCTATGCTCTCAAAAATCCCAGAACATTTATCAAGAGTTTTGTATCTTCACATCATTGAGGGAAGGCCCCAAGAGGAAGTTGCAGAAATTGAAGGGGTAAGCGTTGGAGCAGTAAAGACACGAGTACATCGAGCGAAGAAGGCATTTAAGAAAGCTGACATTGCACTTATCTAAATATGAAAAAGAAAATGAAAGAATCAATTAGAACAAGAACTATGAGGCGTGTTGTTGCCGTCTACTACCTTCGAAAGGCAATAAACAGATTTACGTTGAAAATTGGTCTACTTGCTCTGACCGCGCTTGCATTTGGCTCGCTTGTCCACGTTGCGGCAGTGTTTAACAACATGCCAGCATTTAGTGATATTGGGGCTATGTATAGTTTCGGCTCCGCTGCATTCTTTAATACAGGTGTAATGGTCCAGGCAGTTGTAATGGCTCTGGGCGCTGTCACGCTCTGGCTTATGAGAGATGTATTTAGGGCAATACAAATTCCAATTATGAAACTTTCTCACGCATAGGCAGTTATAGTAAGCATAAGGACAAAGAATTAAATAAAAGAATACTCATCAAGGAACTCCCACCCAGCCACAGGGAGTTTTTTGTTTGGCTTGCGAAAAAGTAACAAATGGCTATAGTGAACACACGTTCTTTTGGAGTAGGTAAATGGATATTACAATTTATTGTGGGGACCTTTCACGTAATAACTGTGCAAGCCCACAGATAGACTTCATCGACGATGAGCCGATTGAAGGATGTTTCGTTTCCATCGCAGCGCATGATCTACGGATTTTTGGGTACTCTGTTGATTCACCGTATGACCAGAGAATTTTGGTCCTGGAGGACAACGGATGCTTTTGGGGTCTTCAGTCGCTGGGAAATGGCATTGTTAGGATGTACCACAACCTTACCGACAGGTTTTTTGACTACACCTTTGATCACAAATTTGGGGTGATAGTCCCAGGAGACCAGCCACTTCCTTTAACGGTGGCCCAACTATTTGGGCATAGGTAATTTCGGGACACTCCGAAACCCCGCGCTGCTACGGTAGGCGGGGTTTTCTATTTCTCCTTCATTGCTTTTTTAATCTCTTTTGTCAGCTGATTGCTAATTTTTTTGTTTTCCTTTAAGAAAGTGCGCGCCGCATCGTATCCACGTCCCAACTTTATATCCCCATAGCTGTATGAAGCACCTGCTTTTGAAACGAGCCCATGAACTTCACCAAGAGCAAGAAGTTCACCCTCATGGGCAATTCCTTCGTTGTAGAGAAGGTCAAATTCTGTTTTTGTAAATGGTGCGGCCACTTTGTTTTTTACTACCTTAACGCGCACACGGCCTCCAATAACATCTTCACCTTTTTTAATTTGTGCGATACGACGAATATCAAGTCTGACGGAGGTGTAAAACTTCAAAGCTTTGCCTCCTGGTGTAACTTCTGGATTACCAAACATAACACCAATCTGCATTCGTATTTGGTTGATGAATATTACTATTGTTTTACTCTTTGTCGTTATTGCCGTGAGTTTTCTAAGCGCCTGCGACATGAGACGCGCTTGTTTGCCGACGTGGTGTGCACCCATATCACCCTCAATTTCATCTTTTGGAGTAAGGGCGGCAACAGAGTCGATAACAACAACATCAAGCTTTCCGCTTCTTACTAAACTTTCCGTAATATCAAGGGCCTGTTCTCCTGTGTCGGGCTGTGAGAGAAGTAAGTCTTGCGTTTTTAGACCAAGACGTTTTGCATACTCTGGGTCAAGCGCATGTTCTGCGTCAATAAACGCACAAATCCCTCCTTTCTTTTGCGCTTCTGCAATAACGTGGAGAGCTAGCGTTGTTTTACCAGAACTTTCAGGTCCGTAAATTTCAACAATACGTCCGCGAGGAAGACCTCCAATTCCTAGCGCGTGGTCGAGCCCCATTGAGCCCGTTGAAACTGCATCTATATCTACTTTTGGTTGATCGCCAAGCTTCATGATGGCTTCATCGCCAAACTTGGACTTTATTTCATTAAGCGCTTCATCAACGGTGCCTCCCATTGACTTTGGCGTAGCTTTCTTAGCCATGTTTCTATTTGTATATAAGTTCCAATTCTTTGGAAACTGTACGCTCAAATCTATCTTGAGCTTCTAATGTAATAATATTAAGTCCGTCTACAAGGAGCAGTTGTTCATCAAAGTTGCCAGACTCGTCTATGAATATGGGGTTTCCATTTAAGGTAATATCTGCAACCCTTTCTGCCTTCCCTTGGATGTGGACCAAAGGCTCTTCAAAAAGTATACCACTCTCTGGAGAGAGAATTGTAATTTGGGGTCCATCGACAAAATCTTCAGATTGAATAATTGTGTAGGCGGCAATAA
>Ga0255052_10000332_pt1 | contig 37934 bp, 32 predicted proteins | sample JV7_2_21_MG_FD_188632 | JGI IMG/M metagenome (GOLD analysis project Ga0255052, IMG submission 188632) | Seawater microbial communities from Jervis Inlet, British Columbia, Canada - JV7_2_21 | ecosystem: Environmental > Aquatic > Marine > Inlet | place: Canada: British Columbia | collected...
CCCCATGAGCTGCACGCCGTCGCCCGAGTCGCCGGCCAGGCGTACAACGATCGAATCCATGGAAGTGAGATCGGACATCGGAGCTACACCGTCAGGGGGCGTTGCGGGTAAAGTCGATCTCGCCGCCCGGGAGAAGGTACAAAACGATAGCCTTGCCGCCCGTTACGGTCGGGTAATGTGCCGATTCCGCATCGTAGACCAGCCAGCCCTGGCCCTTGCCGTCGAATTTCGCCTCTGCCGATTCCGGAATAATCATGTCGATCTCGCCATTGGGGTGACCGTGATATGGCCCGGCTATATCCTGCATTTGCACGACATCGACGGAAAATCCGTTGCTGTCCGGCCCTGGCTTGATAATTCGCCCGAATCTGATGCCGCCTTGCTCGCAATTGCAGAGCCAGCCCTCATCGATACCTTGCCGGCAGAGCGTGGCCAGATCGTCAAAAGCCTCGCCACCCGGCGGAAAGTTTGCATCCATGAATTCCTGCAGATCGCCGTTGAGCTTCTTCCCGCTGATGCGAGCGGTAATCGTAGTGACGACGTCGGCGAAAGCTTGTTGACTGCTCATCGGTCGGAACTCAGGCTACCAGCTTGACGTACTCGAAGTCGCCGGTCTGGCCATTGATCCCCGCTCTTGGCGGTGCGATCCAGCGCGCATATCTTCCACGAGTTGTTTCCGGCTGCATCAGCGACAGGATGTACTCCAGGTCCGCATCCGATGCAAGCCACTGATCCTTTCGCTCTTTCCATTCTGACTCGGACACGATCTCGCCGGTGACCGTCGCGTGCACATCCGAGAATTCGCCGACGGCCCGATTGAACGCGCGATGCGGCAGAGATAATGAACAGTCCAGATCGTGCGCCTGCAGTACGCGGTTCCAGCGCTTCATAACCTTCTCGCAATCGTCGATGTAATCGTCGCAGAGACGCGCGTTGATCGCGCTGAGAGCCGCTGTAGCGACGATTTGTACCTGGCCATCGACTACCTGCGCTACCGGATAAGTGTCATTCTCCAGCTGGTGATCGTCGTCGATCTGGACTTCGCGGAAGCGGCCTTTCAAACCCGCATTGAACGAGTTCGCGGCGTTGGTCGAGATTTCCGCGCCGAACAGATCGAGCGTGACCGAGTAATGGAAGTTGATTTTCTTCTGGATGGTGGCGAGGTCGATGGCGCCATGTTTACGTACGGCTTCCTTGTCTGTGGGATCCGTAATGCCGTGTTCTTTCATGACCTCGCAAGAGCGCTGAATAACGCGCTCGACACCGGTTCGGCCGACGAACATATGGTGGCCTTCCTCGGTGAGCATGAAGCGGGTCGTTCTGGCGAGAGGATCGAATCCGGACCCCGCCAGTGACTCGAGCTGCATCTTGCCGTCCCGATCGGTGAAAGTCGTAAACATGAAGAACGACAACCAGTCGGGCGTCGCCTCATTGAAGGCGCCCAGGATTCTTGGTTTGTCGGCGTCGCCGGAGGTCCGCTTGAGAAGATCTTCAGCCTCTTCCCTGCCGTCACGTCCGAAATACTTCTGCAGCAGGTAGACCATTGCCCACAGGTGGCGGCCTTCTTCGACATTGACCTGGAACAGATTACGCATGTCATACAGTGACGGCGCGGTTTGTCCGAGGTATCGCTGCTGTTCGACTGAGGCGGGCTCGGTATCACCCTGTATCACGATCAGGCGGCGGAGCATCGCACGGTATTCGCCCGGAACGTCCTGCCACACCGGCTCTCCCTTGTGCTGGCCGAAGGCGATGGTTCTGCCCTCTTCTTTCGGCGCCAGCAGGATACCCCAGCGATAATCGGGCATTTTTACATATCCGAATTTGGCCCAGCCCTCGGAATCGACGCCGACCGCGGTGCGCAGATAAACCTCGCTGTCCTGGAACCCGACCGGTCCCATGTTCTTCCACCAGTCGATGTACTTCGGATACCAGGCTTCCAGGGCGCGCTGCAGCCGTACATCCGAGGCCAGATCAACGTTGTTTGGAATCAGTGCTGCATAGTCAACCTCTGACATGACTAAACTCTCCCACGGTCGTATTTGGCACGTTTGCCGGTGCCGTAAAGTTTTAAGGCGCCCGCTTCGCCGGCAGCGTTCGGGCGTTGAAATATCCAGTTCTGCCACGCGCTCAGGCGGCCGAAGATCTTGGTCTCCATGGTCTCCGGCCCGGCAAAACGCAGGTTCGCTTCCATGCCGGTCAGCGCATCCGGTGAAAAACTGGCGCGTTCTTCCAGCAGCAGCCTGATCTCATCTTGCCAGTCGATGTCGTCCGGCGCGTACGTAACCAGCCCGGCCTGCAGCGCTGCCGCCGCGTCCAGGTCCTCACCGATCAGTTGCTGCGCGTTTGCCAGGCATTCGCTGTCGCCGAGGAATCGCGTCTCCAGTCGGGTGAGCCCGTTGGCCATACGCAACGTGCCAAAATTGATTTCGGAGAGGCGAATAATGGGCGCAGGCCGCTCATCCAGTTGTCCGTCCAGCATGTAACTGCGATCGACCGCAAACAGCAACTCTGCCAGCATACCGACGAAGCAGCTGCCCGGCTCGACGAAAGTAAAAGTGGTTCTCGACGTAACATCCAGTCGTTTGAATGTTCTCTGCATGTACAAGAGGATCTCACGCGCAAGCCAGTTGTCCCGGTTTCGATCAAGCAACTTGTCGTAAGCGGCGATTCGACTTCCGTCACCGGATGTCTTGATAATCAGCGTGCCGAGCGCGGGCTCATTGAACCTGAGGTGCAGCAGCGCATCATCGAGCGCCCGGACGATCGCGAGCGGCCAGAAGTTGACGCCCTCATCCCTGATTTCGTTCACATCGCCAGGTGCGTCACTTTCGGGCGCCTGGATGTCGAGTGTCGCACTCCGCCCTTCCCGATCGAGTGTCACGGTGACGAACGGATAGCGAATCTCGTGTTCCGTTTCCGTTCGCTCGAGGCGCTCCAGCAGGATACCGGATTCTCCCTCGGGACGATCAGATTCTAGAGCGAGCTCGAGGGCTTTTTCCGTCGTGCGTTCGGCAAATTTTGAACGCGGCACCATTTCATCGACAAGGCGCCAATCCACTGCGCGCTGGCCCTTCATGCCTTCTTCGACGGTACAGAAGACGTCAGCAAGGTCGCGCCGTACTTTGCGTTTGTCGACCACCCGGGTCAGCCCACCTGTGCCGGGCAGTACGGCCAGCAACGGCACCTCCGGCAGGGAGACCGCGGCATTGCCGTCGTCGATGAGCATCAGGTACTCGGTTGCCAGTGCCAGTTCGTAGCCGCCACCCGCCGCCGTGCCGTTGAGCGCTGCGAGGTAGGTCTGCCCGGAGTGCCGGCTTGCGTCTTCCATCGAATTGCGGGTCTCGTTAGTGAATTTGCAAAAGTTGACTTTGTGCGAATGCGTCGAGGTACCCAGCATGCGGATATTGGCCCCGGCGCAGAACATGCCGTCGATGCCGGAAGTCAGGACAACGGCGCGAACCTCCGGGTGCTCGAAGCGCAGCCGCTGCACCGCGTCGTAAAGCTCGATGTCGACGCCGATATCGTAGGAATTCAGCTTCAGCTCATAGCCGTCTGCGGCCGGACTGTCCTCGTCCACGGCCATGACGAGCCTGGCCACCGGCCCCTCGATGGATATGGACCAGTGGCGATAACTTTCCGGCGCGGTGCGAAAATCGAGATTTGTCGCCGGTTTCTCGGCAGTTTCAGCTTTGGCATGCATAATAATGCAGTTTAGTGCTATTATGTTGGGAAAACATGCATGATAATATACCCGTCGGTGCCGGGGAGCAAGGCTCGTCCCGGTCGATTCATGAGTTGGGAAACCGCATGTCCGTAGGTACTGAAACAAGTGAGTTCAACTCCGAGCGCCTGCTGGGCGTGCTGGGCGATCGCGTACGCACACTGCGGGCGTATCGCGGTATGACGCGACGGGTGCTGGCCCGGGATTCGGGCGTTTCAGAGCGCTACTTAGCGCAACTCGAACAGGGACAGGGCAATATTTCCGTGGTGCTGCTTGCCCGCGTCGCAGCGGCGTTGCGTACGGAAGCGAGCGATCTGCTGCAAATGCGAGACGGACAGACCGCCGAAGAAGTCGTGATTGCCGATCTGCTGCGGGAATTGAGCCCCGACAGTCACAAAGCGTTCCTGCAACTGCTGTCGGAGAATTTCCTGCTTCCGGTAGACTCCCGGCGGCGGATCGCCCTGATAGGGCTTCGGGGTGCCGGGAAAACGAGCCAGGGAAAAATGCTGGCTGAGCAACTCAAGGTGCCGTTTGTACATCTTGGCGGCGAAATCGAATTACTCGCGGGGATGAGTACGTCTGAAATCTTTTCGCTATCCGGCCAGAACGGTTACAGGCGCCTGGAAGAGAAAGCGTTGATGCAGACGTTAAGACGTTTCGACCGCTGCGTCGTCGAAACGGGCGGCAGTATTGTGACGGACGCCAAATTACTGAATACGCTGTTGACCACGTGTTTTGTCGTCTGGTTGCATGCCCGGCCGGAGGAATACATGCGCCGCCTTATCTCACAGGGCGACGTCAGGCCAATGGAAAATCAGAACGACGCCATGTCGGATCTTCGGCGCATTTTATCGGACCGCAATGAGCTTTATGCCAGGGCACACGCAGCAATTGACACCAATGGACGGAGCATTGAAGACTGCGTGGCCGAACTCTTTCGGATCACGCCGAAAGGCATGCAGAGCGGTATGCACGATGCGCTGGACGCCTGACGGATGGCAAAAATAACCTACATCGAGTTTGACGGAACACCCCATGAAGTCGAGGTCCCATCAGGGCTGAGTGTCATGGAGGGTGCCATAGACAACAACATTTCCGGCATAGAGGCGGAATGCGGCGGCGCGTGCAGCTGTGCCACCTGCCACGTCTACGTGGATCCGGCGTGGGTCGAAGCTACCGGTGCTCCGGAGCACATCGAGCAGGACATGCTCGAATGCGCCATGGACCTGGAGGACACAAGCCGCCTTAGCTGTCAGATCAAGGTTAGTGACGAACTCGACGGGCTCGTCGTGCGCTTGCCCGAGCTACAAATCTAGCAGCCCTCAGATCTTTTTTTCGCGCCCGCTCCAGTACGACTCCCGAAGTTCATTCTTCTGGATCTTGCCGACCGGCGTTTTCGGCAGGCTCTCCACGAACTTGACGACCCTGGGCCGCTTGAATCGGGCAATTTTCGACGCACAGAAATCGATGAGGGCATGCTCGGATACGGCAGCGTCCGCTGCCAACACCACGTGCGCAGCCGGCACTTCTCCCCAGCGATCGTCGGGAATACCGAATACCGCGCACTCGGCGACCGCTGCATGCTGATACAGCGCATTCTCGATTTCTGCCGGGTAGACATTTTCCCCTCCGGAAACGAGCATGTCCTTGGACCGGTCGACCAGGGTGAGGAAACCGTCTTCGTCCAGGAAACCGACGTCTCCGGTCAGTAGCCAGCCGTCCGGCAGGTGCAATGCCCTGGCCGTCTCCTCGGGATCATTGAAATAACTGTCGAACAATTGCTCGCCGCGCGTCACGATGTCACCGATCTCGCCCGAGGGCAGCAGATTGCCGTCCGGATCGACAATCCCGATCTCCGCGTTCGAGGCCGCCCGACCGACAGTCTCGAGCTTGCTGTCGCCGTGTTTCTCGCAACGAATGGTGATGGGGCAGGCCTCAGACTGCCCATAGTTTTCGGTAAATGCGACATGCGGTAGTGCGTTCCGGACCCGTTCAGTCAACGCACGCCCCATCGGCGCGCCGGCGTAGCCAATATTGCGCAGCGATTTGAGGGCCTCTGCTGAGAATTCAGGATGCATGATCAGGTCGTTGAGCTGACTTGGCACCAGAAACGCCGCCGTTACATTTTCCTGTTCCACCAGTTCCATGAATCGGACCGCGTCCCAGGTTGCAGATATTACGACCGTTGTACCCAACATGATTGCAGTGCCAAACCAGACAAACAGACCGGCTGTGTGAAACAGGGGTGTGGAAGCTGCCACGATGTCGTTTTCGTCCAGCCCGAAGTCCTCGGCCGCAGCAACGGCCGATGCACACCGTGCCTTGTGACTAACGAGTACGGCTTTCGGAAGCCCCGTTGTCCCTCCCGTAAGCGTAATGGCAAGCGGGTCACGTTCGTCCAGCGTAACGTTCGGGGCACTTGCCGGCTTGCCGTTAACGAACTGTTTTATGTGTATGGCTTTCGCGGGTTGGGTCCCCTGATCACCTGGCTGGTCGAACAGGATCAGCCTTATTGGCTGGTCGAGCTGCGGCACCACGGCTTCGATCTCTGGCGCGAAATGGCATTCGAGGAACAGCACCTCGGCTTCGATTTTGTTCAATACATAAGCCAGTTCGTGCGCGGTACTTCGCGTCGAGCAATGGGCAGAGATATATGGGGTCCTGGCTATGGCGAAATAAGCGATTGCGTACTCCGGGCAATTGGTGGACAGGATGGCCACCTTCGCGCTTTTTGTCAGACCGAGTTCAAGCAATGCATTGGCAAGCTGATTTGCCCGGCCATCAAACTGCGCGTACGTCAGTCGTTGACCGCGGCCGATCAAAGCCACGCGATCCGGTGAACGAATTGCTGAGTCGCGAAGAAAATCACCAACGAGCATTTAGGTATTTGTCTCCCTGCAGCAAGAAATCGATCCTGTGCCAGGCAGCCGACGATAACCGCAGTGCTCTGGCAGGTCAAAAAGTGAAATATCCTGCACAAGTGAAATTGCGGTTTAACCCCAATTGACGTACTTTGGCTGCCGATTTCACTCCGAGGACCTGAAAATGACGTTCGTCGTTACTGAGAGCTGCATCAAGTGCAAACTGACCGACTGCGTCGAAGTGTGCCCGGTGGACTGCTTTCACGAAGGTCCGAACATGCTGGTTATCGACCCCGACGAATGCATCGACTGCACGCTGTGTGAGCCTGAGTGCCCGGTCGAAGCAATCTATTCAGAAGACGAACTGCCTGACGATCAGCAGCAGTTTCTGTCGCTCAATGAAGTGTTATCCCGAGAATGGCCCGTCATCGCTGAAATGAAGGATCCGCCGCAGGATGCCGACGACTGGCGCGAGATCAAAGACAAGCTGCAATACCTGGAACGGTAGGCAAACGCGGCCTGTGTAGCAATTTTGCGCCGGGACGTTATCGAAAACCCGTACCTTTTTGCCTCGTGCTTTTTGTACCTTACGGTGCTCGCAGTCGACGTCGGCATACGCATACCGATCTTGTACCTATCACCCGATGAGCCAATACCTACCCGTCGCATATACGCGTATTCCGAATGTTTACAATCGGAAAACGTCATAGACACAAGGGTAAATAAGGTCTAACTTGGAATTTGGCCTGACGATCGATCAGGTCAACGTGACGGGAGACGGTCATGCGGCGAAGATTACTTGAGGCACTTACGTATCCGCGTTTGTTTGTACTGGAGAATATCGGCGATCAGGACTGTCCCTACGACAGCCTGTTTAATTCTTCCTGCGAGCGCTGTCGTGATTGTCACCTTCGGCAACAATGTCACTGGTTGAGTTGTCTTAACGATTTCGCTGATTTCGCCAGCAAACCTGCCCACACGATGCACGCGTCTTTGCTTTTCTGCATCGACCTGATCGAGGCGCACAATCAACGTATGCAACATAATTCCGCAGTGTGCGCGTGCGAGTCCTGTAGCTGGACCAGGGAAGCCCGGCAACTGGCATCGGAGTTTCCAGAAAATCGGCTCGGTGATCAGTACAGACCCGTGTACGAGGTGTAGCGGGCGGCCACCGTAACAGTCATCGGCGCTCGGCAACGACCTTCTGGAACAGTCCGCCGAAATAGGTGTTTTTACGCCAGCTCCAATTCTCAGGGTCACTTGCGAACGCCGATATCTCCTGGCGCCAGAGGCTTTTTGCAAACGGCTCCAGCGTGTCAAAAACAAGACTCGTGATGCCCTTTAACGGGTGTGCCCAGTGCGGTTTGTGATAATCGACGAATATCACCTTGCCGCCGGGGACGATACTGTCGAGCAAAACATTCGTGACACCACGCTGATAGTCGTCAGGCATTTCGTGTAGCAAGAAATAACAGCACACCCGATCGTAAAGCCCGCCGGTCGGATACAGGGCATTCGCGTGACGCACCGTCGCCTGGGGCAGATTCTTCAGCTTGTGGCGACACCGTGAGACCTGTATGGGCGCGACGTCCGTAACCTCGAGGCTCCCGTCCGGTCCTACCTGCCGGGCGAGATTGGCCGAAAAGTCACCGTAAACCGAAGCCGGCTGCAGAACGCTGTGGCCGGGCTCGATCTCTTCGAAGGCAGCTCGTTGCAGCCGCTTGTGCTGCTGCCAGAGAATGGTCCTGACGACGATGTCCCGGTCGAGAAGAGGTACATTTCGCGGGTCGATATAGGCCCAGTAATAAACATCGCGAAGATAGTCAGGAATTTCCGGGCCGGTCCGCCCGCTCCCCGATTCCGCTGCCGGTTCCTCCCGGAGCGGCGCCAGCGCGGTTGATGTTCGTGCCAGCCTGCTTTGTGTCGCAGCAAAATTCACGTCAGCCATCCTCGTTTTATAGTGGATCAACCGCAACGAATATACGGCAGGCCCGCCTGAACAGAAGTCAGTGATAGGCACATGCCGGCTGCGGAACATGCTTACGGCGGCAGCGGCCGATTCAGGTTAAGATGGAAAGAGAAATGCCGGCTGCATTGATCAGAGCGCGATGCCAAACAAGCGCTGCAGAATCAGAATCAGGGACATGCCGGTAAATACGACCAGGCTCAGCCAGCCGAACCAGGTGGCGAACGTGGACGGATAGTAGGTCAGGTCATCTTTGCGAATGACTGTCAAACAATAATACAGATTCAGGAAAAAAATAACGGGCGCGACAAAATAAGCCAGCGCGGAAGCGATCAGGACCAGGTAAACCGGGCGCGGTAACCCGGCAATGATGGCAACCGAAGCGATCAGCGAGAAGAACATGCTGGCGCGGTATATGTTGTATTCCGAATACCAGGTCCGACGTTGCTCCCTGCTCAATTCCTCGCGGCTGGTTCTCGGCAACGAAGCAGTTCTTCTGAACAGGTTTCTGCAGCAGGCGCCCACGACGCGTGGCCAGCCGTCGAAGTAGTTGAACGCGGTGGAGTAGGTTGCCGCCAACGCGCCAGCCAGAAAAATCAGCATCATATGCGGCCCGACGCTGCCGGTGAATATCCTCGCGATGTCGCCCATCACCGCATTGCCACGGACCTCGCTGGGATACAGCCAGACGGCGGCCAGCAGCAGAAAAATAGCTGCCAGGATGAATGAGATCAAGTGTCCCAGACGAAAATCCAGGAGCCCGATTTTGAACCAGCGCCGGCAGTACTCCCGTGCATGCGCCGGCAGCACGGTCCGGTCGACGCTGAGGTCCCGCTTGCTACTGGAGAACGCGTCGAATTTCCTCGCAAGACCGTTGCGTTCCATCCTGCCACGCAGCCGCCCCATGCCCACTTTTTTCGCCTTGCCCCACTCCGAAGCCTGTAGAGAAACATCTATCCCCGTCGGCAGAAGGCCCAGGAACGAAGCGATGATCAGCCACGAGCCGTCAGGCGTATCAAGCTGCAAAAAATGGACGAATTCGCTCACCGGGGCCGGTTGCACGAAATACACGGCAAAGGTACAGACGATAAGTACGCCTGCCGCGATTTTTGTTGTCAGCTCGACCACCGCGTAACGACCTCGCAGGATAATGGCCACCGCCAGAATCCCGAGGATGAGCCCATAGACGGCTAATTCCCCATCGTCATCCACACCCGGGATATCCAGTCCCAAATACAGGCGAAAAAAATAGAAAACGACCGCTGCCGCCGCAATGAGGCGCCCGGCCTGACCGACCGCCGATTGAATGATAGTGGTAATCAGCACATACCACAGCGGAATTTTCCCCCAGGCAGTCGCGTACGCATCCAGGATACTGCGGCCCGTGGCGTGCGTGAATCGGATCGCCATTTCGAAGCCGTAGTACTTGAAAATGTAGGCAATCGGCAAGCACCACAGCAAGGCATAGCCGAATCGCCCTCCGGCAACCGGCGCTGTCACCAGGTGACTGGTGCCAATACCGGTCATCATCAGCATCATGCCCGGGCCGAACTTTCGGACCAGGCTTGCGGGCGCCATAGACGGCAACTCGAGCGACTCGAGGTTCAGGTCGGCGTGTCCGCTGGTACTGTGATCGCTCATTATTCTTCTTGACTGTTCGGCGCGGGCTAATAGGTGCCGGCAACGCGCGCCCGTTGTTGAATCAACGGCAGCACGACGTCGATCGTCGGTGTCGGAACGTCGACCAGGCGTCCCAGTTCCTGTACGACGGTGACCAGTGCGTCGATCTCCATCGGCCGCCCGAGCTCCAGGTCCTGCAACATCGATGTCTTATGCGGCCCCACAGCCGCGCCTCCGGCAAGCCGCCGATCCACACTGACCCGAAACTTCGCCCCGAGCTTTTCACCGATTGCCTGCGCTTCGAGCATCATCAGGCGACAGACGGCGGCGGTGCCCGGTTCGCCGGCGACCAGATCCAGGGTGGCATTTGTTAGGGCGCTGATCGGATTGAAGCACAGGTTTCCCCACAGCTTGATCCAGATATCGTCGCGTATGTTATTGCGCACCCGCGAGGTGAAACCCGCGTTCTGCAGTGCATTACACAGGGACTCCGAACGCGCCGACGGCAGCCCGTCCGGTTCCCCCAGGACAAAGCGGTCACCTTCTATGTGCCGAATCACCCCGGGTTCAGCAATCTCGGCGGCCGGATACACAACACAGCCAATGGCGCGCTCCGGACCGATCGCCGTCCAGATGCAAGCTCCCGGATCGACGCTCTCCAGTGTGTGGTTTTCGTATGGGCCCTCGAGCTTGTAGAAGTACCACCAGGGAATGCCGTTGACCCCGGTCACCACGGCAGTAGCGTCATTCATTAGCGGTCGCAGTTTTTCGACGACGGGCGGAAATGAATGCGCTTTCAGAGTAATAATGACAAAGTCCTGAATGCCGGCTTCGCCCGGGTCCTCGATGCAACGAGGATGTGCAACCCGTTCCTCACCGTTTATCAGGAGCGTCGCCCCATTCTTTTGCATCGCATGCAGGTGCGGCCCGCGCGCGATCATGGTGACATCCTCGCCAGCCCGTGACAGCTCGATACCCAGCCAGGCGCCGATGGCCCCGGCCCCGTAAATGCAGATTCGCATCAGGAAATCCCCAGCTTTTCCGCAAGGCCGATGCGTTGCAGTTTACCGGTGGCACCTTTGGGAATTTCGTCGAGAATGAGAACTTTGCGTGGCACCTTGAATGCGGCCAGTCTTGCGGCCGCGAATTTCCGGATATCCTGCTCATCTGCAGTAACGCCGTCACGCAGCACCACGGCTGCCGCTACTTCCTCGCCGAGCGACTTGTGCGGCATCGCGAATGTCACGACCTGCTGAATCGCTGCATGGTCCATCAATACATCATCCACTTCGCGAGGCGATATTTTCTCACCGCCGCGATTGATGATCTCCTTGAGCCTGCCGGTGATCGTCAGGTATCCATCTTCATCAAGGACACCCTGATCCCCGGTACGAAACCACCCCGCGACAAAACAGTCGCCATTCGCCTGAGGGTTGTTCTCATAGCCCTTGCTGACATTGTCTCCCCGGATGACCACTTCACCGGTTTCACCACGTGCCAGAAGCTGTGGGCCGGACTGGTCCATGATGGCGACTTCAGGCCCGGCAGCACAGCCGACCGTACCCGGCTTGCGCTTGCCTGGCGGCAGTTGATTGCAGGTCATCTGATGTGCGGCTTCCGTCATCGCATACGCTTCCACGACCGGCACGCCAAAGATCTTCTCGAGCTCGTGCAATACCTGCGGCGGCAGCGACGACGATGAAGAACGAATAAATCGAAGCCTCGCCCGCTCGATGATCTCCTGGTTTCTTTTTGCCCGCGCCAGGATCGCCTGATGCATGGTCGGCACGGCCGTGTACCAGGTTGGCTGCGCCTGCTCCAACCAGCCGAAAAACCGCAGCGCGTCGAAGCCGGGCGCCGCGAATACGCTCGCACCTCTGGCAAATGTCGCCAACACGGCCGCCATCAGGCCGTGAATATGGAAAAGCGGCATAACATTAAGGCATACATCTGCAGGCTCTAGTCGCAACGTGTGCTGAATATTACGAGCCGACGCAGAGACATTGGCATGACTGAGCGGCACGATCTTCGGCCGGGACGTAGTACCCGATGTATGCAGGACCAGCGCGACATCATCCGGACCGGCCAGGCCGCCAATTGCCGGCGCCGGTTGTGGTGACGATTGCCGTACCTCGAGAGTGAAACTACCTGCTGGCCGCTCCTGATCCGTACACAGCTCGAACACATCTATGTGCAATTTCCGAGCGGCAGCAACCGCCGGAGAATCGGTGCCTTGCAGGACGACGAGCGCTTTGGCGCCGATATCGGACAGGTAGAAATCGAATTCGTCCCGTGTATAAGCAGGATTCAATGGCGCCGTCGTCGCGCAGCAGGCAACAGATACGAATGCGATCGCCATCTCGGGCCCGTTCGGCAAAACGATGGCAACCCGGTCATTGCGACCAATCCCTGAGTCGTTAAGCGCTGCGACCGTCTGCCCCACCTGGGCCCGCAATTCACGATACGAAAGCGCGCGACGGTCGGCCCCTGTGATGGCGACGTCGTCGTCGCTCCCATGCTGCAGAAGGTCGTGAATTGTGGCCTGACCGGTCAAGGATCGCTCCTGGTTTATTGTTGGGGTCTGGAGGCGATGAAAGCGCTCGATTACAGAATGCCACTCAGTGCTTTGTCAAGGTTCGCGACGCTGCGATCGATATTGTGCAGCTTGTCCAGCCCGAACAAACCGAGACGAAAAGTCCGGAAATCATCAGGCTCATCGCATTGCAGTGGCACACCCGCCGCAATTTGCAGGCCCTGTTGTGCAAATTTGCTGCCGTTACTGATGCCCGGATCGTCCGTGTAACAGACGACGACACCCGGCGCTTCGTATCCCGGTGCTGCGACGCTCTTGATGCCCCGCTCCGCCAACAGCTTGCGTACCCGATCCCCGAGTTCCTGCTGTTCCGCTCGAACTTTGTCGAATCCGTACGATTCCGTCTCTTGCATGACATCACGAAAAGCGCTCAGCGAATCCGTCGGCATCGTGGCATGGTAGGCATGACCGCCGTTTTCATAGGCTCGCATAATCTCCAGCCACTTGGCCAGATCACAGGCGAAACTGCTGCTCGTCGTGGACGACATTGCGTCGAGTGCTGCCTGATTCAGCATGATCAATGCACAACAGGGTGAACCACTCCAGCCCTTCTGCGGCGCGCTGATGAGTACATCGACGCCGAGGGCTTTCATGTCGACCCAGATCGCACCGGAGGCAATACAGTCAAGTACGAACAATCCACCGTGGCCATGCACGGCGGCAGCCACCTTGCTCAGATATTCGTCGGGCAACAGCATGCCGGACGAAGTCTCCACATGCGGTGCAAAGACGACGTCGGGTTTTTCAGCGGCGATTGTCGCGACGACTTCTTCGACAGCGGCCGGGGCAAACGGCTGTTGCGATCCACTGCTGATCGGGCGCGCCTGCAAAACGGTCGCCTTCGCCGGAATATTTCCCATAGCGAATATTTGTGACCAGCGAAAGCTGAACCAGCCGTTGCGTATCACCAGGCAATTCCTGCCGGTTGCAAACTGGCGTGCCACCGCTTCCATACCGAAGGTACCGCTACCCGGCACGATGGCGACGGCGTCCGCGTTATAGACCTGTTTGAGGGTCGCCGAGATATCCGTCATTACCGACTGGAATACGCCGGACATGTGATTGACTGCGCGGTCCGTGTAAACGACCGAATATTCGAGCAGGCCGTCCGGATCGACGTCTCCTAACAAACCAGGCATGCAAATCTCCCTGTAGCAAAAGCGGCAATGGGATTATGGGACTTTTGCAGCCCAAAAGGGTACCCGGGGAGAAATTTACAGCACGGCGTCGTGCTTCCGCGAACATTTTGGCGGTTGCCTGAGAACGCCTCCGGCAACCGCAGGATTGGCCGAAGGCGCTCCGGCCTTTTTTTACCGCGTCACTTCGCCGCCTCGCCGAGCAGCGCCGCCAAGTCGGTGAATGCGACGAATACCAGGGCGTCGTTCGTAGCCACCAGGTCGGTCGTTACTCCGAGACCGTCATAAACGCCGTTGCTGCCACCACAATTCGATACGGTTATCTGCACGTCGTAAGCGTTGAACAGCGCATCGATGATGCTGATCTGGCCGCTGATCATGCATCCGGCGGTCGACTGCCCCGAGATCACGCCGCTTGCATCGATGGCAAACGAAGACGCATCCCCGAACAGCTCGAACAAAGAATACACAGCGGCGACGGTCGCCAGGTCGCTGGCGCGGTTGTAATCGTCGTCGAAGAGCGTGGTGACGGTCGAACTTTCGCCAGCCGCGCTGATCGTGACATTCAGGCTTGTACCACCAACGACTATGCCGCTCGAGATAGTCAGATCTGCAACGGTCGACCCGTCAGCCAGCATTAAGCCAGGCCCCGCGTACAGCTTGCCAGTGCCGGAAACCTGATTGGCGTTCGCCACCGCAACAGTGCCGTGGGCGGTCGCAATAACGTCGTCTGTCGTTACGTCCGAGACCACGCAAACGAATTCGTTCGATTCCGCCACGAGGCAACCGATATCGTCCGTCGTACTGAGGTAGCCGAAGGTGAAATCGTCGATAACGACGTCACCGCCGCTGGTGCTGATCACCTCGACCGAGCCGATGCTGGTCTGGCCGGCGCTGCGATTCACGGTGATTTGCTGGTATGCGCTGGACGGCACAACGCTCTGTATGAGCGTCGAATTCTCGTCGAGAATACGTACCGCCGCGACATCGGTGGCGGCTACCGTGCGCACCCAGAAAGACAGCGTTTGTGGATTCGTGCCGAACGTCACGGTGGCAGACGTGCCGACAAGAACGTGCCAGGCATTGAGACCGGTGATATAGAATCCCGGGACCCCGCGTGTCTCTGCATTGCCGTTCGAAAAGGCCGCGGTAAATGGAGCGGTGCCCACGCTGAACCCGCCGTTGGCGTTGAATTCGAAGCTGGTGAAGACATCCGGTGATGCTGCCGTAACCGCAAGGCCATTCCAGAGGCCCGCCGGAGACTGCGCCGTCGGTGGTGGTGGCGGAGGTGGCGGTGGAACGGCTCCACCACCGCCACCTCCGCCGCCGCAGCCGCCGATCAGGGCTGAAAGTGCCAACGCTGAAATAACCTGCAGGATCGCTTTTTTCATGTAATTTCTCCCCGGAATAGAGTCGCAGCGTTGCAGCACACGGCTGCCACGCATCATCAGTGGTTTTCCGTATGTCGCCGCGGCAGGCGATTTGGTTCAATTCCAGTGCCGCAAGGGGAGGGTCCACAGGCTCGCCTGGTCGGCCAGGCGGCAATGAGGGTCGCGTGTACCTATCTGACTTTGGGAGATTTCCCGGCCGCCCTTAATTCGACCCCCAGCTGAAACCGGGGGCCCGGTAGACCTCCTCGCCCCCGACCAGCGTAACCAGGACATTGTCGGCCATTGCGAGAATCTCATCATCCGCTGCGGACAGCAGGTCCGCATCCAGGATCACAAGGTCGGCGTACTTTACTACCGCGAGAGAGCCGCGAGCGTCCTCGTCGTAGGTCAGGAATGCGCCGTTTATGGTGAAGCACGCCAGCGCATCTTGCAAAGACACGGTCTCGTCCCCGCCATAGATTTGCTCGTGGTTCTGAATCCTGCGGGTGAGCATTTGATAAATCCCGACCCAGGGGTCCGGCGGGTTGTTCGGGTAGTCCGAGCCACAGGCCATGGTTACACCGGCGTCCCGCAGTGTGCGGTACGGCGTATTCCGCGCCATGCGCTCCGCACCAATGTTGCGGACAAATGACCGGCCCTCGAAGTACAGGTTCGCCGGATTGATCGAGGCGATGATGCCGTAGTCAGCTACATCGGAAAGCACCGAGTTTGCGCCCTCGTGAGGCTGGTAGAAGTGAATGATGCTCCAGCGTTGCTCATCGTCAGGCCGCAGCTCGTCGAGCCGGTCAAGGAGGATTTTGTAAACTTCCACCACACGCCGGATGGCACGATCGCCAATGGCATGCGTGTGAATTTCCCATCCGAAGTCCGCCAATGCCCCGTACTGCAGCAGACTGCGCTCGAACGAGGGTTCCCGCAATGCGCCACGATTCTCCGTTCCCAGCCCATCCTCGGGTACCGGAAGATACGGTTCCGTCGTCGCCGCGCTGCGTGATCCCATGCCACCGTCCATGGAAGACTTGGCGCCCCGTACGCGAAAATAATGGTCGCCCAGGTTGCTGAATCCGAGCCCGGTCAGCCTCTGCCTGATCGCCTCCGGGTCGCCTGTGCCCTGCGGGTCATTCGACCGATACCAGCCGTCATAGACCACGCTGCGAACCGGCAGGCGGCCACTCCGCAGGTCGTAGGCGGCCTGGTATACGCGGGTCACGTCACCCATTCGCGAGCCCGCTTCCACGAGCGCCGTAATCCCCAGAGAAGCCAGGTAATCCATTCCGTCCAGCAAGCTCTCGACCCGCTGGCCGAGGCTCTGTGCGGGAATCGCGGCCGCCACCAGTCGCGGCGCCTGTTCCCCCAGGAACACACCGTTCGGCAGTCCCGACGAGTCGCGCATGATGATCTCGCCGGGCCCGAACTGCGGCGGGTCGCTACGGAACCAGTCGGGCCAGGTCAGCGGATCCGCAAAATCGTAGCCCAGGAGTTCGAACACCCGTGTGTTTACCGCCAGGCCCCTGTAAATCCGGTCCAGGGAGATCGGCACATCCCTGGAGACCCGGTCGAGATCGTGACGGTCTGCCATCCGCGAACGCTGCAGCCGGTCCTGGGTCCATCCAAGCCCGAACAGCCACGGGCCGGTTTCGTTATTCGTGGGATAGGTCCAGCGATTCAGGCGCTCTTCGTCGCGGAGTTGCTGCAGACGCGCGGCGAGCATGGCCTGAACGTCGGCAACGTTCGCCGCGTCGGTCAGGTTCACTGCCGTATTCTTCTCGAATCCCAGGTCGCGTACATGGATGTGGCTCTCGTTCAGCCCGGGAATTACGGTGCGGCCGAGCATGTCCGCGACCCGTGTCGCGGAGCCAATCCACGGCTCGACTTCCGCACGCGTTCCCACCGCGACGATGCGATCACCCCGGACAGCCAGCGCTTCGGCCCGCGGCAAATCCTGGTCCATGGTCAGGATGGTGGCATTCAGCAGCACCAGGTCGGCCGGTTCCGGAGTTTCGCCGGTGCACGCGCAAAGCGCGGCCGCAACGATGAGAAAAAGCGGATAACGAGCGCTCATGCACATCGTACAATTCTACTCGAAAGCAGCGCTGGCGGAGACGCGGTTATTTTCTGTCTCGCCTTTTTTCTATTCCTCCGCGGGTTTCGGAACTACCGTCGGATTGCTCACGTACACGATACGGGCCCCCTCCAGCAAGTCGTGGTTCACATCTTCCCGAAACTGCTGCATTTTTTTCTGCTTCAGGATGACTTTGATCTTCGGTTCCACGTCCGCGTAGTCTGTATCCGGATCCTGACGCCGGTCGACGAGTCTTACGATCCAGAATCGTTCGCCCTGACCTCGAATGATGCCGCTCGTATCGCCCGCTTCCAGATCGCCGATCACGCTCCACCACACTTCCGGTACCTGTTCCCACCTGAGATATCCCAGGTCCCAGGGTTGCCTGTCCATCTGCAGCAGGTTCTCGAAGCGCTTCCCGGCGACCTCCTCGAAAGGCTTCCCCTGCCGGAGATCGCCCAGGTCCTCCTCTATCAGCCGCTCGTCTCTGCGCAGGATCTGCCAGACACGGGTCTCGCTGCGAATCGTAGTTTCGTTTTGCCTGAAGTATTCCCGCGCCTCTGCGTCGCTGACCTTTGCCTTGCCGGCGACCTGCCGCTCGAAGAACACCTCCGCGAGCTCTTTTCTCTTCAGTCTGTTCAGCTGCGATTCCATGCGGCCCAGTTCTTCCTGATACCCGGGGTCGGCGTCAAAACCCAGCTCGAGCGCTTTCCGGTAGGCGAGTTCGCGCGTGATGATAGTCTGCAGAATCTTCTCGCGGTCGACCGGGGTATCCTCCTGGTGCTGCCTGGCATTACCGGTCTCGTAAAGAACGTCTGTCTCTGTTATCGGTACGCCATTGACGGTAGCGAGAACTCCGGCGTCCGCTGCCGGGACCGGCTCGCTCCGGTTACAGGACGAAAACACCACGCAGGCGACGGCCACAGCCGGCACCAGCATTTGCAACGGCCTGGTTCTGAACATCGTCGTTTACTCCCTGATCGTGAACGCGCCAAAAAACGGGAGGGGACGCCTGCGGCGTACCCCTCCCGGGTTAGTCTACTTGATCTGTCGTCAATTATTTATTGTTCGACCTCAGTGGCAAGTCTGGCAGGACTCTTCCTCATCGCCATTCCATGGGCTCGTGGGTGTCGGATCAAAGGTCTGCAACTTCATGTGAGCAGTCGCCGCCTCGGAGTCATGGCAGCCCATGCATGGCAGACGTGCCGGCTCGGTCTTCCATGAGCCACTGGTGGTAACCGGCGCATGGCAGGTTTCGCAATTTCGCACATCCTGCGGGAACTCGATGTCCCAGTTCCTTCCTTTGACGGGGTCGTTATAGTCGACAGTCAAATTCGGGTAGTGCAGCTTCGAGCCGTTGTGCACAGCGTGAACCCGCTTGGCAATGGGTTTGGCACCGTACCATTCGCCGTCGGCGTGGCCATTCTGGTAGTCATGGCAGCCGCCGCACTGATCCACGGCCGTATTGTCGAAGATCTTGAAGTGCCGCGCGAAATCGAGCACATAACCATTGCCGTCAGGCCCTTGGTGACACGAGCCGCAGTTGCCGGCTGGCGCAGGCTCCTCGTCTGCCATACCCACCTGGAACGTCGTCTTGCCGACTGATGGCGTCTTGTAGTTGGTGCCGTTGATGCGACCACGATCCGTGATCTCGACACTGGCTACATAGGTGCCGGGTTGCATGTCGTCGACCGAATCCAGGGTATACGTAATCGCGTCGACCGCCCAGCTGACCTTGGGATCGTCATCGGCAGGATCTGCGTGCCTGGTCAATTTAGCGCTCGGGTAATAACCGCCGATCGCGTGGGCACTTGTATCACCACCGAACACCGCCGTGGCGACGTCGCTGGTTTGCAGCTGAACCGCGAAGAATCTACCGAGGTTTTTGCTGCGGATCGCGACGAATGTGCCCTCCAGATAGGCTGTGGCACGGGCCGCGAAGTCCGTATCCGCATTGAGCCAGGTCACGATCTCCGCCGACGTCGCGGCTGCGACATCGGCAAAAGTACCGTCGGCAACGGCACAGCTGAGCACGCCGCTCAACCGCGTCCCACCGTTAGCGGACAGCATGAGTTCCTGACCGCTGTCGACCATAAGATCCAGACTCGTGGCAGCACTGAGGTCGAACGGCCCTGCTGCACTGCTGACGACCTTGGCTCGCGCTGCAGTAGTAAGGGCAGGGTTGCGATCTCCGCGAGGACCGTGGACGAACAGGTACGCGTGGTCGAACAGGCCGTCCGCAGCCGGACAGCTGGTTGGATTATCGCAACCTTCTTTCCCATCGGTGTCCTTCAACACGGTGGTGTGGTCGATCGCTGTGCCGCCGTCCTTGATCACGACGCTGACCACCGGCGCCTCGCCTGCCACGAAGTGCGTTCCATTTGCAGGAGCGGAAACCGTGAGGTCGATGTCGAACTCGGGGATGTTGCGCTGATCGTCGTCGGTCCAGTCGTGCGCTTCAGTCACCGCAATTCCACTGCCGCTCGGCTGGTGGCAGACCTGGCAGAGGTTGTCGTCAGCAACCGCACCGCCACCATGATTGACGCCGCTGGCGAAATCCACGTCGTCGTGACAAGAGCCGCAGGCCGCGCGCGAGGGCACGGTTTTCCAGTTATCGACGTTGGCGCCAACGCCCTGGTGGCACTTGGTGCAATTCTCGATGACTGCCGGGAATTCTGCTGCCCACCAGTCATGTTTGGAGTTGCGATAACCCCAGATGGCGTACTCGCCGTTGTCGGCGGATTCATCGGCCAGCGTGCCCGGGTCATCCCATACGATGCCATCGGCTCCCGGTATGCTCGCCAGCTCGCCGCCGGCGTGGATTTTGTGAGCCATGACTTTCATGTCCAGACTCTCGCCGCCGTGCGGATCGTCGTTGCCCGCCGTATGACAGGTCACGCAATTTTCCACCGTGAGCCGATCGCCACCATGGCCGTTAAACTCCAGGCCGTGGCAGTTTTGACAGGCAGCAGTCTCGACGATTGCTCGCGTCTCGGCAACGGCTGTGCCATCGGGCACGAAGTCGAAGATCGCATCGGCAGTGGCGCCGCTATGCCCGCCCATCATGACGGAAACGCGATGGGTCAGCGTTCGATCGTAGGTAATCGCCGTTGCGGTGACGGGCGTGACGACGTTAGCAATATTGGTCGCGAATACGTAGGTGTAGGAACCGTCGCCGTTATCCGTGAAGGTACCATTGCTTTCGCGATAGCCTTGTTCGGCCTGGGTTCCATCCGCGGCCGGCCAGTCATCTGCGGCCGTGCCGCTGGCCGTTACCGTCTGGGTACGGTAGATATACGGGACCCACTTGTTGTAGCTCTCGTCACCGGACGCCGGAGCGAGCTTGATGACATTGTAGTCAGTGCCCGTGACGCCGACGACCGGGAGCCCGAGTTCATCCTCCACCGTGAAGTTCATCGTCACAGTGCCGTCCACGGCGGCAGTTGCAGAGGTGATTGTGACAGTCGCATAGAATTTGCCGGCTTCTGCGAAATCTCCGGTCGACATCAGCATGTCGGTACCGTGACGACTATCGATTTTGACGCTGGCCGAATCGGCTGGCGCGCCGGGGTCTCCCGGAGTACCCGGATCGCCCTGATCGCCCTGGTCACCGGCGGCTCCGGTAACCCCAGCCTGGCCAACAGCACCATCGGTGCCTTCACATCCGGCCAATCCGAGCATTAAAAAACTCGCGGCAACAATCACCCAAATCCACCGAAGTATTCCGTTGAACCGGTTCATGGCTCTACTCCCTTTTTTGCAAATGTTAGATATCGGGAAACAGCTGCAAATCGAACGCAGACGGATTCCCGGAATATGCTGTAGGTTAGATTTACGCGCGCGAAGCGACACTGACATTCATCAGTTACACCAGATAAAACCGTGGTGGATTACACCTACCGAATGGCGTTGTTTTTTCGGTATCTACGTCCGTATATTCCGCGCCTTTTAGGGCCGCCGAACGCCGGTCGATTTCTGCAAACCAGCTGCAGGAGGCAGCCGTGGCATGCATCATTGTCGCCGTAAATCAGTGTATGCCCTGAATACGATTTGCACATTGACATAAGTCAGTTTCGGCTAGGTAAATACCGAAAGGCGGGAGGGATAAGTCAGTATCGATCCGGCGCGCGAAAAAGTATATTGAAGACGCTGCTGGCAGGCGAAATTGAGGGATGAAAGATCGATGCCGTGCGCTAATTGCGATTGTCCGTTTTACGAGTTGCAGGCCGAAAACAGCATGTTTTCGGCCGAGGAAATACAGTGCATGGTCAGTGAGTCCGTGCAGACGGTGACGCTCGAACACGGCGAGGTCCTGTTTCTGCAGGGGCAGACAAGTTCACACCTGTATTCCCTGACCAGTGGCATGGTGAAGATCTGCTGCCATACACCCGATGGCCGGGAGCAGATCGTCGGCTTGAGCGGGTCCGGTAATCTTCTGGTCGGCCTGCAGTCAATCAGCGACGATCATTACGCCTATTCCGCCTCCGCTGCCACGGCGGTGCGTGCGTGCAAAATCAACCACAAGGCGCTGCTCGACTGTGCGCAGGACCGGGGCGACCTGGCCATGCGGCTCATTGGCGCCGTCAATGCCCAGCTCGCTCATAGTCGGGCACTGATGGAGGTCATGGGGCACAAATGTGCGGCCGCAAAGATCGCTTCGTTCATTATGCTGATGGTCCCCAAATCACAACACGGCAATTGCCGCTTCAGCCTGCCCTTCTCCCGCCTGGAAATTGCCGGCCTCCTGGGATTGAGTGAAGAAACCGTGTGTCGCCTGATGGCCAACATGAAGCGCGCGGGGCTCATCTATGCGCCGAGGGGCAATGTCGAGATCCGCGATTGGGATCAACTACGTGCCATCGCGGACGGCACCTCCGGTGCGGAGCTTGTGGCGTAGCGCTGGTCCCGGACCCGAGCCCGGCGCAGCCACGACGGCACCCGGAGATCAGTCTCTACAATAACTTCTTCACCGCGGGACCTGCGGTGACCTCACCCTGGCCGGAATAAGCCTCGTGATTTTTCTCGATGTCCTCGAGCCTGTAGAGGTAGTTCACCATCAGGCCCGCGGATTGTGCCAGGCCACGAGAAGAGGTGTCGGCCAGCCAGTTGATTCGTTCGATGCTGGCGCCGTTGGAAAGATGAAAATGCGCGACGGGGTTGCGGGCGCGTTGCCCTGCCCGCGATCGCACGAGATAGTGCGCGCAAAGTCGCATGAGTAGCGGATTCAGCATCGACGTCAGGTCCGACCTGTCAATCCAGTCGGGTCGCTCCAACAACGATTCAACGGCGGTAACAGGGTCTGCTGCGCCGGTGATGCCCTGTAACGCCTTAATATCGCTTTCTTCGAGCAATGGCGTCTGCCCGGAGTCCGGGCTCTCCCGCAGCCAGTCGCGAAAATCCGAAATCGGCGAAAGCGTCGCGAATGTTTTGAGATTTGGCAGATCCCGCACCAGGTCGTCCACCACGCGCTTGATGAGGAAATTTCCAAAGTGGACGCCGGCAAGGCCTCTGTGACAATTGGAAATCGAGTAGAAAATCGCCGTGTCGGCGTCTGCCGGGTCTCCGGCGGGCGCGCCTTCATCCAACAGACCCTGGACGTTGTCGGACATTCCCCTGACCAGCGCCACCTGCACGAAAATGAGCGGCTCGTCGGGCATGCGGGGGTGAAAGTAGGCGTAGCAGCGGCGATCATCGCCGAGACGGTTCTTGAGATCCTCCCAGGATCGAATGGCGTGGACCGCTTCGTATTCGATGAGCTTCTCGAGCAGCGCCGCCGGTGTCTCCCAGGTAATGCGCTTCAGATCCAGAAATCCGACGTCGAACCAGGATGAAAGAAGCGCAAGCGTGTCGGCATCCAGCGCTTTAAGGCGTGCGTCCTCCGCCGCGAATTGCATCAGCTCGGAGCGCAGATCGACCAGGAACTTGACGCCCTGACTGAGATCGTTGAACTGGCTCAGGAGCTGAACCCGCACGGGCACCAGGGCCTCGCGCAGGCGGCCCTCGGCGCGTCGCCTTTCCACCTCGCCGGCCGCTTCCTGACGCGACTGGATCGCGGCGTCGACCGCAGCCGTCTCTACATCGTAGTCCCGCGCGAGTATCTCGAGAAACCGCCGCCGTCCCGTCGTATCGAGCACCAGGTAGGTCTCGCCCAGTTCCGCCGCGCGAGCCCGGGCCGATACCTCGCCGCCGCGGGCATTCAGACAGGCATCGATTTTCTGCCGCAGACGATCTGCGTCGGCATCCGGCAGATCCGGAGCAACGCCGTCCTGCAGCGGGCCCCGACCCAGGCCGCCAAGACGCCAGGCGCGGCGGAATCGACTCAACGCGCGATCCAGGATGCCCGGCGGCTGATCGTTCATCACAAGCTCCCCGTTCGCGTCAATGGCAGAGATTATTGGATATTGCGAGTGCGGCGGGCCCAATATCGTTCGGCAGACCCCTGATCGCGGATATTTGCGCCCGCTTCTGCATATCGAAAAAAACCAGGGCCCCGGGCAGCGGCACCGCCAGGGTCCTGGAGTCCGAAGTTACGATTCCTTCCTGCGGCGAATTCCCGAGGTCGACCCTGGCAAGCTCTTTGCCGTCGGCAATATTAATGAATGCGAGTTTGCCGTCGGCGCCAACGACCGCGGCCGTGGTATCGATCCAGCCGGGATTGATGGAGACCGGATTGGCAACCGCATCGACCGTGTATAGCGATTCACTGGTCAGCACGGATAACGCGGTGACGGTGCCATTGCCATTCGGCACGAGCATGAACCGGCCGTCCGCAGTACCCCATGGCCGCCCCGGGGCGGGCCCGACCGGGCTCGCACGAAGCAGGCTAAATTCCTGAAGATTCACGACATGGACGGTGGCATTGTCGGCGTCGCTGATGAAGCCCCTGGTGCCATCGATGCTACGGGACATCGCCGTCAACGCCGAGTCGTCTGTTGTCAATCGCAACGATCGGCGCTTCGACCACAGATCCGCCGATTGCAGAGTGCCGGCCGCCTGATCGACCCAGTAAACGGTCGACCCATCCGGACTGAACGTCAATTCCGATTCTGTTCTTACGTCGTCGACCGTCAACAGCACCTCCCGGCGGCGCAGCGCATGCACCTGCAAGCGCGCATTCTCGCGGTCGAGAATCGCGACCGTTTCGCCTATCGGGCTTACCAGTACGGTCTGTGGTTTCAGTGTCAACGGATACTCGTATTGTTCGAGCGACTCCGATGCCAGATCGACCAGGGTTAGCATACTATCGGCCGCGTGCCCTATGACGAGGGCCCGCAGGGCATTCGAGGCAGCCACGGAGTCCGGCGCTTTGGACAGGTGCAGTGTATGTACCCTGGCGCGACTGTGCAGATCGATGACGTAAACCTCGTTGGCCGCTTTGCTGCCCATGAATGCATAGCGCTCCCCATCGTCGTAGCTCGCAAACACCTGGGGAGAGCCGCAGCATAACGGTGCCGCCAACAGTGCGACGGTGCAGAGGCCAATACTTCGGTTGCTTTGTTCTCTGCGGCCAAACATCAACTCAAGCCGAGGTACGGATAAATGAAGTCGCTCAGAGCATGAAAGTTGTCGGTGATGAGTACCAGACCGAATACCACCATGATGAGCATGCTGATAAAACCGATCTGCGGTGCGAGACCTTGAATCTTCGATAACAGGGGCAGCGTCCGAATAAGAAACAATGCCGCCAGCAGGAATGGAATGGCGACGCCGAGTGAAAACGCCAGCATCACCGACGCGCCGACAAATGCGCTGCCCAGCGATCCGACGTAAATCAGTAAGGTGGCAATGATCGCCCCACCGAAACAGGTCAGACAACCGAGCGAAAAGCCTACCGCGACGAGTGCCGACCCGAAATACGACGATGGCTTCGTCAGGCCGGCTCGCAGCGAATCGGGCACTACTCTGCATATCACCGGTGCCCGCGAGCGAATTCCGATCCACAAGCCCATCGCAACCACGACCACACCGGCAACAATCGTCAACGTGGGGCTCCATACGGCGAAAAACATCTGCATCTGTTTACCGGCGTGGCCGATTGCGGCCCCGGTCAGCGTAAACAAGCCGGCGAAGCCCGCGACGAAGGACAATGCGACGAAAAACAGCCTGCGCGTCACCCCGACCGGTAAGGTCCCGGCACCGGCCGCAAGCCGGTCCGCGGAGAAACCCGTCAGCGTGACCACGTACACGGCCAGCAGTTGCAGCAGGCACGGCGTTAGAACGAACGACAGCAGCCCGGCCGACAGCCCGATAATCATCAACGGTGACCAGGGACTCGGATTCATGAGCTCGTCCGGGTACTGAATCGGCAATTGCCACTCGAAGCTCCGTACCGCATTACCGGGGTCCCAGGCGTTCACGAGGTCCAGCCGCAGCTGCCGCGACGATGGGCTGATCAGCGGCGTCCCGTCATCCCGAAACGCCGGAAAGCGAAGGGACACCGTGCGGTGATGATATACATCCAGTGGCCCTTCGATATCGGCCGGCGCATATCGCCGGCCGTCGATCGTTAACACGGCTTCGGGCAGGCTGCGCGGCAGATCCTCGATGTGGGTCGTCTCCGTCACCAGGAAGACGTGATAGAGATCCGGTCGATATTGTGCGACGACGCGCGATCGGTCGGTCAGCTCGAAAAATTTCGGCGTGGCAAACAGGACGTCCACCTGCGCCTCGCCTGTGCCAAAACTGGTCCGGTTCAGAAATTTGCCGATGCTGATGGCATTGTTGAGCCGTTCCTGCCTGACGTCCGTGCCCACGCTCGCAATCAGGTTGCTGTCGCGGACAAAGTAAGGAAATACCAGCCAGCTCGAAGCGATCAGCAAGGCGACTACGATCGAAACGACGGGAGCAATCCATTGCCCGGCGCCGTGACGCGCCTGCCAATCCCGATGGCCGCGGATAGCGGAAGGATCCGTGAGCAATCTGCGGCTGGTATTCATGGAAATTTACATGCCGTCGTCAGCCGGCTTTGTGCTGGTAGCCGCCACCGTGCCCGGATACGGTGGCGCATTCGCGTCGACGCTGATGACGAAAAACTGGTCTTTGAGTTTGCAGTCCGTGCAATAGAGGGAATAATCGCCTTCGTTCTCCGGCGCGTTCCATTCGATACTGCTGGTTGAACGTCCTGCGACCGAAAACGGTTCTATGTCCATATCGTCGCTGTGATAGGTCGCCGGTTGAATCCCGGAGTTTTTCACAATCAACTGAATTGGCGTACCGGGCCGCGTTGCAAAAGCGTCAGGCAGAAAGCGGCCGCGCTTGGACAGAGTACGCGCCACCTGCATCGACCCCAGGTAACTGACATAGGCCACAACCGCCTCGATTTGTTCATCGGTGATAGTACTTTTTATGACGTTCATTTCACCGGTTGCATCGATCGCAGCACGAATGGCGCCCTCTGTGGCGCCTCGAATAAATGGGCCCACTCCCAGATCGCCTTCCGCGAAATCGCCATGGCAGCTCTTGCAGCCGATTCCGGCAATGGTCTCGAAGACTTCCTGTCCTTGCTGTTCCGACATATCGCCAGCAGCCGTTACCGTGCCGCTGCATCCAAGCAGCAGGGCAAGCGTCGCCCCGATCTTTATCCGTATTACATAATCCATCGTTGCGTCGCTCCGGGGTCTCAGCTCTGTCGGCAGGCTGAATTTACAATTCACCGGCGACGATCCTGCGTTTGATTTCCAGGGCCTCGGCATGCAGCCCGTTATGATCAGACAACACGGCGCCCGGGGAATTCCAGCCGTCGGGATAGGAAACGAAGGCGCCGGAATGCGTGCTGCCACCGTTGGGCAGCGGTATTCTCGCCGTGACTTCCTTCAGGTCCAGATCGAAAACGACCACCTCGAAGCTCGCGTTGCAGCTGATCCAGATTTCGTTGGCGTCCGGATCGGGATGTAAAGTGCCATGATCGCCGCGAATGCAGCCGGTGTAGAACTGATTCATCGCCCGCGACCCGCGGACCTCCATGGTTGCCGTATCGACCATGCCCAGCATCTTGCCCCTGTTGTGCGATTCTTCACCCTTGCCGATCGTGTACAGGTAGCGGTCGTCCCAGCCAAAGTGGTTGCCGTACGGGCCGTCCACTCCGGCGCGCTGTTCCGCGACAAACTTTTCCGTTTCCATGTCCATATGCATGACGATGCTGCCGCGCGAACCGGTAATGTAAGCATTCTTGCCGTCCACGGTATAGGACACCCAGACCGGCGCACTGTCCGGCATCTTGACCCACTTCTTTACCGTCCAGGTTTCAGGGTCGATGAGCCACACCGGGTTGTCGGATAATTGCTTGCGCATCTCGAAGTCACGATAACGGCCCGTACCGATTAGCTGATCGCCGTCCGGTGAAGCGAAATACAGGTAGGCTTCGCTGCCCTGCTCCTGGTGAGAAATGCTGCCGATCGCGCGATTGTCGTCAGCGGGATCGAGAACGAATAGCGGTTGCGACCAGCCGTACAGAATGACTCTCTGCTCGTCGTCAGGAGTCGTGTAAGCGCTTGCGTGGTGTGCCTGTCCCTGCAACCGGATGACTTTGTCAATTTTCAGCGTGCGCGCATTGATCACCAGGAAGCGTCCGGCGTGCTCACCCATGGTCATGAAGGAGCCTTCGCCTGTTGGCAGGTAGATCCACTGGCCGTCCGGCGACATCCCGAGCCCGTGCGGCTCGAAAACGTTTTTCCAGCCCCACGACAGCACGTCGTAGGAGGCGCTGGTCACGACTTCGCGCGTATCCGCGTCAATGATGGCCAGTCCCGGTAAGGTCACGCCGCTCAACAGGCCGCCATAGCCGGGCCCTTCGGTGGTGACGAAAACCAGCGGATGAGCCGCAGTATCCCAGGCATCGGGTCCGCTGGAGTCGAATGAGTATTCCAGCTCAACGCCAACCTTTTCCGACCACTCGGTCGCCCAGCTCGCTTTCTGTCTGTCCGACGCCTCCTTCGGTGGCGCAGTAAATGCGGCCGGTGCCGCGAACACGACGCAGGCCAGCAGGCAGATTCGGGGGAGGAACAAGGAAGACTGATTTCCGTTTTTAATCAATGGATTTCTCCTGTTATGCGCGCGCCAGCAGCTTGTCTTCAGACGCAGGGTGGTGCCGGAGGCGGCGCAGGCCCGGAACACGTTATTTGCCGCCGGCTGTGCGACCCGGGCCAGCGCATGAAATCGTCGGTCGCTCGAAAAAGTATAGCGGCTGCCGGGCCCGACTGCATGCGAGCGCTGCAGGCTTACGCCAGGTCCTCAATGGCGGTGCGGACGACCGGTCGCACAGCCGCAGGCAGTTGCCGCCGGGCTTTTCTTATCCACCACGGTGCTGCGTTTCAGGACGCCGAGCTGCAGGCCGATGCCTCCCGTGATTATGCGGCGCACCGGCTCGCCGCTGTCCGGAGCGTGCGTCAACGAGGCATCACGCATCCTCTGAAAGACCTCGAAGCGTCGCGGCAGCTGATCCGGGTCTTCAGGAATGGTTTCGTAAACGTAGGTCGGCATCGTTTGTCTCGTCAGTGCACAGCAGGCAGCGCGGCAGCCTCAGTCCGCCTCCAGCCCACTTGCTACGGCGACGTTCTCCGGCTCGAGCGTCAGTCCGGAGGACTTCGCCACATAGTCCAGCACAATACTGAAATCCACGTCGACGCGATTGCCGTGGCCCATGGACGCCTGCATGATATCGCGCGCGCAGGCCGCCGTATTCATCGGCACTTCGTGCTTGCGGCCAAGCGCCAGGCCGAGGTCCATGTCCTTGCGCATCAGTTCGGGCGTAAAGGTCACCGAAAAATCGAGGTTGACCCAACCCGGCGTCTTGTAGCGGCTGAAAACGGACCCCATCACGCTCTTGTTCATGAAATCCAGGAATGCGTGCCGCGGAACACCTGATTTCTGCGCGAGTACGGTGAGCTCGGAAAGCGATTGCGTCGCCACGCCGAGGAACACGTTGTGGCAGATCTTGACGATGCGCGACAGTTCGCCTTCGCCGACATAGGTCACGCCATGTCCGCCGATCACCTCCAGGTATGGCCGCACCTGCTGAAAAATATCTTCCGGGCCGGAGGATACGACGCTGAGTTTGCCGGCCTTTACGCACTTGCCGTTGCCGCTGACCGGCGCAGCGATATACCGGGTGCCGCGTTCCGCCAGGAGCGCGCGAATTTCAGCGGAAACGTCGGCCGAAATACTCGAGCAGTCGACATGTATTTTCGGTGCGGCTTCGCCGGACATGACGCCGTTATCGCCGAACAGAACGTGCCGCAGATCGTCCTCTGTTGCGACCATCGAGAATACGATATCCCGGTCCGCCAGTTCAGTGAGCTCGCCCACGACCGTGGCGCCATGCGCCGCCAGCGGCTCCGCCTTGGACCGGGTACGATTCCAGACCGCGACATCGCAACCGGCCAGTGCCAGACGGTCCGCCATCGGATAGCCCATGCGGCCGGCTCCGATCCAGCCGAGCGTCAAAGTGTCCAGATCTGTAGCCGCCACGGCCGCCCCTCCCCCCGATATTCTTATGCAGACGTGTGCAGACGGTAGCAAAACGCGCAGGTCCGCGCAAGTTGCGAAAAGTCGTCCGTCGGACGACAGCATGCAGGAATTTGATTCTGGGTCCGATTTGCTCTAAGATTTTTTGCACACGTTTGCAGCCCCCCTGCCGCAACCATAAACGCAGCGATTGTCGCCACCCCCCGGTTCACGGATGAGCGGAACAGGATGTGCGAACGCGCAGACAATGCCCGGCAACGGCTGCGGAGACGGAGCAAGATTACCCTAGCACTCAGGTAACACCATGTCGCAAATTCAATCTACGGAACCTGTCGTCATTCGCCCGGAAGACATCGAGCCCGGCTGGAATTGGGACCGCCCGATTGCCGCGCCGGGTCGAACACATGTCGATTTCGAGGAGCGCGTCGACTTCAGGCGCTTGCACCGCTACCGCATCTCGCGAGCCCAGCAAGCACTCGAAAATTGTGACCTTGGCGCGCTGCTGTGCTTCGACAATAACAATATTCGCTATCTGACCAGCAGCGTTATCGGCGAATGGAGCCGGGACAAGGTTTGCCGCTATGCGCTCTTTACCGGCAATGCGAACCCCTACCTCTGGGATTTCGGCTCGGCCGCCGCACATCACCGCCTGTACGCGCCGTGGCTTAAAACCGATCACTGCAAAGCGGGCATGCTCGGCCTGCGTGGCTCCGTACCCACGGAAGCCAACCTGTTCAGGAATGCCGCGCGCGAGATCCGTGACCTTCTGCGAGCAGAGGGCGTCGCGGATATGCCACTCGGTGTTGACATCGTCGAACCGCCAATGCTGTTTGCACTTCAGGAAGAGGGCCTGGACGTGCGTGACGGGCAGCAGGTGTTTCTCGATGCCCGGCAAATAAAGAGCATGGACGAAATCATCCTGCTGAATATCTCGGCAGCCCTTGTCGATGGTGTTTACGAGGAAATCGCCGCACACCTGAAACCCGGCGCGCGTGAAAACGAAATGGTTGCACTGGCCAATAAGTTTTTGTACGACAACGGTTCGGACGATGTCGAAGCGATCAATGCAGTTTCCGGTGAACGTTGCTCACCGCATCCGCATAACTTTACGGACCGCATGTACCGGCCGGGAGACCAGGCATTTTTCGATGTCATCCAGGCTTATATGGGCTATCGAACGTGCTACTACCGCACTCTCAATGTGGGTCTGTCCACACCGGCACAGGAAGATGCCTACAAACAGGCGCGCGAGTGGATCGATGCCGCGATCGCACTCGTCAGGCCCGGCCTGACAACCGACAAGATTGCAGCACTGTGGCCGAAGGCCGAAGAGTTCGGTTTTGCGAGTGAAATGGAGGCATTCGGCCTGCAATTCGGACATGGGCTGGGCCTTGCACTGCATGAACGGCCGATTATCAGCCGGCTGGTTTCCTTCGAGAACCCGTTCGAGCTGCAGGAAGGGATGGTGTTCGCGCTCGAAACGTATTGCCCGGCGGCAGACGGCAACGGCGCCGCACGCATCGAAGAAGAAGTCGTCGTCACCAGCGATGGTTGCAGGGTTATCACGCTGTTTCCCGCTCAGGACCTGTTCATCGCCAACAAATACTGAGTAAACTCCGGCCTGGCGTTTACCACTGGCGCAACCCGCTATGCAGGCAGAATCGAGAGGGCATGATGATCATCAGTAAACCAGAAGTCTTCACCACCGGTCGCCTGGTCGGCGCTCTACTCCTGCTCTGCACGACCATGCTGTTCGCAGGCTGCGGTAACAAGTCCGCGGACGGACCCATTCTGATCAAATTTCCGCATGTGACCGCGCCGGCCACGCCGAAAGGGCAGGCCGCGGATCGCTTCAAGCAGCTGGTGGACGAGCGGATGGGCGGGCGTGTCACCGTCGAAGTATATCCATCCGGGCAACTGATGAGCGACGATGATTCGCTGGATGCACTGGCATTCGGCGAAGTGCAGATGATTGCCGTGTCATTGTCGAAGCTGGACCGGCTGACCCACAAGTTCCAGATATTCGACCTGCCCTTCCTGTTTCCGGACCTGGCAACCGTCGAACGTTTTCAGGCCAGCCCGGAAGGTAATTCGCTGCTTGGCTCGATGGCTGAGAAAGGCCTCAGAGGGGTCGCTTTCTGGCACAACGGCATGAAGCAGTTCGGTGGGCCGGTGCCGATGCACTCACCGGAGGATGCGAGGGGTTTGAAGTTCCGCATCATGGAGTCCGACGTATTGCAGGCACAGGTGCTGCAAATCGGCGGTAATCCGCAGAAGATGGCCTTCGGCGAAGTCTATCAGGCGTTGCAGACGGGTGCGGTCGATGCCCAGGAGAATACCTGGTCGAACATGTATTCCTCGAAATTCTATGAGGTGCAGCAATACCTGACCGAGACGAACCACGGCTATCTGGGCTACCTGGTCGCCGTGAACCCGCAGTTCTGGGATTCCCTGCCGCAGGATGTCCGGGTTGAACTGGAGACGATTATTCGGGAAGTCGCCGGCTGGGCGAATGAGCAGGCATCCGCCATCAACCTGGCAGGAAAACAGAAAATAACAGACTCAGGCGTCTCGGAAGTGGTGTCACTAAGCGCTGATGAATTGATCGAATGGCAGGGCGCTATGCGGCCGGTCTGGGAGAAGTTCGAAGAGAATATCGGTGCAGACCTGATTGCAGCGGCGCAAGCAGCTCGACAGTAGCGAGCACAGCAGCAGTGAGATTGCGAGAAGCAGTCAACCATCTGGAAGAAGTCATCCTGGCCACGCTGCTGGCCATCATGACCGTCTTGACCTTCGTACAGGTCGTGTTGCGATACGCGTTCAACAGCGGCCTGGTCTGGTCACTCGAAGCCACGACTTATTCGTTTGCTGCGTTGGTCCTGATCGGAATGTCCTACGGTGTGCGCACCCACACGCACATCGCGGTGGATATTTTCACGCGCAAGATGCCGCAGAAGACGCAGCGCTACGTTAACACTATTGCTATCGGCACCTGCCTGCTGTACGCGCTGCTGATGCTGTACGGATCCGCGGTATTTGTCGACCGGCTGCTGACCCTGGGCAACCTGGCGCGCGACATTCCCGCGCCGAAGTGGTTATTGACGGTGTCCATGCCGCTCGGATTTGCGCTGCTCGCCTGGCGTTTCCTCGAAGCGGGTTGGCAGCTGTACCATGGCTCTGCGGGCGATGGCGAGCGTGGGACGGTCGAGGAACAACCGTGACCGCGCTGTTCCTGCTGGCGGCTCTTTTCGTATTGCTGTTTATCGGCGTTCCGGTGGCGGTCTCTCTTGGACTTGCCAGCATTCTGACGATGCTGTTGTTCGGCGATCAGTCGTTGCTGTCGTCGGCGCAGAAGTTCTTTCACACCATGCAGGTGTACCCATTGCTGGCGGTGCCGTTTTTCATTCTGGCCGGCGTATTCATGACTACTGGCGGCGTCGCCCGACGCATGATCGATTTCGCAAATGCGCTGGTCGGTCACTTTCGCGGCGGGCTGGCGATGGCCGCACTGCTGGCCAGCGCATTTTTCGCGGCGGTCTCCGGCTCGGCTCCGGCAACGGTGGTGGCCGTCGGCAGTGTCATGATTGGTGGCATGGTGGCTTCGGGCTACTCGAAGAAGTTTGCTGCCGGCGTCATCTGCAATTCGGGGACGCTGGGAATTCTGATACCGCCTTCACTGGTGATGGTCGTCTATGGCGCGATCACCGAGACCTCCATCGGCAGGCTGTTCATTGCCGGTATCCTGCCCGGGATCATTCTGACCCTGGTGATGATGGTGACCATCATCGTCATCGCACGAAGGCAGGATATGCCGCGGCAGGAGAGGGTGAGTTTCCGCACCGTTGTCAGGACGTTTCGCGAGGCACTTTGGGGGCTGATGCTCGTCGTTATCATTCTCGGCGGCATCTATGCAGGAATATTTACGCCAACCGAGGCGGCTGCCGTTTCTGCCGTCTATGCGTTTTTTATCGCCGTCTTTGTTTACAAAGACATCACGCTGAAGCATGTCCCGGAAGTGTTGATCGAGGCCAGCAGAGTCACGGTCATGCTGATGTTTATCATCGCCAACGCCTTCATGTTCGCTTTTTTACTCACGACGGAGCAGATCCCGCAGCTGGCTTCCGAGGTGCTGGTAAACATGGGTTTGCCGGTCTGGGGCTTTCTGTTGCTGCTGAACGTCCTGTTGTTGATGGCCGGCAATTTCATGGAACCGACATCGGTGGTACTGATTCTGACGCCGATCGTATTTCCTATCGCAATGGACATGGGTATCGACCCGGTTCACCTCGGCATACTGATGATTGTCAACATGCAGATCGGCCTGGTGACGCCGCCGGTGGGTCTGAACCTGTTCGTTACCGCGGCTATTGCGAAAATGTCACTGGATGAAACCATCAAGGCGTCTTTCCCGTGGTTAATCGTCTTGCTGGCTGTGCTGATGCTGATCACCTACGTACCGTGGATTTCGCTGGTTGTCCCGGAACTGGCGCTGGAATGAACTAAGCACCGGCCGTGTCCGGCGAGCTTTGCGGAGCCCGATTTGTCGATTGTCCTTTACAACGCGCCTCAATCCACCTGCAGTCAGAAGGTGCGAATCTGCCTGTGTGAAAAGGAGCTGCCGTTCTCCGAGAAGAAGCTGGATCTTTTCAAGGGCGATCAGCTGACGCCGCAGTATAAGAAGCTGAATCCCAACGGCGTCGTACCGACCCTGATACACGATGAAGAGGTCATTATCGACTCGTCGGTCATCATCGAATACCTGGATGAGACCTATCGGCAGGTTCCGCTTAGTCCGGCAACACCCGCCGGGCGTGCGCACATGCGTGAGTGGATGCGGTTTTTTGAGGAGGTGCCAGCTCCGGCCGTTCGCGTACCGTCCTATAACAGGGTGTTTCTACGGCATTTTCAGGCCATGTCCGATGAGGAGTTCATTGCCTTCGGCGAATCGAAGCCGCTACGCAAAGACTTCTTCCTGAAAATGGGCCGCAGTGGTTACGGTGAGGAGGAGATGCGACAGGCCGAGAGCCGGCTACGAATGACTGTCGAACGTATGGAGACACAACTGCAGCATGCCGGACCGTGGCTGCTTGGAGAGTACAGCCTCGCAGACATTTGCATCATACCGGTCATCGTGCGCCTGAACGACATAGGCTTGCATGGATTGTGGGATGACTGCGCGAACGTCGCGGATTGGTTTGCCCGCTTTCAGGAACGGAATGCGTTGCAGAAAGCGCTTTACTTCGGGTCGTTGCTGTCCGAGCAATACGGGGACGTGATCAATGACTGACCGGTACCGGCAGTTGCACCTGCGTTGCCTGCGACAGGAATCGGCCGGGGCGATGCTTCGATGACGCGCAAACCAAGAAGAAAGATAACCATTCGCGATGTTGCGAACCTGGTCGGCGTCCATCATTCGACCGTGTCACGTGCCCTGAGCCCGAACAATCGTAACAAGATCTCGCCGGCCGTCGTAAAGAAGGTCGAAAAGGCCGCCGAAAAGCTTGGATACTTTCCGAACCTCGTCGCTTCGTCGCTAAAACAGAACCGCTCTTTTGCGGTCGGCGTTCTGATCCCCGACCTGAAAAATCCGTTGTTTCCGCCGATTATCCGCGGCATTCAGGACACGGCCGAAGCCGTTGGTTACACGGTAATTACCGCGAATACCGATGACGAAGAAGAGAAAGAACGAAACGCACTCAGGATGATGCAGGGACGATCCATCGAAGGTGTCATCATTGCCACCGCGCGGCGCACGGACCCGATCGTCGAAGAATGCATCGAGCACGATATTCCCTTCGTGCTGGTCAACCGCACGGTGGATCGTGAGGATGTCAATGCGGTAATCCTCGACGAGGATTTCGGTATCCGTTCCGTGCTCGATCATCTTATGGCGCTCAAACATACGCGGATAGCGCATATTGCCGGACCACAACACACCTCCACCGGCTATCATCGTGCCGAATGCTTTGCCGATTATCTGCGGATGCACAACCTGCCAGCCGACCTGGTAGAGCCGACCGAAAAATTTACAGTTGGTGAAGGTGGCCGGGCGTTCAGAAAGCTCCTCGCCAGGGACAACAATTTCACCGCAATCGTTGCCGGTAACGACCTGCTGGCGCTGGGATGCGTGGATGCGATGAAAGAAATGGGGTTGCTCGTGCCGGAGAATATTTCAATTGCCGGTTATGACGATATTCTGTTCCTGGATCGCATGACTCCTGCGCTGACGACGGTGTTGGTCCCGAAGTACGAGATGGGGTCGCAGGCGGCAAAGACGCTGCTCGAGATGGTCGGCGGCGACAGTAAGGAACCGGTTGTGTTGAGAATGCAGCCGCGATTGGTAATTCGAAATTCGACGGCGATAGCGTCTCGTTAGACGGCAGAACCAGGAGCTGCAGTAATGATCGAATTCAGACTGAATGGCAAAATCAGCACGATCGACGTGGCGGACGACACGCCGCTGCTGTACGTGTTACGCAACGATTTCGGTCTCAACGGTCCGAAATTCGGCTGCGGGCTGGGGCAATGTGGCTCCTGTACGGTGTTGCTGGACGGTGCGCCGATCCGCTCCTGCCTCGCGCCGTTGGCGGCGGCGGCCGGAAGGGACGTTACAACACTGGAGGGTCTTGGCAGCAGGGAAAGTCCGCATGCGCTCCAGGCAGCATTCATCGCGGAACAGGCAATGCAGTGCGGTTACTGCGGCAATGGCGTGCTGCTGGCGGCCGCGGCATTGCTCGAACGCATTCCGCAGCCAACCGAGGCTGAAATAAGGGCGGCGCTGCAAGGTCATTTGTGCCGCTGCGGCGCCCAGCCACGCATCGTCAAAGCGGTCTTGCGTGCCGCGCAGTTGCGACGGTAACGTACGATGACTGTCACGCGTCGCGAATTTTGCAAGGCTACCGGAACACTGATTTTTTGCTTTACCAGTCCCGCGGCCATACCGGTAGCAAGTGCACAAACCAGGCGTCTGTCGCCGAGCATCGGCAAGAACCCCCTGTTGAGCGCCTGGTTGCGCATGCATGCGGACGGTTCGATTCAGATGTTCCCCGGAAAGTGTGAGTTGGGCCAGGGCATCGGGACAGCACTGACGCAGATCGTTGCCGACGAACTGGATGTCGTGCTCGAGCGAATTCGGATCGAGCAGGTCGATACCAATTATTCACCGGACGAATCGTATACCTTCGGCAGCGTATCCGTGCAGCACAGTGGCGGTGCGTTGCGACAGGCGGGCGCAGAAATGCGCCATTTGCTGCTCAGCAATGCCGCCCGGGTGCTCGCTGTCCCTGCAGATCGACTAACGACCGACGACGGACAGATCCTGGTCGATGGGGCGGTATCAGCAACCAGTTACTGGAACCTGCTGGCCGCAGCAGATTTTGAGGTTGCGATCACCGGCGATGTCCGGACGAAGCCGGTAGACCAATACCACTACGTTGGAAGTTCCTCTGCACGCGCTGACCTGCCGGGAAAGATCTTTGCCGAACCGGAGTTTATTCAGGACGTCCGGCTTTCCGGCATGCTGCATGCACGAGTCGTAAGGCCGCCGTACCAGGGTCAGGCATTGCTCAGCGTTGACGCAGATTCTGTCCACTCCATGCCGGGCGTCCGCACGGTCGTCCACGATGGGTCGTTTCTTGCCGTGGTCGCGAACCGCGAAGAGCAAGCCATCAAGGCTGCTGAAGCGCTGCGTGCGGCAACGCGCTGGGATGCACCGAATATCCGGGCCGCTGCCGCAGATCTGCCGCTGGCGCTGCGGCAAATGGAGACCGAAGACACTATCGTGCATCGGACCGGCGGAGACCGTCCGGAAACTGCGCAGGAACTGAGTGCGGACTACTCGCGGCCGTTTACCGCGCATGCGTCCATCGGGCCGGCGGCCGCGATCGGTCTCTGGGATGAGGGGCTGTTGACGGTCTGGAGCCACGGACAGGGGATGTTTCCGCTCCGCGGCGCCATTGCCCGGACGGTGGGTCTGGCTGAGGACAAGGTACGGCTGATCCACAGACCTGCTGCCGGCTGCTATGGTCACAACGGCGCGGACGATGCGGCCTGCGACGCCGCCAAGATTGCCCTGCAACTGCCCGCTGAGCCGATTCGCCTGCAATGGTCTCGTCATGAC
>Ga0255052_10000333_pt1 | contig 37880 bp, 31 predicted proteins | sample JV7_2_21_MG_FD_188632 | JGI IMG/M metagenome (GOLD analysis project Ga0255052, IMG submission 188632) | Seawater microbial communities from Jervis Inlet, British Columbia, Canada - JV7_2_21 | ecosystem: Environmental > Aquatic > Marine > Inlet | place: Canada: British Columbia | collected...
CTGTTATGCGTTGTCAACCCCTGTTAGAGAAGCGCGTTTATTAGTTATTCACATCAGAATGAGGAGTACCCAATGCGACACACGAAGACCCTGATACTGCTGGCGATTGCCAGCCTATGGCTCATGGGCACCGCTATTGCCCAGGATGACCCGCCCCAAGATCGTCAGCAGATGAGCGCTGAAGAGCGCCAGGCGGCCCGAGAGGGCCGGCAGGCCGAGATGGCGGCACGCCGTGCGGAATGGGAGAACATGAGCGAGGAAGAACGCACCGCAGCTCGAGCGCAGCGGGAAAAAGCTGGGCAGGAGCGCAGAGCCGCTAATCGTGAACGGTTGGAGAACATGTCTGACGAGGAACGCCAGGCCATGCGCGATCGCAGGAGTAAGCGCGCCGACCAACGCCCTTCCGGTGATCGCGGAGGCCGTACCGGTAATGGACAGCACAATCGCAAAAAGGGCGCGGGCGAAGCTTAAAACTTGATGTTATCCCGGCCCTTTAAGCCCAATAACTCCCTCGCCTCGTCAGGCGTCGCAATATCGAAATTGAACTCATTCAGAATTCGAGTCATTTTCGATACTTGATCGGCGTTTGACCTGGCGAGTTCACCAGGATTCAAAAACAGGCTGTCTTCAAGGCCGACTCGCGCGTGACCACCCATTTGCACACCCTGGCTAACCAATGGCATCTGATCCATAAACGGCGTTCCTTCAATCACGTGCGCCGGAGCATCGATGTGCGTGGTGTTGTGCATGACGGTGGTAATTCTCTGCGTCAACACCCCCGATTTAGCGTGGTAATGAACGCGTTCAACCTTGACGTCTTCAAAATACGGCCAGTTCGGTGTCTGGAAACCTCAAGGATGGCTCAGATCGTAAAACTCCATACCCGTATCATTTTTGAGATTCTGATTCATACCGGAGCTCCTTTTTCTAAACTAACTGATCGTAGGCAGGAACAAAGAATGCGGACGCTGTCGCTCACCACAGCAAGTCACTTGTATCACTTCATGGTTAATTTGTACTGTATTCCAGTCTATGTGGTTCGACAAGATCAGGCCCGATCTGCCCCACAGATCTAACCATTCAGCGCGGCGAGCATGCCCTCACGAAAATCGAGTAGCGCCGCGGTGATCGACTCTCGGGCACGTACAAAGCGAATCGTGGGAACCGGAACAGACACAGCGAAAATTCGACCCAGGGGATCAAGAAACGCGGTGCCCAAGGCGCAGATTCCCTCGGTATGTTCTTCGTTATCTGTGGCGATGTGAGTCTTGCGGATCGCCTCAATCTCGCGGATCAGGTCGGACATACTGGTTATCGTATTTGGCGTTTCCTTGAAGAGCCCGTTGCCGAGCAATTCTGCGATTGCGGCATTGTCCAGCAACGACAAAGCGGCCTTGCCGTTAGCCGAACTAAACGTGGGAAGGCTCTCCCCAACAGCCGAGACAGCACTCAGGCGGTGACTTGCAGTAATCTGGTCGACAAATACCATCCTGTTGCCGCGGTGCATTGACAAGTCTACGGTCTCCCCGGTCCGCTGCGCCAGCGATTCAAGATGCGGACGAACGAATTTGGCAAAGTCGAAGTTCGTATTTGCAGCCATCCGCAAAATAGCAGGTCCCAGGGCCACTCTGGCATTGGGGGTCGCCGCAATCAGCAACTGCTCCTCAGCAAGAGCGTTAACAATTCGTTGCACGGTTGAGCGGGGCAGACTGACTCGCTTGGCAATCTGGCCCAGGCTCAAGCCATCCTTCTCATTCTCCAGGATTCGCAAAACCTTTGCAGCGCGGGCAATAACCTGAATTCCCTGGCGTGTCTTGGCACCGTCTGGCTCGGTTTCCATTTGCTTAGGCATGGTATGCGATGGCCGTTCGTTGAAGATAATGGAACAATTGTGCTGCAATACGGTACGATTTACAATTAGGCTCACAGAACCGCTCACTTTGAGGGGAGGTAAATATGAAGCTCGACTTCTTACTGGCGGTCGCGACTGCTGGCTTTCTGGCGACATATTTTCACTTGGTGTTTGCGGGTACGGCGAACAAGGTTGGCCTTGCAAGGCTCGATCTCGCCAAGGGGACCGGGATGCTTATTTTCGGAGAGTCCTATAGCGGCAACCCACCCTATCTCCTGGGATTCGCTGCGGTTCACCTGAATGGAATTATTTTCGCACTGGTATACGCGACCGTTGTCGGCCCGATGATGTCCGGACCCAATGTACTGCGAGGCCTGGCGTTTGGCGGGCTGCTTTACCTGTACGCGCAGTGCGTCCATGTGCCGATCTTCATGAAGGGTGGGCTCTTCTCGCATAAGGTGAACCCGCGCGCATGGCTTACGGCGGCAATAGCGCACGCCATCTACGGCGTCATCCTGGGTTGGTTGTCACCGCTGCTCTGAGCCAGACCCTCTAATGCCCGGATTATTCGAAGCCCTGGTCTTGCTGGCAATCGTAAGCGCCAACTTGAATTTCGGGTCGCCACTCCCAGTAACGCCCGACTTCGATTGACTCGGTAAAGGTGTTGGGGTCTGTAACTCGCAACCTGTAATTGAGTCGCTTGCCGTCGCTACTAGGCGTTATGTGCTCGATCAGGTGCATTTCCTCGCTAAACGGCGTACCGGCGTTGTCGAATCTGTCCAGCGCCACACCGGTAGTCTCAACGACCAGGGTATCGCCGTCCCAACGCCCGGTCGAGTAACCAAATATACTTGGCTCATCCGGAATGTCGGTGTGTTCGGCGCGCATGTGAATAACCCGCACGCTGTCATTCTCCTCGAATCGTTGCACAATCGTGTCGCCTTCGTGCACATACTCCATGGGTAGCGGGTTGCTCATCAGGCGTGGCATCGACCAACTGGTACACCCAAGCAACGCCTCGTCGCCTACGTTGTATTCAGCTCGTTTGGCCCGAGCTTCTGCATTGAGCGGCAATTGACCAGCAAACATCCGGGAACCTGAGTTTGGCCGTTCCTCAATATCGGTACTCCACACCCGAAAAATGCCGTCGGCGTCGTTGATCGCATTGGCGATCACTTCCTTGTCGAACTCCGCCTGAAGAATCTCGTCATCTGTTTGTGAGGTGAAGTGTCGAAACGAACCCGCCGTCAACAGAACTTCTTTTCCGTTGCTCAATAACATATTACGAGCAAACATCTCGGGGCGTGAACGCAGGGAGTTGTCACCCATTACCTTGACTTTGTCGCCTACCTTTACGAACTCTCTGGCAAGGCCGCGTGAGCGCAGTACCCCTAAAGCCCCCGACTCAATAGTCCAGGTCGTGATTTCGCCTGATTGCTCCGTTACATCGATCAGGAAAACAGTATGTGGGTTGCGCCAGCGCACTTTCTTAATGACGCCTTCAATTTCCACCGGCGCATCAGGATCGAAAAACCCCGCTACCGAATGGTGCGCATGGGATGCACCGGGAACAGCGACAAACAAGACTACGGCGATCGAGAATATTCGCATATGGACTAAATCCTTATTCGAGCCAGGCAGCAATATATACTATAGCTAACACCACGAATATTTTGACGCTATCTCCATGCAAGAACTACAAATCCACAGCTCGCTTGTGCTGCTGACCTTTGTGCTGGCCGTGCTGTCCTTCGTGCTGTTGCTGTGGATCAATGCACCGTATGGTCGTTTTGTGCGCTCCGGTTGGGGGCCGACGATGTCGACGCGCAGCGCCTGGATTGTGTTCGAGAGTCCTGCCGTGGTGGTCTTCACCGCCATTTACCTGGCTGGCGATCATGCCCTCGAAACCACACCGCTGGTCCTGCTCGGCCTGTGGCTATTCCATTACCTGATTCGGACTTTTATTTTTCCGTTTCGAATTCGCGAAAAAGGCAAGCGTATTCCAGTGTTAATTGTCGGCCTTGCGATCGCCTTCAACGTTCTCAATTCCTATATCAATGCCCGCTGGATCTCCCACCTGGGCCAGTACGAAGTTTCCTGGCTCATTTCGGCGCCTTTTATCATCGGTGTTGTCGTATTTTTTGCAGGCTGGCTGATCAACCAGCATGCCGATGTGATTCTGTTTCGACTGCGGCCTACCGGGGATACGAATTACAAGATCCCCTACGGCGGCATGTACCGCTGGGTATCCTGTCCCAACTACCTGGGTGAGATCATCGTTTGGTGCGGCTGGGCGATTGCCACGTGGTCTCTTGCGGGTACGGCGTTCGCGGTTCTAACGGTTGCCAATCTGTTGCCGCGGGCATTGGCGATTCACGCCTGGTACAAGCGGGAATTCGACGACTATCCGACGTCGCGAAAGGCTATCTTTCCCTACCTATGTTAGTTGTTGCAGGCGTGTTGCTTAATTGCCATTTCTCTACCGAAAAGAGTAGCAAGAATTAACTCCGGATTGGCTGGATACGGCGGCCTGAACCGTGTAATTTTGTGGGTCCGCCAACTTGCAGGATATCCCCATGCTCACACGCCGTAACTACCTGAAAAACTCCGCACTGGTTGGCGCAGCCTGCGCACTACCGAGCGGCCTGTTACGAGCATTCGAGAAGGACGATCTGATTACGCGCGCTGTTCCCAAGACGGGCGAGAAGCTGCCGATCGTTGGCTTGGGCAGTTCGGCTACATTTAGTTCCGTTGCCCGCAGCGCAGATTTTTCTGCGCTATCTGGAGTTTTCAAGACGCTTGTCGAGAACGGCGGCACTGTTTTCGATACGGCACCGGGCTACGGAGCCTCGGAAGAGGTTAGCGGGCAGATCGCGCGCGATCTCGGCCTGACCGACAAGATATTCTGGGCTACAAAATTGAATGTCCTGCGACGTGGCAGCGGTGGCAGCGCCGACGTGGGGGCAGCAAGAGCTCAGGTGGAACGCTCACTTGATCGCATTGGGAAGGAGCCGGTCGACCTGATTCAGGTTCACAACGTTGCTGACCTGGCGACGCAAACACCTGTCGTTCAGGAGTTCAAGGAAGACGGGCGCATTCGCTATATCGGTGCAACCTCGACCAGGCCAAGTTCCTACCCGGTACTCGAAAAAGCCATGCACGACTTCCCGCTTGACTTCATCGGGATCGACTACGCCGTCGACAACCGCGGCTCCGCTGAGAAAATATTGCCGCTGGCACAGGAGCTCGGAATCGCTGTACTTTGCTACGTACCGTTCGGGCGATCTCGGCTGTTCGGCCGGGTTGGCGACAGGGACGTCCCCGAGTGGGCGCAGGAAATTGGCATCGATACCTGGGGCAAGTTTTTTATCAAGTACTCAGCATCGCATCCGGCGATAACCTGTGTAACGCCGGCAACGAGCAAGGCGAGTCACATGCTGGACAACATTGGTGCCGCGTACGGTGAGTTACCCGATACGGCGATGCGCAAGAAGATGGAAGAACTGATCGAGGCTTTACCCTAAGACCCGCAGCATCAGTTCGAGAGAACGCGCAGCACTGCGTCTGTCAGTGCTCCGTCCTGGCTTGCGAGTCCGTAACCAATCTTCATATACGGTTTATTGATCTCGATTAGTCGTGTCAGATCGATGGGTGTCGCCACCAACACCAGATCGCAGTCAACCGCGTTGACCGTCGCTTCCAGATCCCGGATTTGTTCGTCTCCGTAACCCATGGCGGGTAACAGCGGCCCAACGTCCGGATATCGCTCGAAAGTCTCAGCAATTTCGCCGACAGACCAGGGTCGTGGGTCGACGAGTTCTGCAGCGTCATGCGCGCGCGCGGCCACTACTCCGGCCCCGAACGGCATGCCGCCATGAGTCGTCGTGGGTCCATCTTCGATCGCGAGAACCCGTTTTCCCTTGATCTGATCAGGGTTGGGCACATCCAACAGGGAATCCCGACGTAGGATCAGTGCGTCCGGATTCACGGCCCGTGCATTCGCTTCGATAGCTGCAATATTCTCCAGATCTGCCTGGGCAACCTTGTTGATCAGAATAATGTCGGCACGACGGAAATTTTCGGTGCCAGGAAAGTACTCGAGCTCATGCCCGGGTCGAAACGGATCGGCCACAACAATCCAGAGGTCCGGATTGTAGAAAGGCGTGTCATTGTTACCACCATCCCAAACGATGACATCCGCCTCCTTCTCGGCTGCTTGCAAGATCGCGGCGTAATCAGCGCCAGCGTAAACGACGACACCGTTTCTGATGTGCGGCTCGTACTCTTCGCGCTCCTCGATCGTGCAGTTGTGTCGCTCGAGATCCTCATAGGTTGCAAAACGTTGCACCGCCTGCTGCGCGAGAGCCCCATAGGGCATCGGATGGCGAATTGCGACGGTTGTCTTGCCTAGCCTACTGAGAATCCTGGTGATTCGGCGCGATACCTGGCTCTTGCCGCAACCGGTTCTTACCGCGGTGATCGCAATGACGGGTTTCCGGGAAAGCAGCATCGTCGCATCAACATCAAACAACGAGAAATTGACGCCGTGGGTGGCTACTCGCTCGCGACGTTGCTCGACATAATCGAGGTGAACGTCCGAATAGGCGAATATGACCTCGTCTATGTCGTTGTCTGTCAGCAGGTCATCGAGTTCTTCTTCCGGGACTATCGCTATGCCGTCGGGGTAGCCTGCTCCTGCAAGAACAGCCGGATAACGGCGATCATCGATATGAGGAATCTGGGTCGCTGTAAACGCGACTACCTCCACTTCAGGATTGCCGCGGTAGCAGCAATTGAACACGTGAAAGTCGCGTCCTGCGGCTCCCATTATGATGATCTTGCGCCGCATCATTCTTTGGCCTATCAGTAACCTATGAAACTATTTTACAAGATCGCCCCCCGATGACAGTGCGTAGTATCCGCAGCGATCAGGGCCTGGGTCGGCAATAAGCAGATTCCTCAATGTGAACGAGAGCGCGTGTTGAGCTATGCTTTCAGAATAAGAAGATCGAGAGGAATACACCGATGGCCTACAGTTCTGAAGACATCCGCAATGTGAGCCTTGTCGGCCCCAGCAACGCTGGCAAGACACAACTCACAGAGGCACTGCTGTGTGCCGGCGGAAAGATAACGACACCTGGCTCTGTGAACAGTGGCGACACCGTCTCAGACTTCACTCCGCGCGAAAAGGAGCTGGGCCACTCTCAATACCCATCTGTATGCCATTTCGACCACAAGGGCATCCACGTCAATCTGATTGACACACCGGGATACCGGGATTTCTATTGTCGTGGACTGTCCGTGCTGCCCGCTGCCGAAACGGCCGCTATTGTATTCAATGCGCAGGATGGCATCGAAATGGTCGGCCGCCGCATGATGAGGGACGCCCTTGCGCAGCGCCTGTGCCGAATGATCATCATCAACAAGATCGACGCTGAAGACATCGACCTTGAATCGTTGTTGAGCGATATCCGCAGCACATTCGGACCTGAATGTTTACCAATGAATCTGCCAACGGCCGATGGCGAAGGTATCGTTGATTGCTTCTTCCAGCCAGAGGGTGCCGAAACGGCCTTCGGCAGCGTCAAGACGGCGCACACGGAGATCGTCGATCAGGTCGTTGAAGTCGACGAAGCGTTAATGGAGATCTATCTCGAGCAGGGGGAGGAACTCGAAGCGGAGCAATTGCATGATCCTTTTGAGAAGGCGCTGCGCGAAGGACATCTGATACCAATCTGCTTTGTGTCAGCCAGGACCGGCGCTGGCATACCGGAGCTGCTGGAGATCTTCGAACGTCTGATGCCGAATCCGATGGAAGGCAACCCTCCGCTATTCCTCAAAGGTGAAGGCGAAGACACTGAAGAAGTTGTTATTTCACCGGATCCCAAAGCCCATGCGATTGCTCAAGTATTTATGGTTAACATCGACCCGTTCAAAGGCCGACTGGGCGTGTTTCGGATACATCAGGGCACGATTCGAACCGGCAATCAGCTGTTTGTCGGGGACGCCCGCAAACCGATCAAGGTAAACCAGTTGCTGAAGCTCAACGGCAGCGAGCACAGCAAGATCCAGGAAGGCATTCCCGGTGACATCTGCGCGATTCCCCGCGTCGATGAAGCTCACTATGACGCGGTACTGCACGACTCGCACGACGAAGATCATTTCCATCTCAAATCCGTGCAAATGCGCCGTCCCATGTATGGCCTGGCAATCAAGCCTGCCAAAGACTCGGACGCACAGAGGACGTCGGACGCATTGCACGCCGTGGAAGCGGAAGACCCCTCGCTGATTCTTGAACACAATGCCGCGCTAAATGAAGTCGTACTGCGCGGACACGGTGAGTTGCACTTACGCACCGTCCTCGAGCAGATATTGGATCGCTATAACCTGGAGGTGGTGACTTCCCTTCCCTCTATTGCCTATCGCGAAACGATTACCGCGCCCGCGGAAGGTCATCACAGACATAAGAAACAAACCGGCGGCGCCGGCCAATTTGGCGAGGTCTACCTGCGTATCGAACCGCTGCCGTCAGGCTCGGGTTTTGAGTTCGCGAGTGCCGTTGTCGGCGGGTCAATTCCGTATCAATACATTCCGGCAGTGGAAACTGGCGTTCGTCAGGTCATGAAAGCCGGCGCCATTCATGGTTACCCGATGCAGGACATCAAAGTGACGGTCTATGACGGCAAGCATCACCCTGTCGACTCCAAAGAGATCGCTTTTGTGCAGGCAGGTAAGAAAGCGTTTCTCGATGCTATCGCTAATGCCTCACCGATCATTATGGAACCAATCGTTGATGCCACGTTCACGGTGCCGAGCAATTGTGCCGGTGGCGTGACTGGGGATTTATCGTCGATGCGCGGCATGGTGAGCGGCACCGAGGCACTACCGGACAATCGCATGACCGTGTCCGGTCAGGCCCCACTCAAGGAATTGCAGAGCTACCACTCACGACTGAAATCGTTGACCGGTGGTGACGGCAGTTTCACAATGGACTTCAGTCACTACGCAGAGGTTTCGCCGGATGCACTGGATGCAGGCGCCGCATAATCGGCGTGATTAAGCCATTGCGAGTACCGGCTCTTGTTCCCGGTTTCTCAGGAAGGGAATGACAGCTAACGGTACGAGTACGATTGCCGCGTCCAGGAACAGCACCATGGAGTAGTCGAAGCGCTCCGCAACTGTACCCTGCCAGAAATTCGCGAATGCCGTGGTCAGGTTAGCCATTGCCATGAACGCTGTGAATTGTGTCGCAGCAATTGCTGGATTCGTCATGCCCATGAATACGGCTGCATGCAGTCCGAAGCCCATGCCAAAAAACAGACCGTGCAATATCACGGCGCTATAAAATACTTGCGCCGAAACCGCTTCCAGGCCCAGGTTGCTAATCTGGAACGCGAGCAGCAATGTCGGCAGTGCCGTGAGGACATAGCTGACACCCAACATCCTTTTTATGCCGAAGCGGTCACCTAACAGGCCACCAATTAAGCAACCAATACCCGCCAGGACAGTGTTGTATACGCTGAGCTCGGCGATCTGCGTTTCGCCCAGCCCATAATCGACCTGAATGGTCGAAAGTAAGGCGTAGCCAAGGGCCATCGCGCCAATGGGCAAAATCGAAAATGCCAGCCCAACCTTAGGACCTGTTCCGGACTGAAAAAAACTGACGTAAAGCTCTTTTGCAAAGCTGCCAAGCAAATGGGTGAACTTGTGAAGCACGTCGTCATCACGTTGCTCTACCGGCTTGTCCACATCAGGGTCTCTGACGAAGAACGCCACAAAAAGCAAACACATGAACAGCAATGAGCTGATGTACATGAGGGCAACATTGAAGCCCCAGAAGCCGAAAACAAAGACCGCACCACCGCCACCGAGTGCAATGCCGAGGTACTGACCGCCAAACATGAAACCATTACCGCGCCCTCGTTCCTCTTCCTTGAGCGTGCTCACCGCGAGCGAGTCGATGGCCACGTCCTGAGTGGCGCAGAAGAAATTGTTCAGCACGATCATTATCAGCAATAGCTGATAGTTAGCCACGAAATCGACCAGCGCCGTCACCAACAGGGTGACGATCATCATCGACGTACAAAAGAAGATCCACGCCTTTCTTCCGCCAAGCCGTGGCACCTTGACCAGATCGATCAGCGGCGCCCAGATCCACTTGAATGACCAGGGCAGGAATAACGCCCCCACAAAGGCCCCGATCTGGCTAAGCGAAAGTCCTTCTGTGCGCATGAAGGCAACCATCGCGGTACTCGTAAAGCCAAACGGAATGCCTTCGGATATGTACAGCAGCCCAAAAGTAAGGAAACGACCTCTTGTCGTTTCCAGCAAATTTTTTGAGCGCATATAGTGTTGATTCCCTAGGTGATTACCAGCATTTAACCACAGCTCGAAGAGTGTACTTTCCTTTATGTGAGATTCCGTCGGACCCGACTTTATGGATCTCGAGACTGAGGAGCAGCAAGTGAACGACCGAGCACCATCCGCACTACACTCTGGCGTAAGAATTTTGCATGATCCGGTGCGCAATAAAGGCACCGCGTATACGGAGGCCGAGCGAGACTATTTGAAGCTGCGCGGCCTGCTACCGCCGCGGGTTCATTCGCCGGCGGAACAGGAACTGCGGGTGCTGGGTAATGTTCGTGAAAAGCCCACCGACCTGGAGCGTTACCTGTACCTGATTGCACTGCAAGATCGCAATGAGACACTCTTTTATCGCGTCGTGATGAACAACATCGAAGAGATGATGCCGATCATCTATACGCCAACTGTCGGCAAAGCCTGTCAGGAGTTTCAGCACATCTACCGCAGACCCCGCGGGTTTTACGTATCACTTGAGGATCGCGGCAACATCAGAAAGATCATGCAGAACTGGCCGCACCAAGACGTCAAGATCATGGTGGTCACGGATGGTGAGCGCATTCTCGGGCTGGGCGACCTCGGAGCGGACGGCATGGGCATCCCGATCGGCAAACTGGCACTTTATACCGCGTGTTCGGGAATTCATCCGACACATTGCATGCCAGTAATGCTTGATGTCGGCACCGATAACGGGTCTTTGTTGAACGACCCGCTCTACAACGGGCTTGAGCGACGGCGTGAACGCGGCAAGCAATACGACGAGCTCGTCGAGGAGTTCATTACCGCGGCCAAAGAGGTCTTTCCCAATATTCTGATTCAGTTGGAGGACTTCGGCAATATCAACGCGTTCAGGTTGCTGCAGCAATATCGGAATCAGGTGTGCCTGTTCAATGACGACATACAGGGGACCGGGGCAGTCGCCGTTTCCGGAATCATTGGTGCATTACGGATTACCGGCGGCGAATTGGCTAAACAAAAGATTCTGTTTCTCGGCGCCGGCGAAGCCGGAATTGGTATTGCCGACGTCTTCGTTGCAGCACTCGGCGAACAGGACGTTCCGACACAGCAGGCGCGGCAGCAATGCTGGTTCGTCGACACTAAGGGACTACTGGTGGCCGACCGGAAAAATCTTCCAGAGCATAAGAAGCCTTTTGCGCACGAGCATCCGCAAATCGATGATTTTCTGGAAGCCGTCAAGACGCTGAAACCGACCGCCATTCTCGGTTTATCCGGACAACCGAACTCATTTACCGAGGATATTGTCGAGACAATGGCGGCGATCAATGAACGACCGATCATTTTTGCATTATCGAATCCGACGTCGAAAGCAGAGTGCACGGCGGAGCAAGCCTACTCCTGGAGTGACGGTCGGGCCATTTTCGCCAGCGGCAGCCCGTTCGATCCGGTGAAGCTTGGCAATCGAACCCTTGTCCCGGGGCAAGGAAATAACGCCTATATATTCCCGGGGATCGGTCTGGGGGCAATCGTCAGCGAGGCTCGGATCATTACTGACGAAATGTTCCTGACCGCAGCACATTCGCTTGCGAACCAGGTTACCGAGTCCGATCTCGAGAGAGGTCGTGTGTATCCACCGTTATCGCGGATTCGCAAGGTATCCGCGCAGATCGCCTACGACGTCGCGAAATTAGCCTACGACCAGGGCCTGACAGACAAAGAGGAACCCGAAGACATAATGGCCGATATTCATGAGTACATGTATCAGCCTGTGTACCCACACTACGCGTAGGTCGTGCGTCATCCGGGTTCCCCACAGATTACTCGGCAGTAGCTGGCTCAATTGTCGCGTGAATTTCGGCGATTGAGTTGGCCGGGAATCCGCCTTTTTTCGCATGCTCGCGCACTAGATCTTCGCTGGCCGCCCGGTAGACGCAGTAAATTTTGTCGTCGGTTACATAGCTCTGAATCCACTGAATGGACGTCCCCAGCGTGTCGAGGACGCCGCAGGACTTTTGTGATATCCCCTTGAGGTCCTCATCTGTAAAGTTTCCTGCTCCGGGTATTTCGCGCTCGATTACATATTTAGGCATTGGCTGAGTCTCCTTTTGAATTGACTGCTATCGCAAATTATGCAATCCACTCTAGCGGCGTGGCAACACCTCAACCTGATGCTTGTCCCCGATTTTTCTCATATTTATCTCATAATCTGGTAGATAATCAGGATGATGATAGATACAAGTGGATCATTTGCTGTAGGTGACTGGCTTGTGGAGCCGTCAATCAACCGTATCAGCACGGCCACCGACAGTATTCAGCTGCGTTCGCAGCTCATGGAAGTGCTGGTTTATCTCGCGGATCTCGAAGGACAGGTTGCGACGCTCGAATCCATCCACGACGACCTCTGGTCCGGCAAAGTCGTATCCAGCGGCACTATCTACAACTGCATCGCCGAATTGCGACATGCATTTTCGACCAGCGGCAGTGATACAGAATATATCGAAACGCTGCCAAAAAAGGGATATCGTCTCGCGGCGCCGATCGTATCGCGACCGACGCAAGCGGCTGGTGATCCGGAAGTTTGTTCTATCGCGATATTGCCACTCACCAATCGCGGCAGTGACGCCGACATGGACTACTTGTGCGAAGGAATTTCCGAAGAATTGCTCTTCGGCTTGTCCAATGTCTCAAGCCTGCGTGTGTTTTCCGCCATCTCGTTGAAAGACGAAAAGTTGGACGCACGCGTTGTCGGCCTCCGTTTCGGTACGCAATTCGTGCTGAGTGGAAGCCTGCAATCGACCGGCAAAAAGATTCGCGCGATGTTTCAGTTACAGAGCGTCGCCGATGGTGAACTTGTCTGGTCCGGCCGCTTCGATCAATCGCTGGATAACCTGCTCGACCTGCAGAACACGGTCGCGAACCAGGTGATGAACGCATTGGCACCGACGCTCGCAGGAAAGTCGCCTGAATCGCAGCTTCTAAAAGGTTCGGGCACAAAGAATCTGGACGCACTGAACGCCTTCTTGCTCGGGAAGCACGCATTGTCCCGATATACTCTGCGGGCCTTCGATGAGGCAATCGAGTACTTCGAACGCGCTGTCGCGATCGACCCGTCTTTTGCCCGGGCACACTATCGCCTGTACCTGGCCAATTACATGAAGCGCCGCAGTTTTGGCATCGGCCAGGGGTGCCTGGAGAAGGCCAGAATCGCTGCTGAGAACGCCAGAAAAACCGGCTACGCACCAGCCGTACCCTGGGTACATATTCAACGTCGTCTGTACAGGGATACGCGGCTCAGCTCAAGAGAACTCGCGCTCGAGGCAATTGAACATCTTAGCGACAAAAACAGTGACTGGGGCAGCTTCGCTTACGAGCAGCTAACCTGGGTGTTGGCCGATGCTGGATTGTTTCATGCGACGCTTGATTTTGCAGGACTCATGCTCGCTTCGCCGGATCACAATTTTGAAGATTCGGATGCCGATGAAGAGGTGCCCCATTACACGGCAGCATGTGGTCGCTTCGACGAGGCGATCCGACTTTGGTCCGGATTGATCCAAAAAGACCCGGCCCGTCCGCTATTCAAGAATGAGCGGTCGATACTTTACTCGCGGACAGGGCAATTCGACTACGCAGCCAAAGATATTGATGCACTGGACAGCCCCAGGTACAAGACTTTGAGCAGGGCGTTCGATGCTTACTATCAGGGCAAACTTGAGGATACGAAGAAATGCCATCAGCAGCTTCTCGAACTGGCAAATGTTCATCCGTCGTATCAGCTATGGACGTACTGCCTCGTTGGTGATTTAGAGGGCGGCCTGGCCGCGTACGAGAAATCTGTCAATGCCGACGGTCGCAGCTACATCGACTTCGGTGTTGTACGGGCGATGTCGCGCGGCAAGTTACCAATGTCAATCGTCACGGAACTCGAAGATCACCCGAAGTTTCTCGACCTGTTGGCTCAAGAAGGCATAAATCAGGACTGGCAAGAAGAGCTGATAGATCGCCTGAATGATGTTTCTGAAATCACCGGGGTTGTCGTGCGATACGATAAAAAGGCTGACCAGTGAGTCACGACAACGAATATTCCGACAACATGGTTACGATGCTCGAGCTCATTTGGGGCGAGGGCTATATGGCACCAGGTGGCCCGGGCAATGTTGCGAAGCTACTGGACGGCATCGAAACACAAGGTAAGCGCGTTCTGGATGTCGGCTGCGGTATCGGCGGTCCCGCGTTCGAAATCGTACGCACCCATGGATCGAACGTCGTTGGCATCGATATAGAAGCGCCACTAATAGAACGCGCGATGGCCGCAACCAAAAAATTCGGACTGGAAGGAGAGTGCGAGTTCAAGACTGTGGACGCCGGGCCTCTGCCCTTTGCCGATCAGTCGTTCGATATCGTGTTGACGTCAGGAGCACTGACGCAAACTAGCAGCACAGGTGACTTGATCGACGAGTGCTACCGGGTGCTGGCGCCTGGCGGCTACCTGACCTCTTACGAGTGGATGAGGTCGGACCGCGAGTACTCGGACGACATGTACTACTGGTTCAAGATGGAGGAGCTCACGTACGTCCTCAACACGCTGGATGAGTTCGCCGGCCTATTTCGTGACTCCGGTTTCGCTGACATCGTCACGACTGACGCATCGAGTTGGTACCGCGCCGAGGTCCGCCGCGAGTACGAATTGATCAAAGGCGACCTGTTCGAGCGCATGGTCGAGCTGCTCGGGCAGGCCGATGCCGACCACTTTGTCGAAAACTGGCGTGCAATGGCCATTGTTATCGAAAACGGTGAGATGCGGCAGGGCTATTGCCGCGGCCAGCGGCCGGGCTGAGTAACAGCGACAGAACCAGCTCGAACAAAGACGGGATATGATTCATTGATATGAACGAATTTATAATACTCCTGTCGAATTTGGGCAAGAGAAATCGCCTGCACTGCCTGATTCTGGGGCAGCCGGCACGTAGTGTTATCAAGGCATCCGGATAGGGGGAGAATCATGAACCGCGAGCATCGTGAAAGTAAGACTTTGCCTTTGCAGCAATTGTCACCGGTTACCAAGGCCGTCCGAACCGCCCTTCTGTATGGGTCAGTCGCGGTATTGTCTTCGGCTCCGATCGCAAGTTCGGTACTTGCCCAAGAAAGTGGCGCAGATGACGACGAACGGCGTGGTAATTTTGCCCTCGAAGAAATTGTCGTTACCGCAACCCGTCGCGAGAGCTCGGTATTCGACGTGCCTTACTCAATCTCGGTGATGTCTGGCGAGCAAATGACCCGCGCGGGCGTGCAGGACCTCTCGGATCTCGTGCGCTCTGTTTCCGGCATAGGCTATCTCGAGCAGGGTCCACGTGTCGCCAACAACAACAACTACATCATTCTGCGTGGCCTCAATGCCACCAGTCAGTCCGGCGCAGCCGATACGCCGTTCCTGGCGGAGCCGGTTGTCTCGACCTACTTTGGAAATACTCCCGTTTTCGCCAATTTCCAGACTGCCGATATGAACCGAGTGGAAGTCCTGCGCGGACCCCAGGGAACCTTGTATGGCTCGGGTTCGCTGGGAGGAACACTTCGCTTTATTCCGAACATGCCGAGCACCGACGGCACAAGCTTTGAGGTTGCCGCTGAACTCGCATCCACCAGTCATAGTGACGAAATGAGTTACGACACGTCACTGATATTCAATCAGCCAATCAGCGACACGGCAGCGCTACGTTTCGTCGCCGGTTATCGTCACCTGGGCGGTTTCATTGACTATGACGGTCGAGTTGAACCGGACGCGAACGGTTATCCGGTACCGAACGGACCTTCGAGTTGGGAAACGAAACCGCGACAGGAGGACGATAACGACAGTACTGACTGGTTTACTCGTGTGATGGCATCGTTCGATGTGTCGGAAGATGCAAATATCCTGTTCACCTGGCAGCACCAGTCTCTGGACGTCGACAATCGACAATCACACAGTTTCGAATTCGAAAGCGCTGGAATCGACGACAAGTACGTGCAGCTGATTCCTTACGATGAGCCATTGGAATCCGAGATGGACATGCTGGCGATGGACATCGAGGTGGACCTCGGCTTTGCAACGCTATCATCCTCCACGTCATACACGACTTCGGAAGCGGAATGGGCACGTGACGCCACCGGCCTCTATCAGACGGCATTCTACTGGTACACCAACTACTACTATCCATACGCAACAAACCTCAGTGTTGGCACCTCGGAGCAGGATATCGTTGCCCAGGAATTGCGGCTTGTCTCCAACAGCGATTCGGCATTGGAATGGGTGGCAGGTCTTTACTACGTAAAACAGGACTTCGGTGTTGATGAAGTTCAGACGATGCCTGGGCTTGCTGATTACATTGCCAATGATCCGTTTACCTTTGCCGTCGTAGTACCCGAAACCGACGTCACATACCCGGCTGAACGGGAATGGACATTCAAGGACCTCGCCGCATTTGGTGAACTGACGTACCACATAAGTGACACCTGGCAGATAACCGGCGGTATTCGTGTTTTTAATCAGAAATTTGATCAGCTGTTCGTTTTTCACGCCCCGTTTTGCCCATCTTTCTACTACGCGCCGGCGACCTGCGGTGACCCGGGTGGCGACGGCATAACAACGACGACGACGCTTGAGGAAGATGTGTCCGACAGTATTTTCAAGCTGAATACGACGGTCGACATCAGTGACAACAGCAAGATCTATTTCACGTGGTCGCAAGGTTTCCGCCATGGCGGCGCCAATGCTGTGCCAACACAAGGACCCTGGCCGGAGCCAGAAGGCATCTATGAAGGCTATGTGCCCGATGAGGCAACCAACATTGAAGTCGGCCTGAAAGGATCAACGTCAGGTGGCAACTTGTCGTACACACTCGCTGCGTTCAGCATCGACTGGGAAAACACTCAGTTTGATACGTTCACGGCAATTAACTCCTACTCGGCTGTAGTCAATGGTACCGATGCCGTTGCAACCGGCGTTGAACTGGAGCTTGCGGGCCGATTTACCGACAACTGGACCTACAATCTCGGGCTCAACTACACACAGTCGGAGTGGGATAAGGACGGTTCGGTGGGTGACAGTCCGATCGTCAAGGGCACGCAGCTTCCGGGTGTACCAACGGAGATGGGTACGTTTGCCACCGACTATTACTTTTCCACCGGAATGGGTGACAGCTATTTCCATCTGGACGCGTTCTATCGTGGCAGTACGGAATCAGCGCCAAATGACAGTTGGGGTAACTACGAAAAACTCGACGGTTTCTCGATTGTTAACGTGAGCCTGGGTTTACAGACCGAAAGCTGGGACGGCAGAGTCTTTGTCGACAATGTTGGCAACGAGCTCGGTGTCACCGGCGGTCAGCTCGAAGGGGGCTATTTGAATTATGCCTACCACTTCGTGCAGCGGCCCCGCACGGCTGGTGTAAAACTGACTTACAGGTTCAAGTAACGCGACACGAATCCATGCAGGCAGAAGAGCTCGCCAGACAGGGCTGGCAATACCTGCGTGACGGCAAGGTTTCCAAGGCCTGGCGGATTTGCGAGCGGCTTTTGGACATGGCGCCAGACCTTGAGGCAAGCCGTTATCTGGCCAGCAAGACGGCGCTGCAGATAGGCAACGCGCGGCTTGCACTTGAGCACGCCGAAGCGGCGCTCAAGGTATCTCAAAAGCCAGCCATGTACCTGCAACGAGCCCAGTGCCTTCTCGTACTCGGCGAACGCGACGCGACCAGGGAGGCTGTTGACAAGGTAGTGTCGCTCGCTGACTCGGACGTTGCCATATTGGTCATTGCCGGATCAATCCTGAATAAGTGCGAGGATGTCACTGGCGCATTGCAAATATTCCGACGCGCCCAGGAACTTGAACCGGAAAACGACAGCGTGTTGTTCAACCTCGCTACCAGCTTGCGATTTTTCGGTGAACTTGAAGAAGCGGAAGACGTCATCAATCAGGTTATCGCTCGCAATCCTGACAATCAACAGTCTGTGCTGTTTCGGGCTGATCTGCGCAAGCAGACACCGGATAACAATCACATAGAAGAACTCGAACAGCGCATCGCCGCAGGCACGAACGACTGGAAAGGCGAGATGAATCTGTATTACGCCCTGGCCAAGGAAGCGGAAGATGTGAGGCTTCACGAAAAATCTTTCGCTGCGTTGAGTCATGGGAGCGCCGTACGACGAGGCCATCTCAATTACGACGTCATGCGGGACGTGGCGGTACTGAGCGATGTCCAGACACATTTCGACGACGCCGCATCGTGCGACGGTGGTCAAGGATTCGGCGGTACAGGTCCTGTTTTCGTCGTCGGCATGCCCCGTACAGGTACTACGCTGGTCGAGAGAATTCTTGCAGGCCATTCAAAGGTCACCTCGGCTGGCGAGCTGCATGATTTTTCGAGCGAGCTGGTCAAGGAAATCAGTCGAATCAATCACGGCAAGCCCGTTGCGAAGTCGGACATCGTCGCCGCATCCCTGAGAATCGATTTTGCCCGGCTCGGAGAAAATTATGTGCGGGCCGCCCGGCAGGCAGTGGTTGAAGCAACGGACTATGTCATCGATAAGCTGCCGTTCAATTTTCTCTACTGTGGCTTGATCCATCGCGCACTACCTGACGCAAAGATCATTCATGTAACGCGAAATCCAATGGATACCTGCTACGCCGTTTACAAGACTTTGTTCGGGCAGGCCTACCCCTTTTCCTACGATCTCGACGAGTTGGCGACCTACTTCATCGCCTACCGCAAACTAATGGACCATTGGCACAATGTTATGCCGGGTTTGATTCTCGACGTCGCCTACGAAGACGTCGTCGCTGATACTGAACACGCGGCCAAACGGCTGCTCGACCACTGTGGCCTTGCGTGGGAAGCGGCCTGCCTTGATTTTCACGCCTCGACGCGAGCCTCGACAACTGCCAGTGCGGTCCAGATTCGCCAACCCGTTTACTCGAGTTCGGTGCAAAAGTGGCGAAACTACGAGTCGCAGCTTGCATCGTTGCGGGAGCGTCTTGTTACTGCGGGTCTTGTTTCGACTGCGGATTGACAGAACGCTGCATGAACCGCCACATGACATCGATCGGTTCGGTACCGCCCGTGCCCGGGTCTGTACCGCCCATTAATTCCCCTCCTGCACGGCTATGAGGATCTGGAAGATCGTCGCCGGGCTCACCACCGTCCCACAGACATACAGCGAGCTTCTCGCATTGCGCTCCCGGCGCGTCCTTCGTGAAACAGCGCAGCATTTCCTGCCCTTCGCCTTCCAGCGAACCGGGTCCGCTGAGGCGGCGATAGCCATCCGGCACGACGCCACCGACATCCAGGGCCGCGAAGCGATCCGCGACATCATCGGCTGAGAAACCGCACTCAGCATAAGTATTGTTGCTATTCGCATACTCAGCGAACACCTCGAGAATTGACGGATAGATCCAGACCGGAACACCATCCTTGATGAAGGTGTCCGGGTAGTTCATGCCGTCATAAGGTTCCAGACGGTCGAATACCTCGTTGATATGCAATATCCAGGGCCCTTCACCGGCCGGTGGTGCCTGGATCCATCGCAGGCGTTCATCATTTCCCGCCTGATCGATGCCGTCCATCGGCACCACGGCTTTGAACAGTGAGGCTGTCTCCGGATGGCGTGCAACCGTATGCGACCAGAGCGCTCCGTTTGAGTAACCGGTCGCGAAAACCTGTTGAGGATCGACACAATGATTGTCCATCACCCATTGCACTATCGCTTTGGTGAACTCGATTTCGCGCTGCAAACCAACGTCATTGTCTTCCTCAATATTTCCACACCAGTCGCAATTCAACCCGGCATCGAGCAGACAACCATCACTCGGTGTCATACAGGAAGGCACGGCCCAGTTCGGGACCATTCCGCCACCATAGGTATGCTTCACCGTGTTATCGCCGGTCGGGTACAGGCTGATAAACCCAACCGCTTCGCCCTTCGGTTCCAGTCGTGACTTCCAGCTATTGGCACCGGAGCCGGTCTGACCGTAACCATGAAAGCCAACCACGACAGGACACGGCGTGCAATCTGTGCCGTCGCATTCGCATTGCGTCGGCACGGTTAGCTCCAGGATGCGACCGCCGTAGTCATTGCCATCACCAACGTCGAAGGGAACGGGTGGAATGTTGCCCGAGTCACCTGACAAACAGCCGGGCGACGTGCTTGCACGCTGCATCCCGCCTTGGTCCGTCGATTCGGCATCGCTGGCTGTTTGCGTCTCTGCTGAACAAGCACCGAGCAATGCTAGAAATACGAACAGGCAGGAGCGAAAATCAGTCTGTTCGTTGATAGGGTTCTCCTCGTGGATTTTCGAATTCCAGCGGCATAATTTACTTCGCCAAAGGCGGCGAACAATCAACAGTCCAGCGTCGTAGCACGTTCCCAATCCGAAATCTCTCGGGTAAAACGTCGCCACTCGTCGTGTTTCAGTTTGGAATAGGCATCGACGAACTCATCGCCGAATGCCTCGCGGGCCACCTTGTCTTTTTCGAACAGGCGGATGGCATCAAGCAAATTGACTGGCAGTTTTCTGACATTCTTGAGCTTGTGTTGCTCTGTGTACATGTTGATGTCGAGACGCTTGCCAGGGTCTCGTTTGTTGGCAACACCGTCCAGACCAGCAGCGATCAAGCCCGCCTGTAAGAGGTATGGATTGGTCGCACCATCCATCAAACGCACTTCGAATCTGCCGTCATCCGGTATACGCACCATGTGCGTTCTGTTGTTGCCCGAATAGGTGATCGTATTTGGCGACCAGGTCGCCCCGGACGTCGTCACTGCCGCATCAACGCGTTTGTAACTGTTGACTGTCGGGATAAACATTGCCGCCATCGAGTCGGCGTTGTGTAGTACGCCGCCCAGAAAATTGTAAGCCATTTTTGACAGGCCCATTTCGTCACGCTTATTCAGGAACAGGTTCTTCTTGGCCGTTTTGTCCCACACCGACAAATGCGCATGGCAACCGTTGCCGGTTAAGTTCGAGAACGGCTTAGGCATGAATGTCACGCGATATCCGTGTAACTCGGCGATCGACTTGGCCATGTACTTGAAAAACACGTGCCGATCGGCCGTTTTCAGAGCATCAGAATAATCCCAGTTCATCTCAAACTGGCCATTCGCATCTTCGTGATCATTTTGATACGGGCCCCAGCCCAGTTTGATCATCGAGTCACAGATCTGGCTGATCACGTCATAGCGGCGCATCAGGGCGCCCTGGTCGTAACAGGGTTTTTCATGCGTGTCGCCGGCATCGGACAGCGCGTCACCGGATTCATTGAGCAGAAAGAACTCGCATTCAACTCCCGTCATTACGCGAAAGCCCTTTTTGCTCGCTTTTTCAAGCTGACGCTTTAGCGCGATTCGCGGCGATGCTTCGACGGGCTTGCCATCCATCCACAAATCGGCGGCCAGCCAGGCGACCTCAGGTTTCCAGGGCAATTGAATCAGACTGTCGGGATCGGGAACGCCGAACATATCGGAGTTAGCTGGCGTCATGTCGAGCCAGGCCGCGAAACCCGCAAAGCCCGCGCCCTCTTCTTGCATGTCCTTGATGGCTCGGGCCGGTACCAGTTTGGCACGCAGCTGGCCGAGCATGTCGACAAAACTAATGAGGAAATACTGGATGTTCTTCGCTTTTGCAGCGGCGGCCAGGTCTTTTGCCATCTCAATGCTCCTAATTGAATTCTTTATCGCTCATGACGACCCTGGAATCCAGGTCGTACCCGCCAAGGGCACGCGAGCCATCGCTGCAGCTTCTATCGTCAACGCAGTCAAATCCTCGGGTTCGAGGTTTAGCACATGCGATTTGCCGCAAGCACGGGCAAGAGTCTGCATCTCAAGCACCATCGTTGTCAGGTAGTTGCGCAGCCACTGCGCTCCCTGCTCGGGCCGCAGACGCGCTTCCAGCTCCGGTGTCTGCGTCGCGACACCCACCGGACATGCACCTGTGTGGCAATGATGACAATAGCCAGGCAGCGTACCGAGCTTTTCATAGTCTTCAATATACACGTCGCGGTTGCAGCCGAGCGCCACCAGGGCAGCGCTGCCGATCGATACGGCATCAGCTCCCAGCGCCAGTGCCTTGGCTGCGTCCGCCCCATTGCGAATACCACCGGATACGATGAGCTGTACTTCACGGTGCATTCCGAGTTCCTCGAGAGCATCGACGGCAAGCCGTACTGCCGGCAATGTCGGGATACCGACATGCTCGATGAAAACATCCTGTGTAGCCGCCGTGCCTCCCTGCATTCCGTCCAGGACGACAACGTCTGCACCAGACTTGACCGCGAGTGTGACGTCATAGGTAACTCGGGTAGCGCCGATCTTGATGTAGATTGGCAACTGGTAGTCCGTAATCTCGCGCAATTCCTGGATTTTGATTTCCAGGTCGTCGGGACCGGTCCAGTCCGGATGACGACATGCGCTGCGCTGATCGATTCCTTCTGGCAGATCACGCATACCGGCGACGCGCTCGGTAATTTTCTGACCGAGCAACATCCCACCGCCGCCCGGTTTGGCGCCCTGACCGACGACCACTTCGATCGCGTCGGCACGACGCAAGTCATCGGGATTCAAGCCATAGCGACTGGGTAATACCTGATAGACCAGCGTCTTCGAGGACTCACGTTCCTCGGAGGTCATCCCGCCGTCGCCAGTTGTCGTACTCGTACCCATCAGTGTTGCCGCGCGACCGAGCGATTCCTTGGCATTGGCCCCCAAAGAACCGAAACTCATGCCGGCAATGGTGATGGGAATATCGAGCTCGACAGGCTTCTTGGCGTATCGTGTGCCGAGCGTGACATTCGTCGCACATTTCTCGCGATAGCCCTCCAGCGGATACCGTGACATCGACGCACCAAGAAACAACAAGTCATCAAAAGACGGCAGCTTGCGTTTTGCACCGAAACCGCGAACGTCATAGATGCCCTGATCGGCTGCCCTGTGTATCTCCGCCAGTACGTCTGCCGGAAAAGTCGCGGATTCCCGCAATGTCATTTTATTTGTCATCTAAAATCGCTTTGCTTGCTCAACAGATACATCTAGTAGGCATCCGCATGATCGATATTGAAGTGATACAGCTTTCGCGCAGAGCCATAACGTTTGAATTCCTTCGGGTCGAAGTCGAGACCGGCCGCACCCAGTAAGGACTCGAGTCGTGCGTAGTGCTCAGGTCTCATTTCCTTTTCAATACAATCGGCGCCAAGCTCCCCAACCTCACCACGCACAAAGATGATCGCTTCGTATAGCGAATCACCGAGGTGATCCCCGGCATTGCCGCATATGACCAGGTGCCCTGTTTGTGCCATAAATGCGCTGAGGTGACCCACGTCTCCCGCGACGACAATATCGATGCCCTTCATTGAGATGCCGCAACGTGAGCTCGCGTCACCGCGAATTATCAGCGTTCCGCCGTGAGCCGAAGCACCAGCGTACTGTGATGCATTACCACTCACATCAACCACACCGGACATCATATTTTCGGCGACGCCAGGTCCGGCATTACCGTTGACTCTGATCGTCGCTTGCTTGTTCATGCCAGCGCAGTAATAACCGACATGCCCATCAATCGATATCTCAATATCAGCGTCAACACCAACAGCGACGGAGTGCCGCCCCCCGGCATTGGTGACCTTGACCTTTGCGGGCGGATCTCCGTGCAGGCGACCGTTGAGGTCGCGCAAAGAATCGTTGTCGAGGTCGAACGTCGTCATTGCCCGCCCCACGCATAAACCGTGGCCGGCGCAGGCTCCCAAACGTTGGCGTGCTCGACGCCTTCGAGCTGTGCGATCGCTCTGAACTCCGACGCCATGGCTACCCAGTCGTCGGTCTCCGCCATAATGGCCGGCTTACACGCGATTGGGTCGCGTAATACTGCGAATCCATTTTTTGTCCCGATGGCCAGCGTGTAGAAACCGTCAAGATCGAGCAGGGCTCTCTCAAGCGCCTGTTCAAGTGTGTCGCCCTCGCGAAGTCGCCACATCAGATACCCGGCCGCAACCTCACTGTCGTTGTCGGTACGAATATCAACGCCGCAATTACGCAAGCTCTGTCTCAGACGGTTGTGGTTGGAGAGCGAGCCATTATGAACAAGGCACAGATCAAGCCCGGTTGAAAAAGGATGCGAGTGCTCGGTGGTCACCGCACTTTCTGTTGCCATGCGAGTATGACCCAGTGCATGGCTGCCGGAGAACTGTTGTAGATCGAATTGCCGCACGAATTCCTGCGGCAAGCCCTTTTCCTTGTAGATTTCGATAGAGCTACCGGCGCTCATGAGGCGCAACTCAGGATGAGTCGCCAGTATCCACGCGACCGCGTCAAAACCATTGTTAGGCACCGTGAATAATGCATGTGTGGCATGCCTCGCATACTCGATATCCTGCCCGGACTGCGATTCCAGTTCGGACTTCAGGGACTCCCAGTCGTATTCCGAGGCAGAAAAGAGGCTGACTTTCAGATGGCCCGAATCAACCGGGTCACGATAGACAGCAACGCCGGCACTGTCGGGACCCCGGTCACTCATCTCGACCAGCATGGCGGCTAGCGAGGCACCGAGGTTTCCCTGTAATTTCTTGTTTTTATAGTAAATTCCGACGATTCCGCACACTACGCGCACCCTGAACCATGCTTCCTGAGAGATCACAAAGTCTACAGAGACCAATAATTATAGTAAAGTTATATTCCTCACAGGAAAGCCTGAAAATGAGGAAGCCCTCCAATGAGTGCAGAAAACGAGTCTCCGCACATCCAGCAGCCTGAAAACGCGTTGGAAGTCGCTATAGGCCGGCAAGTGCGTCAATACCGCAAGGATCTCAACATGAGTATCGCCGAGCTCAGCAAAATCACGGGCTTGTCTCCCGGCATGATATCCAAGATCGAGAACGGCAATACGTCGCCCTCACTGGGAACGCTCAAGGCATTATCCGCCGCGCTCAATGTCCCGGTCACTGCATTGTTTCGTGTATTCGAGGAACAACGCGATGCTATATTCGTTGCCTCGGGCCAGGGACTCACAATCGAACGCCAGGGCACACGCGCTGGTCATCAATATCAACTTCTTGGACACAGCTTGCACGGCGACGTTGCAGTAGAACCCTACCTGATAACGCTCGAGCACAACTCGGAAGTGTTCCCGCTGTTTCAGCACGCGGGTGTCGAGTTTATATACGTCTTGTCCGGATCAATGGCCTATCGACACGGCAATTCCACCTACACGCTCAAATCAGGTGACTCTCTGTTTTTTGATTCTGATGTGACGCATGGGCCCGAGGAACTCAACGAACTACCGATTCGGTTTCTGGCGGTTCTTTCCAGAGCGACCAAATGACAGGTGAATTCCTTATTGCAACTCGCTAATGAGCGCATCAGCGACAAAGTCCACCCGCTCTGCAGTTGCGTTCTGACCCATCAGGCCGATACGCCAGGCTTTGCCGGCAAACTTGCCCAAGCCACCTCCGAGCTCGATGCTTTTGCTTTCCAGCAAGCGGCCCCGCACGGCGGCGTCGTCGGTTCCTTCCGGAATGCGCACCAGTGTCAGGGGTGCGAGCCGATATTCAGGATCCACAATCAACTCGAGCCCGGCAGATTCAAGCCGGGAATAGAGACGCGATGCCGCAGCCGTGTGCCGGGCCCAACGAGTCTCCAGCGTTTCTTCCTCAACGAGACGCAGTGCTTCATGCATAGCAAACAGTGAATTCACCGGGGCCGTATGGTGGTAGGCGCGAGTCTTTTCACCCGATTCGTAATAACTCATCAGCAAGCTGATATCACAAAACCAGCTTTGCACCCGTGTCTTACGTTGCTTGATTCTCTCAACAGCCTGTTGAGAAAACGTGATCGGCGACAGACCAGGAACGCAGGACAGACATTTCTGACTGCCTGAATAGACAACATCCAGCCCCCAGTCATCGACTCGCAGCTCAACGCCTGATAGTGACGTAACACAGTCGGACACGACCAGGCAGCCGTGCTTCCTCGCCACTTCGGCGATTCTTTTAGCGTCGGAGCAGACGCCAGTGCTGGTTTCGGCATGCACGAACGCGACAACCGCCACATCATCATGATCATATAGCGTGCGCTCCAGTTCGTCAGGGTCGACCGGAGTACCCCAGTCATTTTCGATCGAGACGACCTCAGCGCCAACACGCTCGCAAATGTCCCGCATACGTCCGCCAAATACGCCATTGATGCAAATCACGATCTTGTCGCCGGGCTCGAGCAGGTTGACCAGGCCTGTTTCCATGCCGATGGAGCCCGGCGCGGAAAGCACGAAGGTCAGGGCGTTTTGCGTTTGCATGCAGTAGCGCAGGCGCTCACTGGTTTCGTCCATGATGCGAAGAAACTCCGGATCGAGATGACCAATCGTTGGCAGCGACAATGCCTGCAGGATGCTATCTGGTACGTTGGTGGGCCCCGGCCCGAATAATTCGCGTTTGATGCTTTTCACAAAGACTGCCTTTTGACTAAATAGAGGTTGCGTGTCGCAATTTTGGCACTGTCTTCGACCAATCGCCACGAAACGGCTTTAAGATAGTTCGACTTCAACAGGAGGCACCGATATGAAGATCATTCTGATTGCCTGGTTTATCACGTCCGGAGATACGTCCGGCACTTCTTTGTCCGTCGAATTCGACTCGCGCCAGGCTTGCGAAAACGCCGGATTAGCCCTGCAGGCAGCAGGCGAAAAAGGCGCAGGCAAGAACGTAAAATGGCGGTACATCTGCACCCCCGCGGAGTAATTTTGCAAGAAAATAACGCCTGCTAAATTAGTTTCGCCCGCCTTTATTGGCACCTCAGTCGAATTCAATCCAGGTGGTTTTCAATTCGGTGTAGTCATTAAACGCGTGCATGGACTTGTCTCTCCCATTGCCACTTTGCTTGAATCCGCCGAACGGCACAGTGATATCACCACCGAAGTAATTGTTGATGCCCATGGTTCCCACCCGGACTGCAGCGGCGACTTTATGTGCGGTGTTGATGTTTTTGCTCCACACGGCACCCGCCAGCCCGTAAATCGAATCATTCGCGATCGCCACCGCCTCGTCGGCGTCTTTGAATCCAATGACCGACATGACAGGCCCGAAAATTTCTTCCTGAGCGATGCGCATGCTGTTGTTCACGCCATCGAAAATTGTCGGTTCGTGATAGCAGCCACCTGATTCCAGCATGGTCTGATTGCCACCCGCCATTAGCGAGGCACCTTCTTGTCGACCGATATCAACGTAATCGGCAACTGTCTTGAGCTGTCCCGCATCGATCATGGGACCCATCCTCGTCGCAGGATCCAGAGGATCGCCTGGCATCCAGTCGTGACTATGTGCAACAACCATTTCGACAAACTTGTCCCGAATGCTGGCTTCGACGATGAGTCGCGTACCGGCAGTGCAGGTCTGCCCACCGTTGTAGAACACGGCGATCGCGGCAAACATCGCCGCCTTTTCCAGGTTGGCGTCGGCGAACACGATATTCGGGCTCTTGCCACCGAGTTCCAGGAACGTGCGTTTCAGGTTGGACTCTCCCGAATACTGCATGAGCTGCTTGCCGATCTCTGTGGAGCCGGTAAACGTCAAACCATCGATGTCGTTGTGCAGGGCGAGGTGCCGGCCAAGACTTCCACCAGGTCCGGGCAAGACCTGGAGCACACCATCCGGCAGTCCGGCCTCGCTGGCTAATGCAGCGATACGCAATGCCGATAGCGGTGTATTGGATGCCGGCTTGAGGATGACCGAATTACCGGTCGCCAATGACGGCGCGAGCTTCCAGGCGGTCGTCGACAGCGGGAAATTCCACGGCACGATTGCCGCAACGACGCCCAGCGGCAGACGCTGAACCAACGCCAGGCTGTTTGCAGGAGTCGGTGGAATCTCATCGTAGACCTTGTCGATCGCCTCACCACTCCAGCGAATAGTGCGTGCGGCAGCGGGCACATCGACGCCTGTGGTGTCAGATATTGGCTTGCCGACATCAAGGCACTCAAGCAATGCGATCTCATCAGCGTGGTCCTCTATGAGCTCTGCCCAGCGCACCAATACCATTTTTCGATCGGCCGGTGCTATCGCGGCCCAAACACCGTTTTCGAATGCGGCCCGTGCGACTTCGACGGCATTGTCAGCATCTTCAATCCCGCAATTCGCAACGTCGGCGAGCTTTTGGCCATTAGCTGGACTCACGGTCTCGCGCGTCTCGCCAGATAACGCATCTTCATATCGGCCATTGATATAAGCACGACCCTCTATCTCCAGGTCGGCCGCCAGCGAGTTCCAATCTTGTTTGGTTTTATCGAGCATGAACGTGATTCTCCTGTCAGCCCATTATCATATACACCTGGCGATCGGCATACACACCTGATTACCGAGCCTATACGCAGTAGCGCCCGCTGCTGCTGAAGTGGGCTAGAATTTCCTGCTCCTAAGGTACGTGGGAAATACCTATAACGGTTCGAAGAGCGTACCTAACATTCAAGCAGGATTAATCTTAAGATCTGTTGATGAACGACTACGACGCCATCGTCATTGGTGCGGGCCATAACGGACTGACCAATGCTGCTTTTCTCGCCAAGGCGGGATTGCGCACGCTTGTAGTTGAAAAGAACGCTTATATCGGCGGTGCCACTGTCAGCCGGGAATTGTACGACGGTTGGAAGTACTCAAACTGTTCCTACGTATCGAGTCTTTTTCGCCCGGAAATATACAACGCTCTCGACCTTGGCCGTCATGGCCTCAAAATCATTCCGCTTGTCAGCAGTATGACGTTTAAGCAGGACGGCGATTATTTCGGCAGTTACAACAACCCCAACGTTCGCCGCCGCGAGTTGATGCGGCACAGCAAACGGGATGCGGATGCTGTGGTTCGCTTCGATGCAGACGTATTGCGATGGTGCAGACTGATCCGTGGTTTTCTTCTCAGGACGCCCCCGGACCCCGGCTCTTTTCGGCCGCGCGACGCATTCGAGTTCGCATACCTGATGAAGAAGTTCTATGAGCTCAGTGAATCACAGATGTACGAGTTCATTCGCTTCTTCACGATGTCAATTGCCGAGTATCTTGAGAATTATTTCGAGAATGAAACGATTCTTGCGCATTACTCCGGTGGCAGCATTATCGGCACGGGGCTTGGTGTTTATTCGCCCGGCACGGCCTACGTACTCCTTCACCATGCGATGGGCGACGTCGACGGCAATGTTGGTTCCTGGGGATTCGCACGGGGTGGCATGGGCGCAATAGCCGGCGCGCTCGCGTCATCATTCCAGTCACACGGCGGTGAAGTCAGAACTGATGCGGACGTCGAGCAGATTACGGTTTCCGGCAACAAGGTAACCGGAGTGCGGCTAAGCTCCGGCGAGGAAATTACCGCGAAAAACGTTGTTTCCAACCTGGACGCGAAGCGAACATTCATCAAGCTAATGGATAAAACGGACCTGCCGCCGAAGCTGCTAAAGGCTGCACACAACTTCAAGATTCGTGGGTCGTCCGGAAAAGTCAATATTGCGCTGGACGGTATGCCGACGTTCCCAGCGCTGCCGAAAGACTCGACGCTGACTCTCGGTCATATGCATTTCACGGATACTCTGCGGCGCCTCGAGAAGGCCTACGACGACTGGAAAGACGATCGCTGGTCCGCCGATCCTTACTGCGACACTCTGATTCCGTCGCAATACGACCCCAGCCTCGCGCCTCCCGGCAAACATATGATGAGTGTCTTTGTACAGTACTGTCCGGTCGAACCCGAGGGTGGCTGGACCGACGAGAAGCGCGACCAGTTTGGGCAGGCCGTCATTGACCAGATTGCAGACTACAGCCCTGACTTCAAAGAGCTGTTACTGCATGCTGAAGTCCGCACGCCGCACGACATGGAAGTGGATGTGGGACTAACCGAGGGAAACATCTTCCAGGGCGAGCTGACCTTTGATCAGCTGGCTTTCAATCGCCCGTTTCCTGGCTACGCGCAATATCGCGGCCCGGTCAAAGGCATGTACATGTGCGGCTCCTCCACCCACCCGGGAGGCGGCGTTATGGGTGCCCCAGGCGCCAACTCCGCGAGAGAAATACTTCGCGACCTGAAGAAACCGGACACAACACCGGAAGAGTTCAGTGATGACTGAGCGTAGCGACGCAATCATTATTGGTGCCGGTCACAACGGCCTTGTTTGTGCGGCGTATCTCGCTCGCGCAGGCATGAACGTCCTTGTTCTCGAGTCTGCCGATTCTGCAGGAGGCATGTGCGCGCCTCGCACGATCGGTGACGGCTATCAGTTCCCCGGGCTCGCGCATGCGGCGTACCCGGTCAGTGCAGCGATTCGTCGTGACCTCAAACTTGACCGGTTCGGCTATGAGCCTGGCAAAGCAATTGACACCGTCGCTTTGGCTGCGGATGGCCGGCACCTGACTATCGCTGCAGATACCGCGTCAGGTGACAGGCTGTCCGAACCGGACGAAAAAGCCTACCCCGAGTTCAGGGCGACTTATTTGGCCTTTGCCAAGGCGATACGCCCGTTGTTTGATAATAAACCGCCGCGACTAAGGGACATGGCGATTGCAGACAAGGCCACACTGGCGAAACTTGGCTGGAATATTCGCATGGGCCTTGGACGCGAAGCGATGTATGAGTTCCTGCGCGTTGCCGCGGTCAACATTTACGATGTTCTTAATGAAACATTCGACGATGACCACCTCAAGGGGGCCATTGCTGCCGACGCAGTGATGGGTAGCGCGATGGGACCGCGCACGCCCGGCACGGTATTGACCTGGTTACAACGTCTGCAGGGCGAACTCAATGGCCCAATGTCGCTGCAATCCGGCGGCAAATCCCAACTGGTGCATGCCCTCACGCAGTCTGCGGAAGATGCGGGCGCCACAATACAATTCAACTCGCACGTCGAAAAGATCCTCATCGACAATGGCACGGCGATTGGCGTGGAACTCTCGAATGGCGAATTGGTAAAGGCTGGAATCGTTATTTCGAACGCCGATCCGCGTTCTACGTTTACCTCCCTCGTCGGAGCACCGCAACTCGACGCGATGTTCGCAAATCGAGTTGCACAAATTCGTGGTTCGGGTGTGGTCGCCAAGCTGCATCTCGCGCTCAGCGGCAAACCAGAGTTCACAGGTTTAGCTGAGTCGCAACTGAGCGATCGCCTTCTGATTGCGCCGTCGATGAGATACGTCGAGCAAGCATTCAACCACTCCAAATACAATGAGTATTCGGACAATCCGGTCCTCGAAATCACGCTACCCAGTCTGCATAACAGTGCACTCGCGCCCGAGGGCCATCAGGTGATGTCTGTCAACATTGCTTTCGTGCCCTACGACCTTGAAGGCGGCTGGCAGGAACAGAAAACCACGTTTGCCAACAAGGTCATTTCACAGCTAGGGCAATACTCTCCGAATCTGAAGTCGCTGATCGTCGATCACGAGTTACTGACGCCGCGGGACATCGAAGATCAATTCCACGCGGTGCGGGGCCATTGGCACCATGGCGAGCTGTCCATTCATCAGTCCTTCATGATGCGGCCGGTTCATGGCGCTGCGCAGTACGACACACCAGTTGACAGGCTGTTCCTGTGCGGCGCCGGCAGTCACCCCGGAGGCGGTCTGACCGGCCTTCCCGGCCGCAATGCCGCGAAGCGCATCCTGGATCTCGGAGGCGCGAAATGACGATCGAGCACACACATTTTCGCCAGTCATTGCAACGCACACCGTTCCACGATCGCATCGTTGCCATGTCGACCACCGAGGAGTGGATGGCCTGGAATACCTACAAGGTCGCCCGTATCGTTGACAAGCTATCGACAGAGTATTTCGCGGTGCGGAGCGGATGTGCGGTCATGGACCTTACGCCAATGGAGAAATATCGCATCAGTGGCAAGGATGCGCATGCTTACCTGGATCGATTGGTCACTCGCGATATCTCCAAACTCAGACCCGGCCGCGTCACCTACATCATCTGGTGCAATGACGAAGGCAAGGTCATCGATGACGGCACCTTGTTTCAGCTTGGCGATAGCGACTACCGCTTGTGCTCACAACATCATCAACTCGACTGGCTGCTGATGTCGGCTGCGGGATTCGACGTTAACATCGAAACAGAAACTCACGACGTAGCAGCACTGGCCGTTCAAGGTCCTACGTCATATTCGGTACTGACTGCGGCAGGTATCAATGATTTAGAAGATCTGAAACCCTTCGATATTGCGAAGCTGCAGTGTGGAGATATTCCGGTGACCGTCTCACGCACGGGTTACACCGGCGATCTTGGCTACGAGCTATGGACAGATCCGGAGCGCGCACTGCAACTATGGGACGCGGTTTTCGGCGTGCGAGGCCGATACGACATTCAGGCGATGGGATTGTCAGCGCTTGAAATGGTGCGTATCGAGGCAGGCTTCGTCATGCCTGGTTTTGATTTCAACACAGCCGAATCGGCCGTTCGTAAAGGCTATGATCGCTCGCCCTACGAAGTCGGGCTGGGATGGGTCGTTGACCTGGACAAGGGTCATTTCACGGGTCGCAAGGCATTGGTTGCCGGAAAGTCGCAACCCTTGAAACGACAGCTGACGAAACTCGTGGTCGAAGGTAATAAACCTGTGGGCCAGGCATTTATCTACAATCGTAAAGGCGGCAAGCTCGTCGGCGAGATCAAATGCACAACCTGGTCGCCAATTCTTAAAGCAAACCTCGCACTGGCAGATATCGATTTAGTTAATGGTGAATTGCCCGCGAACTTGTGGGCAAAATTCGACTACCAGCGCGAGTTAAAGTGGCGAACGGCCTGGGCCGAGTGCCACGCTCAGTCAGAACCTTTCTACATGCCAGAGCATCGCTCTGCCACCCCGCCCGAACGATTCTAGTAGAGAGCCCCCACAAAGGGCCTTTCATTCAGGGCCCCCTACTCTATGAGGTGCCGACTGCTAGCATTCGGGTCGCAGCCATATTCATCCTGCCACGGATAGTCGGGATTCAGAGAAAACGTCACCGACATCGACACCGGCTCTGTCAAATAGACAGGATCTTCCATAATGAAGTCCAACTGCAGCCGGCGACCATCGTCGATTAGTGTGAAACGCTCGACCAAATGTTTTTTCTCGCTCGACGATACGCCACTGCCAATGCCCCACTTCGTTTTCGCAAATAAAGCAGTATCCACAACCAGGGTCTCGCCCTCGAACCATGCAATGGAGTGCCCGAAATGTGAGGGCTCGATCCCCTCGGCGCGCTTCGTCGTTCCCAAATGAATCGTCCGTTCTACGTCCATGATTTCATGACGGAAGATGATCTTGTCGTCGCTATGGCGAATTATCTGATGCGCGCCCACGCCATAATATATCCAGGGAGGCGTATTACTCACGCAGCGAAACGACGGCCTGTCTCTGACATCCCAGGCATCCAGTTCATCCTGGCCCAGCGGGGTAAGCGGTAGTCCGACAGCCCGGGCTTGGCCGCCCAAAGACACTCTGTTCTGGTTAGGATTGCCGGCGCCTCGCCCCATGCCACCTCGTGTACCGAAGCGACCGCCCTCTGCTCGCCAAATACCGCTGAAATCATCGGAGCGAGCTGTCTGATCGACTGTCTGTCGTTGCAAGCGAGGAGCGGAGTCAGGTGCACTCCCCGGCGCCGAAGCGATTAAGCTCCCATCCGGCAAGACAAAATAGTTGGAGTAGTAGAGATTTTTATTTCTGTTTCGATCCGGGTTTGCAAACACTGTCACTTCGTCACCGACACTCAATGTCTCACGAGTCCAGCCCTGGCGAGTCAGGACAGATATTGAGTTTAGCTCCAGGAGTAACTCACGCGTTTCTCCTGAATCGGTCTTTACCGCCAACGTTGCAAAGGTGTGCGGATTTCGCCATGAGTATTCGGCAATGACGCCGTGAAATTCCAGCACCTCATCAAGATCAAAATTGGCGCGCGAATGGTGCGCCCAGACGCTTACTGGCAGGCTTGCAGTGAGCACGGTGCCAAGCAAAAGCGGTCGCAGAAAACTCATAGAAAATCTCCCGAAAAGTTTGTCCCGGCAAAATCCGGGAGGATGGGTTTCCCGCAATCTCGTCTTACTATGCACGACAATGCGTAGCTATGGCAGTGATGCCGCAAAGGATTAAACTCAGCAATGAGGGTCGGCCGGATTTTCCAGCCCAGTTCGACCGGTATTAGCGCCCTAAATACTCAGTCGTGTCGTTGAGCCTTGCAGTGATAAACCCGGGTTCAGGCCCTGCAGATCGACAACTTCCCGGACCATGTCTATGAGAACCAGTTTTGCCAGGTTAATAGCTGCCTTGCCTCTTTCGCCCTCGAGAACCGCCAGGTCAGCCGAGGATTCTCTAAGCCCATAGGCGGTCACGACAAGCTGGTCGTCGCGAAAGTAGTAAGCACCTCGGTAGCGCTGAGTGTTGAGATGTACTGTAACAATGCCGTCGGGAACCTTGATCATGGGCGCCTCTGGACGTGTGTCTTAGAGCAACTTTCATTATCCACACAAGCCAGGAAATTGCCGTGGTGGTAGTCACAGTGCTGACTGTGACAAAGCCTCCGCCCAACTTTACATAAGCGGAGACTGCTCTAAATCAGGCCCTGGCCTTCGTTACCAGCATGGTGCCGAAGCCAATGATGAAGATTGATAAATAAGGTTCGAAAGGCCAATACGGCAGCCACAGCACAAGATCCGCAGACCACTTCGGCGCGGTCAAGAAAGCAGTAACAGGCTCTTGCCAATGCAGACCGGAAGCGGCTACAAAAAGACCGAAAGCGATAATAGCGCCGCCCAATAGCTTGAACACGAGCGGCGCGCCGCTCTCCGGCACATTCTTCTTCACCGCTTGTTGGCGTTGCTTGCCCCAGGCTGCAATTCTCAGCGTGAATGCGAGAAAACCGCTCCAGTAGAAAACATAGTCAATCGGTTGCGGGTTCTCATAATAGGAAAGGTTCCACCAATAGACGCTAAAGGGATAGGCCCACAGGAAGTAGATACTGCTCTTGTGTAACAACCTCCACTGCTTCGGAGTCAAGTGTTTGCGGCCGAACCGGAAGGATGTCACCACCATGGCAGTGAGGAAGATATAGCCAGTGCTCCCCTCGAGTTCGTCACGGAGTAAGTAAACATCCTCGAAGTAGTAGTCGCGGAAGAAATTCGACATTATGAAAATGAACGTGCCCTGCCACGCCATCGCAACGGCAAAACACATGCCGATGTATTTCCGGTTGCGTAGCCACCACATCGAGAATGTTCCGGGAAACAGTATCTGAACAGAAGACGCGGCGACCACCAGGAATATGAAAGGCACCGCCCAGCGCACGGAAAACCCGATCATGTGCGACACGCCGGGTCCAGTGGATATGTCCGCCCCAATCAATTCGACGACCATGACGATGCACATCGGGATGGATACGAGCCAGAACAAACTCCATCCGTTAACGGCTTTGTTTTTCAGTACTGCATTCAGGTCAATACTCATATGTTTCCATTAGATGCATAAGAATACGAGACGTGTCTTGCCCATTTTTACACTCAGCACGCTAACTAACGACCCCCCCGATAGGTCAAGAAGACAGCCTGACCGCGCATGGTAGTATTTGCGCATGCTGAGTTCACTGAAATCACGGACGCGACACTTGCTCAAAATCGGCATCGCGTTTACGCCCTGGGTGATTTCCATGTACCTATTTTACTGGCTTGACTCTAGCCAAACGTGGACAAGCGAAACCGCACATCGCGGCAAGATATCCGTTGCGATTTTGGGTGCTGGAATGGTGTTGTCGTTTCTAGTCTGGTCACATTTCGCCAGGCGAGAGCAGAAATAATTAGGCAACCTGTCGGCGAAAAACGCATTGCCTCAGCCTGCAATGACTACTCTTCTCATTTCGCGGCGAGATAATGACTTCTCGATTGATGATTTTGAACGCCGTTTTGGGGAATTCCGAGACTGTTGGTTTACCGCAATTTCAATCTGTAAGATGGGTAATCGACGAATCAATGGGCCGCCAGCCTGGAAAATAATGAGACGCGTCAGGGACAAAACCACATGATCAATCGAAGAGTCGGCTGGATCGCATTTATTCTTATCGTCGGCGGCTGCGCTACTTATGGCGGAGCAAAACTTGAGCAACGTTACGGCACGCCTGCACCGCGCGATCGGGTGGTCAAGACGGTCGCACATGAGAATATTGATTACTGGAACGATGTCAGACCCGTATTAGAGCAGCGCTGTGTCGTCTGCCATGCCTGTTATGACGCCCCATGCCAGCTGAAAATGAGCTCAATCGAAGGTATTGAGCGCGGCGCATCACCGGCGCTTGTCTACCAACAGTCGCGACTCAAGATGGCGGACCCGACGCGTCTTTTTGAAGATGCGCAGTCCGTCCCCGAGTGGCGGGCCATGGGATTTCATCCCGTGCTAAACGAACACGGCGACAGCATTGAGGCCAATCGGGAAGCGGGTGTCATGCACCGAATTCTGAAGCTGAAGGAACAGAACCCGCTGCCGGAGGGCAAACTACTTCCAGACAGCTTCGACCTCACGCTCAATCGCAAACAATTCTGCGCGCAACCGGGGACATTCGACGAATATGCCCGCAAGTATCCGCTATGGGGCATGCCCTATGGGCTACCGGCTATTGAGGCGGACCAACAAACGACGCTTCTGCAATGGCTGGAACAGGGCGCTACCTACACTGCGCGCCCACCGCTTCCAGCAGAGTTTGCCGATGTCATTTCAACCTGGGAGACGTTCCTCAATGACGACTCGCTGAAAATGCAGCTGGCGGCGCGCTACATCTATGAGCATCTGTTTCTCTCCCATCTGTATTTCCCCGAACTCGACAATCGCAAGTTCTTCAAGTTGGTGCGTTCGGCAGCGCCACCCGGCGAACCCGTTGATCTGATCGCGACCCGCCGGCCCTACAGCGACCCGGGAGTCGATCGCGTGTACTACCGGATTGTCGAGGAACTCGGTGTGATCGTCGCCAAGACCCATATGCCGTACGAGCTGACAGCAGTGCGAATGGATACCTGGCAGGAATTGTTCGTGGCGGCTGACTACACCGTGCCGACCCTGCCCTCCTACGCAGAAGAGAACGCATCGAATCCGTTTAGGACATTCGACCATTTGCCCGTGGAGTCACGTTATCGATACATGCTCGATGAAGCACAGAATACGATCATGTCGTTCATCAAAGGTCCTGTATGTCGCGGTCAGGTCGCACTGAATGTCGTCAACGATCACTTCTGGGTATTTTTCGTCGACCCCAACGAAGTCAAACTCGATCATGTCGAAAATTTCCTCGCCAGCCAGACGGACAATCTCGAGATGCCAGCAAGCACGGAAAACATCTACCGGCCTATTTCGCACTGGCGCAGATACTCGAAACTACAGACTGCCCTCCTTGCCGCTATGGATGAGTACATGAGCGAGAACTTTGCTGGCCAGCGGAGCGTGTCCCTCGATCTTGTCTGGGATGGCGACGGCGTAAACGACAACGCCGCGCTAACAGTATTCCGTCATTTCGACAGCGCCACCGTAGAAAAGGGCCTCGTTGGAAAGCCGCCGAAAACCGCATGGTTAATCGGCTATGAATTGCTGGAGAGAATCCATTATCTGCTCGCTGCGGGCTACGACGTATATGGCAATGTCGGGCATCAGCTGGTTACTCGCACATACATGGACTTCCTGCGCATGGAGGGAGAGGCAGGGTTCCTGATGTTGTTGCCG